>Ga0180301_10002554_pt1 | contig 14317 bp, 14 predicted proteins | sample GuaBasSediGuay16_FD_121797 | JGI IMG/M metagenome (GOLD analysis project Ga0180301, IMG submission 121797) | Subseafloor sediment microbial communities from Guaymas Basin, Gulf of California, Mexico - Guay16, Core 4569-2, 12-15 cm | ecosystem: Environmental > Aquatic > Marine > Hydrothermal...
GTATTTTAGCTAAGATCGAAGCCAACAATGCTGGAGCCGACGAAGCGCTAATTCTAGACACCAACGGATACATATGTGAGGCAACAGGTGAAAACATCTTCATAGTAAAAAATGGGAAACTTTACACTCCGCCTAGAACAAGCGGAGCCCTCCCGGGAATAACAGCAGGCGTCATAAAGAGGATAGCAACAAACTTAGGCCATGAAGTGATCGAGCGTAATCTAACGGTTACTGAACTCTATGAGGCTGATGAAGCGTTCTTAACTGGAACCGGGGCTGAAATTATGCCTATAAGAGAAGTTAATAAGCGAAAGATAGGTGAGGGAAAAATGGGACCAATCACAGAGAAGATCCTTGAAGAATTTAAGAGAATCGTACAGGATCCAAATGAGGGGATACCAATCTATCAGTGAAATAGGCTGGTGTCTAAAAGAGGATTAGGGGTTACACAACCACTACTTTTTTTACTTGTGGAACCCTCGCTTTTAGGTATCGCTCTACACCGAATTTAATGGTCATCGTAGAGAGTGGGCAGCCAGCACATCTCCCCTTAAGCTTAACTTTAACTATCCCATCTTCAGTCACATCCACTAATTCTATGTCTCCTCCATCAGCCCTCAGGTTTGGCTGAATCTCCTTTATAACTTTCTCAACTTCCGCTCTCATGCTTAAATCACACCTGTAGCATTGTTATGTGCATCATTGGGATATAAACTTTCCTTTTTGCTGAAAGATTTAATACTTATAAGAGGATGGATATGAGAAAATACTGGGCTAGGCTTAATCGTGGTTGAGAGGATAAGTGAGCATGAATGAAATGCGCTTTTGGAAGATGCATGGTTTGGGGAACGATTACATATTAATCGATAATAGAGATGAAAAAATAGGTGAAGAAAAGCTTAGGCTGCTAGCTCAAAAGCTTTGTAAAAGAAGATTCTCCATCGGAGCTGACGGCTTGCTTCTCTTATATAATTCAAGGGTTGCCGACGTTAAGATGAGAATATTCAATGCTGATGGGAGCGAGGCTGAAATGTGCGGGAATGGCATAAGATGCCTTGCGAAATACTGCTATGAAAACAGCATAGTCAACAGGGAAGAACTGCGAATAGAAACCCTAGCCGGCGTAAAAGATGTTTGGCTGAAAGTAGCCGACGGAAGGGTTATGGCGGTAACCGTAGATATGGGGAAACCGGTCTTCGAGAGAGAGAAAATACCGGTGCTTGGAGAAGGAAAATTTATAGATGAAGAAATAAAGGTTGATGATAAATATTTTAGGGCGACATGCCTGTCGGTTGGTAATCCTCACTGCGTAATTTTCGTTGATGATGTGGAGAAGTTCCCCGTAGAACGTTATGGTCCTAAAATTGAGAAGCATCCTATCTTTCCTAACAGAATTAATGTTGAATTCGTTCAAATAGTGAACAGAAACCTTCTAAGGATGAGAGTCTGGGAGAGAGGAGTTGGCGAGACACTCGCATGCGGCACAGGGGCATGCGCAAGCGTTGTAGCCGGAAGCATACTTGGTAAAACAAGCCGCGAGTGCACGGTTCAGCTTTTAGGCGGAGAACTTAAGATAAAATATGATGAAAACAGTGGAATATTTATGACCGGATCGGCTGAAACTGTCTATGAAGGTGTAATAGAATTAGATTTATGAAGTAAAATCAGCTTCTAGAAAGAATTTTTCTAGACCAGAAATATTTTTTATTCTGGTTCTTCTAAAAGTTTAGAGGCAGAAAAACTAGGCAGATATCTGGAGGGGCATACTTGAGGTTTCAGCTTGCTGAGAGAGTTAAGAGACTTCCACCCTACCTCTTCGCGGAGCTCGAAAAAATAATAAATGAAAAGAAGAAGCAGAGGGTGGACCTAATATCGCTGAGCATAGGCGACCCCGACCTTCCGCCACCACCCTTCATTCTTGAAGCGCTAAAAGAGGAGAGCGCGAACCCAAAAAACCATAATTATTCATTCAGCCAAGGTGAACCATATTTTAGGGAGGCTGTTGCCGAATGGTATAAAAAACGCTTTAATGTTGACCTAGAGCCCCAGAAAGAGGTTGTGGCGCTAATAGGCTCTAAGGAAGGCATAGCAAATATTTCAAGGGCATTCGTGAATCCCGGCGACAAGGTTCTTGTTCCCAATCCAGCGTATCCAGTTTATGCTAACGGCAGCACTCTCCTAAGCGACGGCGTGCCAATTGCAATGCCTTTGCTTGAGGAAAACGATTTTAAACCTGATATTGAATCGCTAGATCTTGACAGTGTGAAAATGGTTTTTCTCAATTACCCGAATAATCCAACTGGCAGCGTTATGACCAAGGATGAGTTGAAGGCAATAGTTGATTTAGCTAGAGAAAAAAACGTTATAGTCTGCTATGACAACGCCTACTCGGAGATAACGTTTGATGGCTATAAGGCTCCAAGCATACTTGAGGTTGACGGCGCAATGGAAGTAGCTATAGAATTCAATTCATGCTCAAAAACATTCAATATGACCGGAGATAGAATAGGGTTCGCCGTTGGAAACAGTGAGCTAATAGATGGATTGGTGAAGGTTAAGTCGCAGGTGGATTCCGGGCCTCCAGTATATATTCAGAAGGTGGCTGTAAGGGCTTTGGAGAGCTACAGTAACGGCGAACCGCCAGAATACATTAAATGGATGAACCAAGTATACGCTGAGAGAAGAGACCTATTATTAAGCGAGCTAAGAGAGGTTGGGCTTGAAGCGAAGAAGCCTTTAGCAACATTCTATGTTTGGGCGAAGTGTGGTGGGAGCTCCATGAAGTTCGCGGCGAAGCTTCTGGAGGCGGGTGTGATAGTGGCGCCGGGAATAGGATTCGGAAAATATGGGGAAGGCTACATAAGATTCGCGGTAACTCAGCCAAAGGATCGCATTGAAGAAGCTTGCCAAAGAATTAAAGAAGCGTTAACATGCTAATCTAAATTTTTCCATCTAAACAGCGATCTCTAAATATCTTGATTCTCTTTCCCTATTAGAAAAGAAAGCATATATTTTAGTATTCCAATGTAGTTTTCTTTTGGAAGGGATTAGTTTGCGAAAGTACGATGTGATAATTGTTGGTGCTGGACCAGCTGGAATCTTCTCAGCACTGGAGCTTGCTAAAAACACTGATCTTGAAATTTTAATGCTTGAGAAGGGACCTGACCTCAATAAGCGCAAGTGCCCGGCGGCTAGGGGTCTAGGGTGCGTAAATTGCGAACCATGTTCTCTGCTTTCAGGTTGGGGCGGGGCGGGAGCTTTTAGCGATGGTAAACTGACTATATCCACCATGGTTGGGGGATGGTTAAACGAGTATTTGAGTGAAGAGAAACTTTCAAAGCTAATAAAATATGTTGATGACATATATGTGAAGTATGGTGGAACCCAAAAAGTTTATGGTGAAGACTTGGATGAGGTTGAGAGAATAGAACGTAAGGCAGCGCTTGCCGGTCTCATGTTAATTAAACAAAAGATTCGCCATTTAGGAACTGAAAAATGTGTTGAAGTTCTCCAGAAGATGCGGCGGGATATAAATAATAGTGTCGAAGTGAGAACTAGAACCGAAGTTAAAAGCTTACTTGTAAAGAACGGCGTAGCTGAAGGCGTTGAAACCTTTAATGGAGAAAAAATTTATGGAAAATATGTTATTGTTGCACCTGGTAGAAGCGGGGCTGAATGGCTTAAAAGCGAAGCACAGTCTCTGGGTTTAAAGACTCTTAACAATCCGGTTGATGTGGGCATTAGGGTTGAAGTTTTAGCGGCAACTATGGAGGATCTGACTGATACGCTGTATGAACCCAAATTCATATATTATTCTAAAGCTTTTGATGATCAAGTTAGAACCTTCTGCGTTAATCCATACGGTGAAGTTATCACTGAATCTTATGGCGGTGTAATAAGCGTTAATGGACAAAGCTACGCCGAAAGAAAAACTGAGAACACAAACTTCGCTATATTGGTTAGCACATCCTTCACGTATCCTTTCCGTGAACCTATCGCCTACGGCGAGTATATTGCCAAATTAGCTAATCTGCTCAGCGGAGGGGTAATTATACAGCGTTTAGGGGATCTGGAGCTTGGTAGAAGATCAACTGAAGAGAGGATTAATCGAAGCGTTGTTAAACCAACACTCAAAATCGCTACGCCTGGAGACTTAAGCTTTGTTTTACCCTATAGATATTTAACCGATATTAAAGAGATGCTTAGAGCCTTAGATAGAGTTGCTCCTGGAATATACTCTAAACACACGCTACTTTACGGAGTTGAGGTTAAATTCTATTCTTCTAGGCTTGAGCTAAATGAGAATTTAGAAACAAAAATTAGAAATCTATTTACTATAGGCGATGGAGCTGGGGTAACTCGGGGATTGATACAAGCAAGCGCAAGCGGCGTCATAGTTGCCAGAGAAATAATGCGTAGGGAAAAAGTCCGCATAAGAAAATAGGCTAACAACAATAAACAATAGAAAAATCATGCTTGAAAAAGTAATGGTAGAATGGCATATACCTTGGCTGCTGAAACTAACCCTTCAACCGTGACATATTCGTTTGGCGCATGCGCCAACTCCTCTATGCCAGCGCCGAAACCTAAACATGGAATCCCCAAAGACTTTTTAATTGGTATAGCATCCGTTGCACCTAGAAGTATTTTAGGTTTAGGCGGCATATTTGTCGCTATTTCAACAGCCTTTTTTAGACTTGAAGCAAACCTTGAATCCCATTCCTCATGGTATCCGCTCTCTAAACCAGTTACTTCAACTTTGATTTCCGAAGTATTGAAGCTACCGATTAACTCACGAAGTTTTTCCGCGATTGTCTTCGGATCAACTCTGGGGGTTATTCTTATATCAAAGGATGCTTCAGCATAATCAGGGATAACATTAACTTTCACTCCACCCTTTATTATTGTTAGACTGACGGTTGGATAATGGAAGGCATTTTTTATAGCATTCTTTTGTTTTTCAGTTAGATCTTTATTTTTCAGAAGATAATCTATACTAGATTTGATTGAAGCTTCTAATTCCGCTGGAAGCTTTAGCGGATAATCACCGATTTTCTTTACTTGCTTTATTGCTGAGAGAAGCTTGTCTATTGCGTTGTCACCATAAAACGGCATGCTTCCATGAGCGGTTTTTCCAAAAGCCTTCAAGCGTAATCGCAGATAACCCTTACAGCCTACATCTATATAGGGTTCCTTTGGACTTTTACTGAGCGAGTCACCTATTAAACATGCATCACCCTGTATTAGCCCCTCCTCAATAAGCCATCGTGTCCCATCCGGAGAACCAACCTCTTCGTCACATGTGAACCAAAAGTCAACTGCAGCGCGATTTCTCTCATCAATTTCGCTTAAAACTTTCGCTGCAATCATTGCGGCCGCGCATGAACCCTTCATGTCGCTTGCGCCTCTACCATAAATTTTTTCGCCCTCAACTACGCCGCCGAATGGATCATAACGCCATTTTTCACGCATGCCAGCTGGAACTACATCTAAATGACCAAGCCAAATTATCGTTTTGCCGGATTCGCCGGGAACCTTAACGTTTACGTTAACTTTTTCTTTTTTTCTAGCATAGAACGAAACTTTCAGATCTGTACCATTAAAAAATGATTTGATGTATTCTGCGCACTCAAGTGTGTTACTTGGTGGCGAAACAGTTTGGAAGCCTATGAGAGCTGATGTTACAGATATTAGCTCAGATTTCCGTTTCTCAATTTCATTTAAGACCCTACTTACAGTAGGAGAGAAAGATGCAACCAATAATTTTCCCTCTCTTTAATGTATTTTTCAAGTTACAATCTCACTTAGCCTTCCATTTTCAGCAGCATATCGAATCTCCAGCATCGGCAAATCCAAAGGAGTTTCTATTCTCTCCACCCCATACTTTTTGATGAGCACTTGGTATTTTAGGGTTAATCTACGCATTTCAGGGGAGGTTGGTCCAACACATGGGCTTCCGGGAACTCGGGGGCTCACATCAAAAACGTAAAAGGCCAGCCTCTTCTGCTCAGGGTCGTCAGCATCATAGGCAACGGCTCCCTGCAGAGCGAAGAGACCGATCATTCCCGGGGGATACTCTTTCTCGCATATTCTCCTGAATTTTTCAGCAGCCTTATAGACTAGAGGTTTTTGCGATTCCCTCATTGTTAGCCCGTAGTGACCTATCTCCTCATTTTTTATTGGAACGTTGAGGGCGAGCTGATCCCTCGCCGGCAGGCTTAGGATTCCATGTAAATTTGTTTGTTTTCTATCATCGAATCCTAGAAAGTCGAAGTCTCCGAAATAATCTTTTATAGCCCAGCCTTGAAAGTTCGCATTGAATTTCTGCCCTAAAACATACTCTTCTATCCGCGCTTTCTTTAGACCTTCTTCGTCTATTACATCTTTTTTGATTAGCTCTTCTGCTTTTTTGTAGTAGTCTTCAGGTGAAGAGGCATAAAAGAACGCTCTTTCCAGCGGCTTCTTTTTCTGTTGCACCTTCACTATAACAAGCCTATCAATATCTTCCGGCTTCTCAAATTTTTTAGGTATTTTTATACCAGCTTTTTCGAGAAGCCAATATTGGTTTCGTGGAGCATTTCTTTCCTCAGCTCTCAATATGAAGCGGTTTCCATAAATTGGAATTTTAAATTTACTCTCAATATTATCGTAGCCAACATACACTGAGAACGATCGGTTGGGGATGAATATTGTATTTAATTTGAGCATTTTATCTTGAACATCTTCCCTTATGATATCTGAGAACCTTTCTAGGAGAATTACGTGGTCAAATAGGTGCTTACTATAGTTGGCATATAGGTCCTCCCGCCCTTTTTGGCATACAACAACTGTTGGAAAACCGAGGGTTTTAGCGGATACGCCTACCTCTTCAGCTGAATGTGAACCTAAAACTCCAATAGTTATATTTTCCGGATCATATTCTGAGACAATTTTCTGGATTTCGCTTCTTTCAATAACCAAGGAAATCACCATAGAAATAATATTTATTTACCCTAATATTTCCTTTAGCCTATTCTGTTCTATTGCCTCCCTTATCTCAAGAGCTATCCTCCGTCCTGTGCTCATCGGCTTACCATGCTTGATATACGCATATGGCGATGACTCCATGAAAACATTGGTTCCAGCGACGATGCGCGCTGAAATTTCAAAGACGTAGAACTTTAGGTCAGGGGTTACAACAGTTTCCAGACAGAATGGCCCATATATTCCTGGACTGCAAATTTCCCTCGACGCTTCAACCACTTTTTGCCCCATTCTGAAAACTTCCGGTAAAAGAGATTCACGAAGCATTATCGGGAAATTTCCGACTATCGTATAGGTCACCTTCAAATCATACTGCATGTCAGCGGGTATTCTACCAATTGCATCCACATTTGATTCATAGCGTCTGTCAAAACCCATAAGTTCAAGCTCGTCACGTATAACGGAGTAAAAATAGTGAATGTAAACTGGAATGCCAACCACATACTCCTGTATCGTATAATTTTTTGCCGATCCTATTTTACGCCTAAAATCTTCCTCATTTTTAGCTAAGAAGTATCCTTGTCCGCCTTTGGCTCCCTGAAACTTCACTATAACAAGCCTATCTATTTCAGATGGATCGCTATAAACTTCCGGAAGGTTAAGCTCAGCTTTCTTCAGCCATGTCCGCTGCTTCTCTCTATCGCTCTCCCAGGAAAGTATTTTTCTGTTGCCATAATAGAGAACTCTCATATTTTCGATAACCTTTAGATCCACATAGGCTATTAGTGAAGCGTGAGGAATTAAGATGGCGTTCCGTTTTATGAGGTGATTTTCAGCTTTATGAAAATCTCTATAAGATGGAATCTCAACTATCTCGTCTGCAACACCAAAATGCTTGTAAACAAAGGAATGACCGCTCTTGCAGACAGCAATAGTTTTAAAGCCCTCATCTTTAGCGCCCTTCAATATCTGAAGCGCAGAGTGACTTCCAAGGGTGGCTATAACATAATTCACGCATGATTCACCCGAATGAATCCCTTTCAACCTAATCTGTAATGGTAAATAAATGTTTTTGCAGAAGAGCATGTGAATAAGGCAACTTCTATGTGAGAGGATTCAATCACTTTATTTTCCTTGGCGGAGAGAGGATTATGCTCTAGGCTGATTAACCGGAAGGCTCATTTAGTTTAAGCTATTTATGTTATGTTTTGGAGGAAGATAAGATTTCATGATGGTTGGTATTGTTGGGAAACCTAACGTGGGTAAGTCAACATTCTTTAGCGCTGCAACTCTGGCAACTGTTGAGATTGCAAGCTACCCATTCACAACTATAAAGCCGAATAGAGGCGTCGGCTACTTTAGAACTCAATGTGTATGTAGAGAGTTTAATGTTAAGGATAATCCGGTCAATTCTGTATGCATAAATGGAACAAGACTTATTCCAGTTGAGTTAATTGATTGCGCGGGATTAGTTCCAGATGCATGGCAAGGTAGGGGTCTTGGAAACCAATTTTTAGATGAAATTAGAAGAGCCGATGCATTAATACACGTAGTTGATGCTTCCGGCTCAACCGACATCGAAGGGAGAGCAGTAAAGCCTGGAGCACATGATCCGCTAGAAGATGTAAAATTTTTGGAAAGGGAGCTAACCATGTGGTTTGCACAGATATTAAAGAGAGATTGGTCTAGAATTGCTAGAACTGTTGAAGCTGGAGGAGCTCCCCTCTCAACGCTACTTGAGGAGAGACTGAGCGGTTTAGCAATAAAAAGAAAACATATACTTGAGGCTGTAAGGAGTACGGGGCTGAATGCTGACAAACCTACAAGATGGAGTAATGATGAATTTTTGGAATTTGTCAGCAATTTAAGAAAAATTTCAAAACCCATGCTTATAGCCGCAAACAAGATGGATTTACCGTTTGCCGATGAAAATCTTGAGAGACTTAAGGAGACTGGTTATCTTGTTGTGCCATGCTGCGCTGAAGCTGAGCTAGCTTTGAGAAGAGCAGCTGAGGGAGGATTAATCAGCTATGTACCTGGCAACTCAGATTTTGAGATAATTAATCCTGAGAAAATTACAATGAGACAAAAGAAAGCGCTTCAAATAATAAAAGAGAAAGTTCTCGATCGATATGGATCCACCGGGGTTCAGAATGCCATAAACGCTGCTTTTAAAAATCTTCTGAACATGATCGTTGTTTATCCAGTTGAAGACCCGGAAAAACTTACGGATCATTATGGCAGGGTTTTACCAGAAGCAAGGCTTGTACCAAGCAATACCACAGCTAGGGATCTAGCCTACATGATTCATACGGAGCTTGGAGATAGCTTCATTTATGCTATAGATGCTCGAACAAAGAGGCGGCTTGGGGAGAATTATGTGCTCAAGGATGGGGATGTAATATCAATTGTGAGCGCTAAGAAAAGAGCCTAAAATTTCTTGAATACACTTTCATCTACCAAATCTCCTTTTGCGTTTCTGAAACGTTCTTATGGCTCTCAGCAGATCTATACGCCTAAATTCCGGCCAGTAAACATCTAAAAAGCATAGTTCACTGTAAGCTGACTGATAAAGGAGAAAACCGCTCAATCGTTCTTCGCCAGATGTCCGTATAATTAAATCTGGATCCTGTTTGGGTAGAAAAGCGGTATAAAGGTGTTGCTCAAAAATTTTCTCGTTTATTTCTTCAGGTGAAAGCTCGCCTGAAACAACTTTCTGAGCGATTTTTCTTGCGGCGTCTACAATTTCAGCTCTTCCACCATATGCTATCGCTAAATTCAGAAAATGCTCATTATAATTTTTGGTTTTCTCCTCCACCTCTCGGATCAGAGCTTGTAAATTCGGCGGAAGCAAATCAACCTTTCCAATAACTTTAACCCTAACCTTATACTTGTGTATTTCTTCACTCTCCAGAATTTCCTGAAGCTTCTCTTTAAATAGCTGCATGAGCTTTTCAACTTCTTCCTTCGGTCTCTGGAAGTTTTCAGTTGAAAAAGCATAGAGCGTTATACTTTTAACATTTAGGTCAAGACACCATTTTAAAACATCTTTAGTTTTATTTGCACCATAATAGTGACCCATCCAAGGCTCAAGACCACTCTCTCGAGCCCACCTGCGATTTCCATCCAGTATTATGGCTATATGTTCAGGCTTACTCTGGTTTTTTATTTGATGCCAAAGCCATTTCTCATAAATTCTGTATATACCAAGCACTGAGAGGATTGTTCTAAGCATATTGTGCGTTCCCTCCAGCCATCAACGTTTACTTATTTTTAATTGAGGAAGAACATTGACACTTTCTATTTTCAGGTAAAGAGGCGATCGCTTCTAATATAATTTTACGGATCTTCGGCATAACAGCTTTCGACGTCTCTAAAACTTCCTCATAAGTGAGTTTACCAGCTATTCCAGCAGCCATATTTGAGATAAAGCATAAGGTTGCATAACATATTCCAAGTTCCCGGGCGAGAGCGGCTTCCGGCATACCAGTCATTCCAACAACATCGCAACCTAGAATTTTAAACATTTTTATCTCAGCTGGAGATTCAAAACGTGGTCCTTCAGTACAAACATAAACAGCTCGATCATGTACAGTGCTTATTTTTTTCGCCTTCTCTATTAGAATCATTCGGATTTCTGGACAGTAGGGCTCTGTGAAATCTATATGAGTGACTGGGGCGTGATCATAAAATGTTGATTGACGTAGCTTTGTGAAATCCACTATGTCATGAGGAACTACTAGATCACCCGGCTTAAAGTTCGGGTTTATTGCTCCAACAGCATTCGTGGCAATTATTCTCTCAACACCGAGTTTGTGAAGAGCAAAAATGTTTGCTCTATAATTGACCTTATGTGGTGGAACACTATGTTTACGTCCATGTCTGGGAAGAAAAGCTACTCTTCGCCCTCGGATTTCACCTATAAATATTGATCGGGAAAAACCATAGGGTGTTCCAATATTGAACGAACGAAAATCTCTGAAAAGTTCTTCTAGGCCAGTTCCCCCTATAATCGCTATTTTAGCTTTTTTACTATTAGCTGCCATGCTCGCTACGGCTCCTCTTTTTCCGTTCTTTTTCCTCTATAGTTTTAATATCCTCCCTAAAGAAGCCTTGATACTTTCTGCTTAGAAAATAGGCGACTGGTATTGATACAACCGCTATGGCTAGACCTATAATTATTGACGCTATTAGAGAATCCAAGGGAAGTGAGGGATTAATTAAGATTCTTGCGGCTTCATTAAAGATTTTCCAAGACCAAGCGCAGAAAACAATAAAGACCATTATCCTCCAGAACCTAGAATCTCGCTCTAGGAGGTAAACTAGAGCCTTGCCGAGAAGTATAATTGAAAAACCAATAATAAATATGGTTAATGATGTGGAAACAATAAATCCGATTATCCGGGGCATAATACTGAGCCATACATTTGGATCACTTGGCAGGGGATTTGGAACTATATCTGGATTAGACATTATTTGGGATATTGCCTGATAGAGACCTACTGCAATTAATAAAACCCCGAAAAACAGTGAGGAGCCAGTTACTAACCCATGAAGGGAGGAAACTCTTGAAAGAGCTGAAATTATTCTTCTATCCAGACCATAACCTTTTCCAAAAAGATAGCTTCCAACAATTATGAGACCTATAATCCAAGCCCATGTTGCAATATCATATCGTATGAAAATCGCCAAAAATGAAAGTATACCTAACATTATTAATAGGATCCCTGGCAAGCCTAGAAAGATTCTAGAGTACTTTGGATCTTCAATTATTTTTCTTAAGTATCTGGAAAATAGGGCGGCTGTCTCCTCTATTGTCTCACTATGCTTTACAATAACTCTTCTTACCGATGAAACTGGAACTCTAGATTGAATTAAAGGTAAAACATCTTTATCTGAGAAGCCGTCTGTGACTAGGATTAGACTGTTAGGCTTAAATTTTTCTAGGGCTTCATTAAGCTCCGAAATTAATTTTCTGTCAGCAGCTATACCTCCAAGCTCAGAACCAGCTATTGTTGCAACCTGGCAAGAAATATTTTTCGCACCACTCTTTTCTAGACTTTCGCATATTCTTACAGCTTCGAACATTGCATTGGCATCAGCTTCTTCAGGATCGGCAAGTATGAGTTTGAGCGCAGCGTCAACATTCTCTTTTTTACCAATAATCGGCGTTTTAACTCCTGCTTTTCTACCTATATCGTTATCCCTATCAACACATACAATTAGTACTCGCTCTTCCCTGGAAACCTGCTTTCCTTCGTTCAGCATCAATATTCTCCCATAACACGACCAAAAAATAATATGGCAGTCCTTAAAAATAAAGTTTAATCCAATCTTCTATATTTTACCCTGCTCAGCTAAAATTTTAAATTCTTCAAAAGATATTTTTTCACCCTTTTTAAGTTTCTTTAGAGCTTCCCTTCCAATTTTCTCTTTAAGTGCGGATAGAGCTTCTGCTTTCTTACGTGCTTCTTCCTCTCGAATAATCTTTTTTATGGCTGAAATTTGACCTAGCAATTTCTTATATTTGAGCCTTAGAGCTGATAGCTTTTTTCTGCTTTCCCCATACTTCTTGTTTATTTCATCAACTTTAGGTTTAAATTCTTCCATCTTTTTAAGACATTCAATCATCTTCTCATGGAAAAATTGGCTCTTTTCAACAGTCTCAGTAATCTGCTCTCTATAGAGAGCTATTTCATCCTTGATCTTTTTAAGGCGACCCTCCAAAATAGAAAGCTCATTTTTCATAGCATTTAACTTATGATAAAAATTTAACTGCTTCTCAAGAGATTTAACTCTTTCAACAAGCCTCTTTTCCTCTTCAAGCGGCAGAGGTGTAGTTTGAATCCTCCAATCTATCTCTTCAATCTCCTTTTTGAGGCTATCCTCCCTCCTAGAAGGCTTCATCTTTAAGTGTTTTCTGATTCTATTCCTCAAATCTCTAATAGAATCTAATCTCTCCCGATACTCCCGTTTAAGCTCCATCAAAATAACCTTTAGATTCCTAACTTCCTCATTTAGAGCATTACGTTCCTTTCTAAAATTCGCTGCCTCACGCTTCAAATTTCTCATCCTACTATTCAGCCCGTTTCTTTCCTCAGCAAACCTACGAACCTCACTCTCAACTCTCTCAATCTCAGCCCTTAAGCACAAAGCCTCCCGCTCCAAATCAACAAGCTTACGCCTTAAATCCTCAACCATTGAAACCCAACATCCACTAAGACTTGAGAAATAATGCTTGTTATAAATAAAAATTTATATATTGGATGGATTATCCAACCATATAGTGATCTTAATCATGGGCTTGAGTTCCAAAAGAATGTTTTCTACGAAAAAGTTAAGTTTAATTATTTTGATGACTGCGATGAGTTTGACTTCAAGTTACGCTATGATTGGTATTCCTAATGTTAATCTTATGGATTTGTTTGTTTTTATTAGTGGGTATTTGATGGGTGCTGTTCCAGGGGTTATTGTTGGTGTTTTAACATGGCTTGTGTATGGGACTTTGAATCCGCTTGGTTTTAATTTGGTGGTTCTTGCCGCTACATGCTCTGGTGAGAGCTTGTATGGTTTTGTTGGAGGATTAGCCGCTAGTTTAGGTTTGGGTGCAGATCTCCCCTCAATGAAGGTTGGAGATAAAATGCTTTGGTGGGTGAATTTGAAGTTTGGCATTATTGGCTTCTTTTTAACGTTTGTTTATGATTTGTTTACGAATATAATATCCGGTTTAATTGTTGATATTCCACCTCTCATAGCTATAATTCAAGGTATACCTTTTGCAATAGCTCATGAAGTATCAAATTTCTTTTTCTTCTTTTTTGGTTGTAGCGCTTTGATAATATCAATTAAAAAACTGCTCAAAGGAGGTGAGAATTTATGAGTGGAAAAAGTGGGTGGATGTGGGTTTCATTGGGACTTGCATGCCTTCTGGCGGTGACTATTTATTTTGCAGCATACTACTACGAGGAAAGTGATAGATATAAACGTCTTTATGAGAGAGCGGCAGCTGATCTTAAAAGGCTTACTATGCCAGTGAATATTTTAATTGACTACGGCAATGGAACAAGAGTATGGTATAATAACACCCTAGTTCCTAGAGAATCCACTCTTCTTAAGGCAACTGAAATCATAGCTGAGGTGGATTACATTATTGGAGAGTACGGTGCCTTTGTAACTCACATAAATGGTGTGGGAGGAGAAAGCAACAGATATTGGATATGGTATATTTGGAATTCGACTGAAAACAACTGGAGCTGGGGACCAGTCGCATGCGATAGATATATTCTGCGGGAAGAAGACACTGTAGCATGGAAATATGAACAATTCTAACCAGCTCTTGATTCATTAGGTCCCA
>Ga0180301_10002555_pt1 | contig 14317 bp, 16 predicted proteins | sample GuaBasSediGuay16_FD_121797 | JGI IMG/M metagenome (GOLD analysis project Ga0180301, IMG submission 121797) | Subseafloor sediment microbial communities from Guaymas Basin, Gulf of California, Mexico - Guay16, Core 4569-2, 12-15 cm | ecosystem: Environmental > Aquatic > Marine > Hydrothermal...
ATTAACGCATGAAGTATTCGACTACATATTCTTAGGAATAGGCGATGTAAATAAGGTTTCTGAAAAAACGGGAATTCCTGCGAAAATATTGGAGGCAATGAGGGAAGAATTTCTGTACTGGTATCCTCTTGATAGCAGACATAGCGGAAAAGACCTGGTACCTAACCATCTAACGTTCTTCATATACAATCATGCAGCAATATTTCCTGAAAAGCTATGGCCACGGCAAATAGTTGTCAACGGATTCGTACTCTATGAAGGCAAGAAAATGTCTAAATCACTGAGGAACATTGTGCCCCTTAGAATAGCCAATAGACTCTATGGCTCAGATGTTGTAAGGTTGTCTTTAGCGGTTTCAGCTGAAATAAACCAGGATGCCGACTTCAGTGTAAGCTTAGCTTCAAGCGTTCTTGAAAGACTAAGAAGACTAAAGAACTACATTGATTCCTTCGTAGACGAATACAAAATAAACAATGTTAGTATAGAGGATATCCATAAGGTTATGGATAAGCTATCATATGCGGACAAATGGCTTTTAAGCATCACACAAAAGAGGATAAAGTCAGTTACAGAAGCACTGGAAAACCTTAGAATTAGGGAAGCATCTGGAACGGCACTTTATCTTATGGAGCAAGATCTAAAATGGTATCTTGAGGTTTCCGAAATACCGAATCCCTATGTGCTAAAATACTTCGTTAGTGTTTGGCTTAGGCTGTTAGCTCCCTTTGCACCATTCATTACTGAAGAACTTTGGAGGAAAATAGGGGAGAAAGGCTATATATCCTTAGCTAAATGGCCCAATTACGATTACAGGCTAAGAGACCTTAAGGTAGAGTTGGTAGAACTCTACTTACGAAGAATCGTAGACGATATTAAGGAAATAGTTAAGGTAACTTCGATAAAGCCGCAGAAAATATACCTTTATGTCGCAGCACCATGGAAGTATGAACTAGTTGGAGTTATCATAGATAAGTTAAAGGCTAAAGTTGAAAATCCGCAAAGAGAAGTTCTTAAAGAAGTCATGAAGAACAAGGAAATAGCAAAGCATGGGAGAAAAGTTGTTGAGTTAGTCAAATCATTAATAGACTTCATAATGCCCTTATCTGAAGAATACTATGATACCTTAGCCTCACTCAACGAAGAAGAGGTTCTCAAGGAAAACCTACAATACTTAAAGAGAATGCTCGGATTAGAGAAAATATTTGTGATGAATGAGGAAGGGGCAAATTATGATCCTAAGGGTAAGGCTAAATATGCTATCCCATGGAAGCCGGCAATTTACATTGAATAGCGAATTTTTAAACAATTACATATCCTTTATTTACCTCTATGAAACCATAAGATACTAGGTCGCTTATTATCTTTCTAGCAAAATTCTTATTAACATTCATTCTAGCAGAAACTATTACTACTGCATCTTTTACGGTATAATTTCCATATTCGGCAGCGGCTTCTTTAAGTAAGCTTAAGGCTTTGAATAAGTATTTAGGTAGTATTTTGAATGCCTCTACGATCCTGCCTTCCGAAACAGCTATCAATACTTTATCTGTAAACGTTTTTAATTCGTAAATTCTATCCTTCCTTTTCCTGCAATATACTTTTAAGAACCCTTTAGTTCCTTTGAGTGCTTTAGATGGACTATAATCAGTTATTATAATGAATTCTACGTCTACATTCCTAATGCTGGAACCTATTCTTATATTGCTTTCTGAAGGGTTATGTATGTGTAAGGAGTAACCCCTTATTCCATTGATGAGCTTTTCTAAGTAAACTATGTTCTCTAGCTCCCCATGTCCAACAATATTGCTTAATAATTCGGATCTGAATCTTCCACTATAATCGATAAGGTAAATGTTTTCAGATGTGCATTTAACAATTTTAGATATTAGAAAGGCTTGCAATATTTGTTTAACATATTCATAATTACTTAAAATAGCTATCCTCCTATTATACGGCCATACTAAAATCCTTTCTAATGCCTCATTTTCTAAACTACATTTCATTTTAGTCATCTAATTTTGCCATTGTTGGAAACATGTTTAAACCTGTAGAGTAATAGTAGTTACAGTGAGATGATTGAAAATTAGCCCGCTGACTATGTAGTTAGGATGATGTTACGCAGGCCTTAATGAAACCCCTATGTTTCCTCTTCTTCTTCAAGTACAGCAAGCATTTCCCTATATTTTTCCTCCATTATCCTCTCTAACTCGGGGGGAATCCCAAAACCTACTATCTCAACATTTACGTTCTTAACTCCTTTAACCGTTTTAGCTGCCTCTTCAACACTAGCTATGAGAACATATGTTATTGGGCAGTAGGGTGTTGTAAGCATTAAGCCTATTCTAACGTTTCCTTCATCATCAACTTCAATGCTTCTAATAAAACCTCCGTCAACTAAGTTTACCCCTATTTCTGGATCCATAACTTTCCTTAGCCTCTCTCTAATTTCCTCCACTATTTTGCTTTTATCTATGACCATAGCCTCTACACCTACTTCTTTCACGCTGTTAAAGGAGTGTAAGGGGTAAATTAACTTTACTTGCAATGTAGCATGACAATAGTTAATCTTAAAACTACGTTTACACCATATTCACATAACGGGCTACTTTTTGGAGAAACTTGAAGCGCTAAAGAAATCCATGAAGGAGATTGCTTTATTCATAAACAACGCCATAGACCATATTAAAGAAGAAGAAGTCGAAAAAATGATAGATATTCTCGTGAAAGCATACCATGACCACGGTAGAAGGAAAATTCTAGTAATGGGAGCTGGTAGATCAGGGCTTGTAGGTAAAGCGTTTGCCATGAGACTAATGCATTTAGGCTATAACGCATACGTTCTCGGAGAAACGATAGTTCCAAGGATAGGCAGAGACGACATTGTCATAGCAATTTCAGGCTCCGGTAGAACAAGACTAATAGTGACTGCTGCCGAAGCCGCAAAGGCGGTAGGTGCTACATTAATAGCAATAACAACGTATTCTGATTCGCCACTAGGTAAATTAGCCGACATTGTTGTGACAATTCCTGGAAGATCGAAGGTTGCTAAAGAGGAAGACTACTTTGCAAGACAAATCCTAGGAATCCATGAACCATTAGCACCTTTAGGAACACTTTTTGAAGATACATGTATGGTGTTTCTCGACGGATTAGTTGTTGAACTTATGAGAAGGCTTGGAAAGGATGAAGAAGAAATAAGGCAAAGACATGCAAACATAGAATAATATTGTTCTCAAAGTGTGGGGGAACTATGGTTATAACAGTAGCTATAGGATCACAGAACCCGTCGAAAATAAAGGGTATTCGAGTAGCCTTCGAGAAAATGTTTAAAACAAAGGTAAACGTTTTAAGTAGAGCTGTCGAAACATCTTTACCACCACAGCCTATAGGATTAAAAACCACTATAAGAGGCGCTATTGAAAGGGCTATAAACATAAAGGCAATACTGAGTAAAGCGGATTTCTATGTCGGATTAGAGGCAGGTTTAGTACCTATACCCGCAACAATAACAGGATATATGGACTTTCAAGTTGCAGCAATACTTGACAACCATGACAGGGTAACTATAGGTTTTGGACCTGGTTTTGAATTTCCAAGTTCAGCTGTACGCTACGTTTTAGCGGGAGGGAAGGAAATAGAGGAAGCTATGATTAAAATTTCCGGAATAAAAAACATAGGAGACAATATTGGTGCCATAGGTTTCCTAACGAATAACATTGTCTTAAGAGAACACCTATCAGAAATAGCAACATTAATGGCTCTTATTCCTAGACTCAAAAGAGAACTTTACGAAAATCTTCCCAACGTATACGAGGTTTTAGAGGAACTTAGGTAATACAATGTAGTTAACGTTTTAAACACTTGCTATTGAACATTAATGTTTAGATACCATATTATACAGCAATATTAGCAAATTAAGTGGAATCAGTAATGAATGAGGGTATGGTAATGCAAGGCTATGTTCATGAAGGCTACGTTTTGAAGATTTTTGACGAATCATTATGGCTAGCTAAATGGAATATTCATGACAACACTAAGAACATTATTGCGCTACCGTGGAAACATAAAATTAGAAACCAGTGTTTCGTTGAAAAAATAAACTACGCCAAATCAAAATACCCTTACCTTATGAAAGTAGTTAAGCCTTACAATAGGGTATTACCAGTAATTTCCAGGAACCATATTAGGAAAATATTTGATCCTTACGAAGAAGCGAAAAGAATTCTAAGGAACCCTAAAAGTTATGAAAGAACCGTTAGAGATCTTGTAATGCTCATAATCTCTGAAGCAGGAATAGATGTAGACGACATAGGTGTTGTACACGATTCAGCACACGAACCCATAATCATTTCTAGAGGTAAAAGTTTAGCCTATAAAATATATAATGCTGTCAGAAGGCTTTTCTTTACGACAAACTTATTTTACCATTTAAAACCAGAGACACTTTTTGATGTTGAAAAACACGATATTTACGTTAAGATATCTAATAAAGTGCTGAAATCACTATATTCTAGAAAATATTTGAACGGAATATTTGGTACAGTATTTTACACTATAAGATTACTTGATGATTCGCTCTATAACATTAGTGACATAGAAGTAAGGAGCTTCGGAAGAGTAACTCTAATAGCAAAAATACTTGATGATAAGAACTCAATATTTTATCCTAGTAAGTACGGTGTTGAGGTAACAAGTATTGCTGAAGGAAGTTTTAGAGCAAAATTTGTTAGTGAAATAGTAGCGTTTAATGAAGGATTTAGGGAGACGGCATGGGAAGGTTCAGAGGTTTTAGTTCAAGGGGTTCTCGAGAAGGTAATAGATAAAGTTAATGACAGAGAGTACTATAGGGTTAGTGTTGGTTTTTCTAAGGACTTAATATTGCCTTTACAAAGGCAACATATTCCTTTATATGCCTAATGTAAGCTATCTTAACAATAAATAATGTATTTTCAAAAAATTGTATATATGTGCTCTGTCGTAGTCATAAGCGGGAGTTAAGATTTGGCAGAGAATCCTTATGAAATGGCCTTAAAGCAGTTAAAGAAGGCTATCGATGTTCTAGGTTATGACCGTAATATATACGAAATACTGAGTAAGCCTCAACGCATTCTTGAAGTAAGCATTCCTGTAAAGATGGACGATGGATCAATAAAGGTTTTCGTAGGCTACAGAGTACAGCACAATGATGCTCTAGGACCATATAAGGGCGGGGTAAGATACCATCCGGGTGTTACAAGGGATGAGGTTATAGCATTAGCCATGTGGATGACGTGGAAATGTAGCGTAGCTGACTTACCCTATGGAGGAGGAAAGGGGGGAGTTCGTGTTGATCCAAGAAAACTTTCTATGGGTGAGTTGGAGAGATTATCTAGAGGCTACATTAGAGCCATTGCCCCAATAATAGGTCCCGATATCGATATTCCAGCGCCAGACGTTTATACGAATCCTCAAGTTATGGCATGGTTTATGGACGAATATAGCAAGCTTAAGGGGAGAAATGTACCTGGGGTTGTAACTGCAAAGCCTGTTGAATTATGGGGATCCTATGGTAGAATAGAAGCTACAGGATATGGTGTGGCCGTTGCAGCAAAGTTTGCTTCTAGAAAATACGGGTTACCTTTCGAAGGTGCACGTGTAGCAATTCAAGGATACGGTAATGTAGGGTACTATTCTGCACTCTTTATGCATGAGTGGGGAGCAAAAATAGTTGCTGTTAGTGACAGTAAAGGCGGAATCTATAATCCAGACGGATTTGATCCTCAAAAGGTAAAGGCATTTAAAGAAAGAACGGGAACTGTTGTAGGATTTCCGGACGCTAAAAAAGACATAACAAACGAAGAGCTATTAACTCTAGAGAACATTGATATTTTAGTGCCAGCTGCAATAGAGAACGTTATTACAAGTGAAAATGCAGATAAAGTTCACGCTAAAATCATTGTCGAAGGAGCTAATGGTCCAGTAACACCTGAAGCAGATGAAATATTGTTCAAGAAAGGAGTAGTTGTTGTTCCGGACATTATAGCTAACGCTGGCGGAGTAATAGTGTCCTATTATGAGTGGGTTCAGAACATGCAGGGTCTCCAGTGGAAACTTAATGAAGTATTGAAAATGCTCGAAGATAAAATGCTTTCAGCACTTGACAAGGTATATAGGAAATATTATAAGTTGGGTTCGGACTTGCGAACAGCAGCCTACGCGGTTGCTGTAGAAAGAGTAGTTAATGCTATGAAACTTAGAGGCTGGATTTAAACGTTCATAGCTTAGCAAAGCTAATACAAAACATTAATTTGGCATAAGGTTGTTGATTTTTCCAGATAAGTAGTGGTGATGCTATAAAATTCAAGGTGAAGCCTATGAAAGTCTACGTTAAAGAATTAACTCTAAGCACCCATAGAAAGTATCAACTAGTAGACATAACATATGAAGTGGAAAATGCGGTTAAAGAGAGCGGAATAAGGAATGGCTTATGCTTAGTCTTCGCTCCACATGCAACAGCGGCAATAGTGGCTAACGAGCATGAAAGAGGACTTATGGAAGACATACTTAGGAAAATTAAAGAGGAATTTCCAGAGAACGGAAAATGGCAACATAACATAATAGATGATAATGCACACGCCCATCTAGCCTCAGCCTTTATAGGGGCTGATAGAGTATTCCCCGTGATAAACGGGAGACTTGTAAGAGGTACATGGCAAAACATTTTCCTTGTTGAAATGGATGGTCCCAGAGGATACCGTAGAGTCATTGTCGAGGTAATTGGTGAGTGAATGGAGATAAAGATAGCTGAGGATGTAAGAAAGCTTGGCGTATTCATAGCTTACCGCTTCATATACAACATTAGAGTTGAGAAATCAAGGGAAAAACTAAGAGAAGAAATAAACAAGGTTGTAAATGCTATTAGAAAAAGATACTGTTTAGATGAGCTCAAAAATGACCCCATAATTAGGGCGTACCGGAAGTTTCTCTGGAAAATAGGAATAGACCCTACTAAGACTAGGCCAAGTAGTGAAGCACTTTTAAGACGCGTTCTTAGGGGTAAGACTTTACCTCTAATAAATAACATTGTTGATATCGGAAACTTAGTAAGTGCCAAAACGAGAATTTCCATAGGAATATATGACTTAGACCGTATAGAAGGCAACTTAACGTTTAGGTTAAGTAGAGGAGGCGAAGAATTCAACCCTATAGGTTCAAATAAATTCCTCTTAAGAGGAAGCATTGTAGTTCTTTCAGACGGTAAAAGAATAATTCATGTATATCCCTACAGGGATTGCCAAGACACTATGATTACTTTAAACAGTAAAAATGCAATAGCCATTGGTGCAGGAGTTCCGGGAATACCTAAAGAGCACGTTTTCCAAGCCATTGAGTTACTAGGAGAATACATTGTAAAATTCAGCGTGGGAGAACCTTCCGAAACGGTATTGGTTAGTTAAAAGTATATGCTTAGCTAGGCTTTAAGTTGTGGAAAAGAAAAATTATTTAACCCTAGGGCTAAGTGTAAACGGGTAAAGTACAGTATTGTTTGAGGTAAATTAGAAATGAAGCCTAAAATCATAGCAACGTTTGTACCAACTGGTGGTAGAAGAATTATAGAGCTTGCACTTGAAATTCTTAATAAGCCAGGCTCAATAACTAAGATATCATCTCTTCTTGCAGAGCATAACATAAATATTCTGTGGGGTTTTCATGCAGCAGCACCAGAAGATAAAGTAGAAATATGGGGTCTTTTCGTAGAAGTACCTAAAGATCTCAACTTGAATGAATTAATTTCAAAACTTAAATCATTAAATGTAGTATATTCTGTACGATATTCCGAAAGAAAGTATGGACAATTTCTAGTTGATACACTATACTATCCTATATTGACTACAACGGGGGATCAAGTAGCATTACTCTCATGGAATGAATGCGCTGAATTATTCAAATATATTAGAGAGAAGTACGGTATTGACGCATTACGTGAAATAGGTAAGAGGCTTATTAAAAAATTCGCTAAAAACATGAGTAAAACGCTTAAAGGTATGGAGTTAAGTGAGGATGAGCTGATAAAATACATTGCAGACGCATTAACTGTAAAGGGTTACGGTAAATTTGAAGTAAAAGAAATAAGAGAAACCGAAGGAATAGTGGTTTTCTCAGCAACCGAAAATATTGAATGTTCAACACTTAAAGAGTTAAAAGAAAACGCTTGGAAAGGCTTAATTGTTGGAATGTTAGAGGAGCTTGCTAAGGAGGTTTTTGGTAGAGAGGTTAAGGTTAAAGAAGTAATGTGTAAGTGTATCAAACAACCGTATTGCGAATACATTGTAAAGTACAAAGAGTAAAAAAGTAACTGCAATGAGGAAAATTCAAGGCAGGATCTTAATAAAGGTAGGAGAAGACATTGAAGTACCTATTTTAGGTTCTATAGCTTTCGGATTAATAGATAGAGGAACAAATGTTATTCAAGTAAGACCTGTTAGCTTTTGCAATTTGAACTGTATAATGTGCTCAACAGATGCTGGCCCTTATTCTAAGTGGAGGCAGGCAGAATATTGGGTCCCCCCGGAGATATTGCTAGATGGTGTAAGGGAAACTATTAAGTATAAGGGAATAAACAAGGTAGAAGCTCATATAGATACTGTTGGTGAACCAACCCTTTACTCAAGGCTCATAGAGCTGGTACAAGGACTTAAGGATATTAGGGAGGTAAAGGTTGTAAGTATGCAAACACATGGACAAAACCTTTCGGAACATAAGGTTGAAGAACTTTCAGAAGCTGGATTAGATAGGATAAATTTAAGCGTAGACGCTATTGATGAGAAACTAGCTAAATACATACAAGGTGCTGAATGGTATAATGTAAGAAAGGTTCTTAGGATTGCAGAGTATACGTTAGAGAACACTAAAATAGACATCCACATAGCACCAGTATATTTGCCTGGAATAAACGATGAAGAAATACCTAAGATAGTAAAGTGGGCTTTAAAAATAGGTGCAGGTAAGAAATGGCCACCTCTAGGCATACAAAAGTACATACCGCATAAACATGGTAGAAAAGCTCCTGTAAAGAAAGTTATGAGCTGGTATGAGTTTTGGAATTATTTAAAATCTCTTGAAAGAAGATTTAAAATTAAACTAATACCTAGACCTGAAGATTTCGGCATGTTTAAAACAAAACCTTTACCCAAACCTTTCAGAGTAGGTGAGAAAGTACGGGTTAAAATTGTTGCTCCGGGTTGGCTTAAGGGGGAGAAGTTAGCTGTTGATTTAAGAGGCTTAAGAACAATAACGGTGGTAAACGCTGAAGAACTCCATGAAGGAACAAGAGCTTCTGTTAGAATTGTTAGAAACAAGGATAATATCTATGTTGCAATACCTACCTAAATAAGAGCTGCCTCACCAAAGAGAGGAGGCTTCTTAAGTCCGTAAATGGTTGATATTTCTCCTAAAATATGTAGGCTTATGGGGTTTTTTGAATAAGCATAAACCAATTCATCATTAAACTTTATGAAGAAATCGCTTAAATCATATTTTTCAAACGTTTCAAAATCTATAGTGTAACCTTCGTTAACATAAGCATTAACAGTCATGGGTTCAATATTTAAGGAAGAAACTTCGCTAATAACCCCTCTGAACGCTACCTCATAGAACATTGCCTACCTTCACCTCCCGAAAACATCTTTATCTTAAAGAATTCCTTTTTAACCTTTGCACCCCAATATTACGTATGTTAGTAAAGGGATGTAGAACATGAATACTAAAGGCTACGGGAAACTAGTTGAAGGGACAGTTATTGTTCTTGATCTTGATAAATTTAAGAAGGTAACTAAGGAGAAAGGATTCAATGAGTATAAACCCAACATAATTACTGGAACGCTAACGCATTTAGTTGAAAATTTTGTTCGAAAATGGAATGCCTATGTCCTATACGGACTAGACTATTCTAGGGGAACAGAGGAAGCAGTAATCATAATACCGATGACGAAGCCTGAAGAAGTATTAAGCGATCTTGAGAAAATACGTAGGGAAATAGAGAAGCTCGGTGCATCATTAAGTATAGGTGTTAGCTATGGAGTATTAATTAATATTAAAGCTAGAAATCGAAGAGAAGCTTATGAGAATATTACAGTTAAAAACGCTCTTAAAGCACTTAGAGAAGCAAAGAGAAAAGGGGGAAATAGAATAGTGATAAAGTGAGATAGTATGCGCGTAGATCTTCATAGAATAGTATCATATACTTTAGCTCCAAGGAGAGGCATAAAGCCAATAATAAATGAAGCCCATACTATGAAAACACTTATTCTCCTCTACACTAAAGGTCCTCTTGGAAGACAAGCCTTAAGCAAAATTTTAGGGATCGGCGAATCCTCCGTTAGGACTCTCATAAGGAGGCTAAAGGAACTCGGCTTAGTTGATGTATCAAAAGCAGGCGGCGCTTATTTAACAAATACGGGTGAAGTTATTGTTAAGAGACTTCTTGAAAAAATAGTGCCACCCAAGGTAATAGATATTAACGACTTAAATTATCTAAAGCTATCCAGAAAAGCATGCGCAATAGTGCTAAGAGATTATTGTAGGGAAAAACCCGATGTGCTTCGCATAAGAGATTCTCTTATAAGATACGGTGCAGAAGCAGCATTGATAATATGTGTTAAGAAGGGAAAGTTCATTCTTCTCTCACCACAAGGTAACGGTATTGACGAAACCGTAATTAAAGAATTAAACGAGCTAAAGAACAGATTAAACATAGAACTTCATAATTACGATCTCATATTAGTATCTTATGCTGAAAGCTTGGATAAATGTGAAACCTCTCTTTATAAATTCATAGTTTTAGAAGGGATTGACTAAAGTGAGTATTGAGAGAATAGAAAAAATAGCTAAAAGCTTAGGTGGATTAATTGATTACAAGTACGTTAAAATTGTTTTAGGTAAGAATGATCCTAAAGTTCTAATAGACATTCCAATAACAGTAAATACTAAAAACGTATATGGTTACTTATCAGCAATCTATACGTTAATGAATCCCACACTTGCTAAGAAAATTAAAGGAACTATAATTTTGCGAACATACTTTAAAGACCACATAGCTGAGCATGTTTCGCAGGAAGAGGAATTTGACTATGCTTTCGAAACTTTATTTTTTGACGAAAGCGTGGGTTACATTATGTCTAAAGATTTAGTTCTAGAGAAAGTACCTGTAATGCGTTGGAATGAGAGAAAAGACGTTATAGTGCCTTATATGGGTTTATGGAGTGAAAATGTGGTTTCTGAATTGAACTTTAATCTCATAGTTTCTCTTCTCAACGAAATAGGGACCTTAGATTTCAGTATCAATGATTTTAGCAAAGAATATCTTGAAACACTTAAAGTTCTCAAAAATTATGGCAACATTGTTTTAGAAAGTGTAAGTAGGTTGGGGATAGCAGTACCTAAAGTTAATGTTCTAGATAAAGTGAAGGAAAACATGTTAGTCTTAGAGGTTAGAAGTTTCCTAAATGAAGTTATCGATGCTGTTAGAGCTAAGAAGGATGGTATTGTTTTAAGTTTGATGAGGGGCATTATTTGGGAAAATATTGGAAACTATCTCTTAGCTATTGCTTTTTCTCAATAACTTTCACTGAACCATAACCTACATAAACTATTTTGTCAGGAACCAGAGCGTCAAGAACCTCGCTTCTATTAGTAGCTACAATAACTGTTATTCCCGCTTTCCTAGCTATTTCTGAAAGCTTTCTAGCAACCCTTCTAGCAGTTAAGGCATCAAGGTGCGCTGTAAATTCATCAATAATTAAGACGTTTGGTTTTTCAGCTAGTAAGCTTGCTAATTTAGCTCTCTCCTTCTGTCCTGTTGAGAGCTCCAAGAATTTTGCTCTATAGAAAACTGCGTCCGATAATCCGCACATGTTAAGTATTTCCACGGATACGAATTCATCCCCGGTTTTATCATAGATGTGCTCTAGGATGCTTTCATTTCCAAACGTTGGCTCTAACTCTCCCGGTAAAAGTATTGAAAGCTTTATGTTTTTAGGAACCTTAATTTCGCCTCTTGATGGGATATATCTTTTATCTGTAAGCTTTAATGCTGCACCAGCAATCATTCTAAGTAATGTTGTTTTTCCGGCACCAGAAACCCCAACAACAGCTACTATTTCCTTAGGCTTTATAGTTAAGTTTACATGGTGTAGAACGGTTTTTTCAATGATTCTCTTTTCGACACCGAAAGCCCTAAGAACATCTTGTAATTTTTCCGAAAGCCTACTAATGTCAAGAAGATTCCTATATGTTTTTGTAACGTCGCTTAAGACTATGGGTTCAGCTATTACCTCCACTTTACCGTATCTGCTTCTGTACAGCTTCCCTCCATGCTTTTTAGCGTAGGGATCTTCCTTCAGAAACTTAGCTATTTTCTCTCTGGCAATTTCGGTTAGCGGATAATAGAGGACAGGTCTACCGCTTGCTGTTTCCCATAGAAAGATGAAACCTGCTTTTTCGAAGAACGGATTATACCTTGCCATTTGAGCTATTGTTTCTACTAAATGCTTTCTTCTCTTCATTTCCGGGACTCTTCTCTCTCTTATCCAGTCTATTGCTGCTCTAACAGCTAATACTCCTAAACCATCTCCTCTATAGTCTGGGTGTATGACGACTCTAGCTATTCTTGAAACAGCCGTGTTTGTAGCTTTCAATAGCTCCTTTCTGAGCTCATCACCTATCATTGCCTTAGCTATCCTTTTACCATAAATTGAAACAAGTTCACGATACTTCTTCATTAATCCTCTTCTTTTAGTATAAGCTTCGGGCCAAAATGTTGGATGGAACCATGATTTTCCAAAAACCCTTTCCCTAATAAATTTCTCAATAATAACTGTTCCCTTTTCATCAACAACCTTCCTTGACATTAAAGGTATTGGAGTATCTACCCTTACATACCCTACAATTCTGGGTTCGTAGGGTTCTCTTTTAGCAAGCTCTAAAACTAGGAATCTTGATGAGGGTAGTGAGCCCTTTATTTCAACAAGCTTTGCTTCAATATTGCATGTAGGACATATGGGCGGGGTATTTGATTGGAAGAATTTACCGCATTTCGGGCATCTCCAAACAGCTACTACGATCTTCTGAGAAGCGTAATGATACTGTTCTAGGTCAACAATATTTCTATAGTCTTCTTCACTGAGAGCCTCCCTAGCTATAACCTCATACCTATAGAGTTCTTTACCAGTTACGGGATCGTATCTTGGAAGTACAAATTTCCTACGATAAATAGGCCATACCTTAATATGTTCATCTCCCCATATCCTATAGAGCTCATAATCGTCATAATATAGGATATGTTTGTTAAAGAATCTCTTAGGTATCTCCTTAATTACAAGCTTTACCCTTTCACCTTCAATAAGCCATTGGGCAATATTCCCCATCGTAAGTAAGTTTATTTCCCCTAGGCCTCTCACGTCAACTGTAACATGTCCTTGCCATCTATATCCATATTCAGGGACATTAACTTCTCTAATAACCCCGTAGTGTACTCCTAAAACCGATTTACTAAGTAGTGAAGACAATTTAACACCTTAAAATAAGTTAATGAAAGGTTGTGTAGAATATATTAAAAACCTGCTTCTATTTTGACTTTTTGAATCTCTCTATTGCGGCAAGTATTCTTTTCTTAGCTTCTTCAGGTCCCTTCCATTCCCTTACCTTAACCCATTTACCGGGCTCTAATTCCTTATAATGTTCAAAGAAGTGCTTTATTTTGTCTAAATACGCTTTAGGTAGGTCATTTATTGAATTAATATTGGCCCATCTGGGGTCTATTTTAACTGTAGGTACAGCTATAACCTTGCTATCAGGTCCTTCCTCATCCTCCATTTCAAGTAACCCTATAGGTCTAGCAGGTATTACCGTTCCCGGAAATACTGGTTCATGACTTAATACCAATACGTCAACAGGGTCCCCATCTTCCTCGAGAGTTGATGGAATGAAGCCGTAGTTGAATGGGTATATCATTGCTGTATACAGTATTCTGTCAACAAATACCGCACCTGTTTCCTTATCAACCTCGTATTTGACATATGAATTCATAGGTATTTCTACTACAACATATATTTCATCAGGGGGATTTTTTCCCGACGGAAGCTTTTCAAGATTCATAAATTATGATCACCAGTATGTTTTAAGTAAACTTTTAACATTAAAACTTATCTTAGTAGTGTCTCTTAAATTATCAGATGATGAAGTTTGGTATTGAGATTTAAGGTAACTGTGGACTGGAGTAAATGTGAAGGTTCAGAACTATGTGTTACTATGTGTCCAGCTTACGTCTTTGAAATGAGAG
>Ga0180301_10002557_pt1 | contig 14313 bp, 21 predicted proteins | sample GuaBasSediGuay16_FD_121797 | JGI IMG/M metagenome (GOLD analysis project Ga0180301, IMG submission 121797) | Subseafloor sediment microbial communities from Guaymas Basin, Gulf of California, Mexico - Guay16, Core 4569-2, 12-15 cm | ecosystem: Environmental > Aquatic > Marine > Hydrothermal...
GATTATACGAACTATTCTTTATTACCCATTAAACATGGGTAGATTAATAGATGAAATATTAAGGATCGTTAAGGGATTACAATTAGTTGATAAATATGGGAGAGCATTACCAGCTAATTGGCCTAATAACGAATTAATAGGTGACGCTATAATTGTGCCACCTGCATCAACTGTGCAAGAAGCTGAAGATAGATTAAAGAAGTACAAGTGTTTTGACTGGTGGTTCTGTTACGAGGAAGGTAAAGTTCCTAAAGAAGAAGTAGATCTTGTAAGAAGTTTTCTTGAAAGAGCTTCCAAACCATGGAAATAGAATTATGAGAATTTAAAACTATTTTTATTTTCATCTCTAAAGATAATTGTGGTACTTACACGTATCATGTTAGGTGACCTAAATGGTTAGGATACATGTTGATAAGATAGTTGAGAATGTATATGTATTGAGACTTGACGATGATCAAATAAAGTATTTTGAGGCTCTATGGAGTATTCCTGAAGGTGTTACATATAATTCCTACCTAATGATCGTAGATGATAATGTAATATTATTTGATACTTGGAAGCATAGGTATTCTCAATTATTTATGGATACATTAAAAGAAATAATTGATCCACAGGACATAGACTATATAGTAGTACATCATATGGAACCTGACCATAGTGGTTCTTTACCCGAACTATTAAGATACGCTAAGAATGCTACAGTAATAGGGCATCCGCTAACAAGATCCATGATATCATCATTTTACGGTGTGGCTCCTAAATTTAAACATGTAAGAGATGGTGATGAGTTTGTATTTAGGGATAATATAAAGTTAAAGTTCATACATACACCATGGCTTCATTGGCCAGAAACAATTATGACGTATACAAGCTATAAGGGCATATTATTTAGTTGTGATGCATTTGGAGGCTTCTCCATACCTCCTTCACTATATGATGATGAAGAGGGCCTTATAGAAAAATATATAAGATATGTTCGAAAATACTTTGTCTCAATTATTGGAAAATATAGAAAATTTGTTATTAAAAATATTGAGAAGATAAATAGCCTGTCATTAGATATAAAAATTATAGCGCCTGCACATGGAATAATATGGAAAAACGATCCTATGAGAATAGTTAAATTATATCATTCTCTTGCCCAAGGTCTTCAGTCTAGAGGAAAAGTAGTAATTCTATATAGTTCGATGTATGGATTTGTTGAAAAAGCTATAAACATAGTCATTGATGAACTTGTGAAGAATAATATTAATCCAATAGTGTTTAAGGTGACTGACACATTCAGAGATGATATATCTGATATACTTGGTGAAATAGGTGATTCTTCCGCATTAGTTATTGGCACGGCAACATACGAGTCAAATATCTTTCCATTAATGAAGTACTATGTCGATTTAATTATAGAGAAAGCGAATAGAGGCATTCCCGTCCTAGTTATATCTTCGTATGGGTGGGGAGGTGTAGCAGGAAAGCTCTTAGGTAAGGAATTGGCTTCAAAAGGCGCTAATGTAGTTAGGGTAGTGGAGTTTAAGGGTTTGATCGATACTGAGACAATACAGAAATTACGTAATGCAGTTAATGAATTAATTAGTACTATGAAGTAATAGGATAGTAACCATATTTTAGTTGTAGCATCAAGGGTGTACATATTGAATATCATAAAGATAGCAACGCTCTCTTTAAAGGACGAATTAGAAGCTTCTATAATATATAATAGATTAGCTAGAATGTACATGCATAAGCCCATTTCTAAGAAACTTATTAAAATAGCGGAAATGGAAAAACGGCATGTAAGATTTTGGGAGGATTTTCTTAGGCGCCGAGGCTATGATCCCTCTAGGATAAAGCCTAATCGTTTTAAAATAATGATCTATACGTTCATATTCAAGATCATAGGTTTAGGTCTTACATTAAAACTTTTAGAAGCAAGTGAATCTGGTGCTATTGAAGTATATACGAAGCTTTTGGAAAGCAAGGATCTAAGCAGTGATGAGAGAAAGGAGCTTTATAATATATTAGAGGATGAGTTGGTTCATGAAGATGAATTTATTGATGAGGGATCTAAGTTTAAAGATTTCATGAACCATGTTAGAGAAGCTGTTCTTGGTATGAGTGATGGACTTGTAGAAGTATTATCTGTATCTGCTGGTTTGGCAGGAGCCTATGGTAATCCACTTAATGTAGCGCTTGGAGGCCTTATAGTAGGTATTGCTGGTGCTTTATCGATGGGTATAGGATCATTTACTAGCGTTAGGGCACAGAAACAGGTAAGACTAGGTGTTTAACAAGGATTTTTCTTGCATCTCGCTACATTCCAAGGCTTTTTAGAGACAGAGTATTAAATTATATGAAAAGAAAGGGTTTTAGCGATAAAACTTCGGAAAATATAGCAGGTGAAGCTCTTAGGAATAGGGAATTACTTGGAAAAATTATTGCTGAAGAGGAGTATGGGTTAAGAGAGGAGGTTCTTGAGAACCCTGCAAAAGCTGGCTTATATACTGGTACATTCTATATTATTGGTGCTCTTGTTCCATTAATACCTTATTTCTTAATGATACCGGTTCAGCTATCAATACCCTTATCATTTATTTTAGCAGCTATTATGCTTGGAATAACAGGCTTCTTGATTGCAGTGTCGGCTGGATTGAGTATTAAATGGAAAATGCTGGAGTTAATATGTGCCGGACTAGGATCGGCTATATTGACGTATGGTATAGGTAGATTAGCATCTATGTTGCTTGGTATAGAAGTTGAATAGATTATGTAAACACGCTATTCTTTTATAATGTCAAGTATTATTGCTGGGCAAACCCGTTTTACACCGTCTATTTTAGCTATCTCTCCATGTATCTTTGCTATGTCATCACTATCTTTGGCCCATATAGTAGCTATTATATCATGATCCCCCGATGCTATAGCTAAATACTTTACATAGTCTTTTTCCTTTAAGATATTAAGTATATTAAATACATATTCAGGCTCTACATCAATTCCCGTTATTGATATAGCTTTATATCCTATTTTTTTAGGATCAATTAAAACAGTGTACTTTCTAATCACGCCCATCTGTTCAAGTCTTTTAATTCTCTTAATAACAGCGACATCGCTTATACCTATGGCCTTAGCGATCTCGCTATACGTAATTCTTCCATTTTCTAATAACATACTTATTATTTTCATATCTTTTTCATCAATTATGGCCAATACTACCACCCTTATACGAGTTACCATGTATATTCTTGATCTTAAAAATTCCAATCCTGTAATAATCATTATTTGTAGGAGACTCTATATATTCTATTAGCTTAGCATTTAAGCCGTGTTCCATGAGAATATACACGAGATCCTCTATCCAGTCTATGACTCCGCATGTATTGCAAAATGTTCCTTCAAATTTGACCACGATTTCATCTTCTTTTATGTCTATAAGTTTTGCGAATGCCTCAGGGAATCTATACTTGTTATAAGCCTCAATAGCTTTAATAGTGTTCATTTTTAATCGGTGTCTATTCGTCTTTACAGCCGATTTATTATTCATTATCTAAACCCTTCAATACCTAGGCAATAACATTTATTTCCTTTCTCGCTTCCCATAGGCCATGTAGATTGCAATAACTTAGTGCATAAAGTATTCCTTTTTTCTTAAGTGTTAAAGTAATCTCTATATCCGGCTCCATATAGACAGGCGTTAATTCAAAGCTGCCAATCAATATTGGATTAAACGGTCTACCTTCCTCATACAAGTATAACTCGATCTTTCTAATGGAATGTTCAGGCTTATTTGGATGAGGACCTACCTTTATTCTAACTTTAAAGCTTTCACCAGCTTTCACAGCATCTGGTGCATCGATTTTAGGAGTATGTGACTCAACTTTTGATATAGCTTCTCCTTTCGCGGTTTCAAGGGTATAGATTAGATCTTTAAAAGCTTTCATATTCTCACCAATCTAAACTTATGTAAAACTTACTTATAAGTTTAATGTATTTAATATATTAGTTAGAAAAACTAACCAGCTTATTGATGCTATTCAGAAAGTAGCTTTAATAATTTACTTATATTTTCTTTAGCTTCATAAATAGTTTCTCCAGCAAGCAGTGCAACTAGCTTCCTAACAAATCTAGTTATGTCGCCTCTTCTTCGGGCTCTTTTTATTTCACCTTTTAATTGATGCTCTAAATTGAATGCTTTTAGTGCTTTAATAATTTGATCACTATCTATTATTCTTCTTATCTTATTTTCTAATTCACTATATAGCCTTACTAATTCCATGCCAACATTTCTTATATCTGCATAATCAACTAGTAAATTAACAGCATATTCGCCATAACCGTATGATGTAAGTATAAGCAATGATTTTGGATCAGATGAATATTTTACTCTCATAGCTTCAGGATATATCTTAGACTTTACTTCTAAAGTATAGGGTCTAAAAACATCGGTATCCCTATACCTTAACATAGTACTCCTATATTCAAGATCAAGTCTACACTCATCTATAAAGGATTGAAGCTTTTCCTTATTATCTAGCTTTAATTCAATTATTGGGACGTGTGTCCATTTTATCAATTCTGAACTCTCCTTAACAGTTAATAACTCTCCGTTAGGTTTCCGTGCATTGAGTAATATGAGCTCAGCATCGTCCATGCCATACAGCTCTATATTTGGCTTTAGTATTGCTGGTTCAGATATCTTTAAAATAAATGTAAAAGTCCAGTTAACATAACCTTTAAGTTCTTTATAAAGCCCATATCTTTCTGCAATTTCGTCTGCAAGTCTAACATAGGGATTGATAATTTCTTCGATATCAGCTACTTCAATTCTGTTCCCCCAATAGACCATATTATGGAGTATGTATCTGGTTGCCGGGATCCATCTCTTAATTATTGGATTATAATAAAATGTTATCGGATATCCATCTACACGTTTCGTGATCTCAATTATAGGAGTCGTCTCTGGATCAAGTATCTTAACATGATGGCCTTCAATATCATGTGTTCTATGGCTAGGATATGCTATGGTCTTAACTCTTCCATTATGGTCTATGAACAGTATTGTACCTACAGCATCAATACTTACTGGAAAATACCTTATATAGGCTCTAGGATTCCAGCTGTAAATACATAATTCCCCATTCTCTGTTATAATACAGTTTTTCTGTACAAACCTAGTAAATACGTCAAGGTACCTGCCTTCAAAAACTTCTATCTTCTTAGTGGGCTGGCCTAAATATTTACTGATTGTCTTAATTTCTTCTAGAGATGGTTCATAACCTTTATCAATAGCTATTTTTAAGGTTTCGACCATACAAATGCTATTACCCTTGCAGTCCTCATAAGGATCTGTAGGATTCATTTTTGGTTCTACCAGGTATTTTAATATTTACTATGTGGGAATAAAATTAAGCTACTTATGAACGGTAAGGATATAGCTTTTCTTGCATACATATTACTCTAGTGAAGGATCCCAACGTGGACTTATTCCATGATGAGATCGGCCTCTACGGATTATATGGGTGCATTGATTATTGGTTGAAGTCTATGTTGGTACTAGTGGTTGGAGTTATGATTGGAACCCGGATGGTTTTAAATGGTATGCTGAGAGATCAGGGTTAAATGCTGTTGAACTTAACTCTAGTTTCTATAGACTACCATACAAGTCTATGGCTCTTGGATGGAGCCGTTTATCTCAGAATATTAGATGGGCTATTAAAGTCCATCGCATGATTACCCACGTCTATAGGTTAAAGCCTCCTAAATCTATTGAATGGCTGGGCTACCTAATGTCTAGAGTGTCACCGCTTGAGGAGAAGGGCTTAATTGATTTCTACCTATTCCAGTTACCACCGAGTTTTGCAGCGTCTAAGACTAATTGGGAACGTATAGAATATATTGCTTCTAAAACAGAACTTGGATCTAGAATGGCTATTGAATGGAGACATACCAGCTGGCTTAATTATGAGTGGGTCGATCGATCTAAGGAGCTGGGCATTACGGTAGTCTCTATTGATTCTCCCGACTTCATATTTTATGCTCGTTCATCTCCCTACGTATATATTCGTATGCATGGACGAAGTTTTTGGTACGCTCATTACTACACCGATGAAGAGTTGTTAGAGGTTGCTAAAAAAGCAATTGACTTAAACGGTGATAGGATATATGTGTTCTTTAATAACGATCATGATATGCTTGAAAATGCTAGGAGAATGTATGCTATACTCTTAAAGATCATCTCATAAAAACTTATATTGTATAGGAAAATCCTTAAAACTAGTTTTAGTATAGGTTTTTTAGGTGCTTTAGAGTAGGGGAATAGTTAAAAATAGATAGTTAGGTGAGGACAAGAGTTTGAGTGAAGAAGCATTTAAGTATATAGTACGTATTGCAGGAACAGATGTAGATGGTAGCCTTAAGACTGCTTGGGGTCTTGCAGAAATAAAAGGTATTGGCGTTAATCTAGCGTATGCATTATGCCGTACATTAGGCATTGATCCCGAGAAAAGAATAGGCTTCTTAACAGATACTGAGGTTAAAAAGATAGAGGAGGCATTAAAGGATTTATCCGCTTATGGTATTCCAGAATGGCTTCTTAATCGTAGGAAGGATTATGCTAGTGGGAAAAACATGCACTTGATTGGTGCTGAATTAATATTTTATGTAAAACAGGATATTGAAAGGGAAAAGAGGATTAAGAGCTACCGTGGTATAAGGCATGCACTTGGTCTAAAAGTACGCGGACAGAGAACACGTACAACAGGCCGTCTAGGCATAACTGTTGGTGTAAGGAAGAAGAGGAGGTAATAAGTTATGGGTGATCCACGTAAATCTCGGAAAAAATGGATAGGTCCTAAACATCCATGGCGTAAAGAGAGATTAATGTATGAGATGAGGCTTGTAGGCGAGTATGGCCTACGTAACAAGAGGGAGTTATGGATCGCGCAGACAATCATTCGTAAGTTTAGGCATCAAGCCCGTTCATTGCTTGCTGTGCCAAGGGAGATCCGTGAAAAAGCTGAAAAGGCTCTTCTACATCGTCTATACAGACTTGGCTTATTGCCTGAAAATGCTACACTCGATGATGTTCTTTCACTATCTGTAGAGGATCTTCTTGAGAGAAGGCTCCAGACAATTGTTTATCGTAAGGGACTTGCTAGAACAATCTATCAAGCTAGGCAATTAATTGTCCATGGACACATAGCTATTGCTGGACGTAGAGTTACTGCGCCCGGATATCTTGTTACTAGAGATGAAGAAGATCTAATAGATTATGCGCCTACAAGTTCGTTTAAGAAATTAGCTGAAGAACAAGCTGGGGGTTGATTATTATGGCCTTCTCAATTCGTGAGCTTAAATGGGGCGTGGCCCATATCTATAGTTCGCCAAACAATACTATAATTCATATAACCGACTTATCTGGAGCAGAGACTATAAGTCGTGCAAGCGGTGGAATGGTTGTAAAGGCTGATCGTGAGAAGCCAAGTCCATACGCTGCTATGCTAGCTGCTAGTCGTGCAGCATCAGCTGCTATGGATAAGGGTATAACAGCACTACATATAAAGGTGCGTGCGCCCGGAGGCCACGGTCCTAAGACCCCTGGACCTGGAGCACAAGCTGCAATACGTGCACTTGCCCGTGCAGGCTTCATTATTGGCAGGATTGAAGATGTTACACCATTGCCTCACGATACTACAAGAAGGCCTGGAGGTAGGCGTGGTAGAAGAGTCTAGGTTTTTAACTGGTGATGATGTATTGGAAATAAATATTTTAGAAAAAACTCCCTTAACACTTAAACTCTATGTTAAGAATATACCCTTACACATTCTAAATGCTATTAGGAGAGTTATGATTAGTGAAGTACCTACTATGGCTGTTGATACAGTTGTATTTACTCTAAATACTAGTGTATTCTATGACGAGATAATAGCTCATAGACTTGGACTAATACCATTGACTAGTGAATATGCATTAGACAAGTATAAGTCCCCGGAAGAATGTAGGGGTGGAGAAGAAACTATATTCTCTGAGGAATGCTTTGTAAAACTTGATCTTGAGGCTGAGAATAAGAATAATACTCCACTTACAATATATAGTAGGGATCTAGTGTCAAGCGATCCTGATGTAAGACCTGTTTATGAATCAATACCAATACTAGTGCTTGGACCTGGACAGAAAATTAGGCTTGAAGCATATGCAAGACTAGGCCGTGGTAAGGAACATGCTAAGTGGAGTCCCGTATCGGTTGCTGCCCATAAATACGTACCTGACATAAAGATAGATTATGATAAGTGTGAAAAAGGCTGTAGAACATGTATCGATGTATGTCCTAAAGGTATTTTCAAGCTATCTCGTAATAAGCTTACTTTAAATAAAGATAAAATCCTTGAGTGTACATTTTGTAAATTATGTGAGTCTCAGTGCCCCAAAGGGGCTATAACTGTAGGTTTTCGTGAGAATGAATACATATTAACTATCGAATCAACTGGTTCATTGCCTCCTAAGAAAATACTTTTAGAGGCTATACGTATTCTCGACTCTAAATTGGATGACTTTCTGGAACAGCTACGTAGAGAGGGTGTGATACAATGAAGAGAACAGGTCCAACAAACATTATACTGCGTAAGACAATAAGGGAGCTTAGAAAAGCTGCTAATAGCAATAATGCACCAATATGGGATACTGTAGCAGATCTACTTGAAAAGCCCAGGAGAAAGAGAATAGCGGTTAATATAAGTAGGATTAACCGCCATACAAGTGATGGCGAGACGGTTGTCGTGCCTGGTAAAGTATTAGGTGCCGGGAAACTGGATCATCCGGTAACTGTTGCAGCTATAAGTTTTAGCCTTAAAGCCCTTGAAAAAATAAAGTCTGCTGGAGGCAAGGCAATACATATACTTGACCTTATACGTGAAAATCCACGTGGTAGTAAGGTCAAGATAATTGGTTAGGGTGGTAAACAATGGTTGGGCAAACTGATAGGAAGACAATCATAGTTGATGCAACAGATCAAATACTTGGTAGACTAGCTAGTATAATTGCTAAAAAACTTCTCGAGGGCTATCGTATAATAGTTGTTAATGCAGAGAAGGCTGTTATTAGTGGTGAGCCTAAGAGAGTGATCATGGGCTATAAACTTATTGAGCAAGTAAGGACTCTACATAACCCATATAAGGGCGGTATTCGGAGGCCTAAGGCTCCAGATAGATTATTTAAGAGAACAGTACGTGGAATGCTTCCAATTAACAAGCCTCGTGGAAGGAATGCATATAAGAGACTACGTGTTTATATAGGTGTTCCTCCAGAACTCAGCGGTAAAGAAAAGGAGTTCATAAGGTTCCGAGAAGCTGATGTTTCTAGGCTTAAGAATAAATATATTACATTATATGAAGTTTCTAAACACCTTGGATGGAGAGGTGCTTATAGATGAGTAAGGCTAAGGTTGAACCTAAGAAAGTCGTTATAGCAACTGGTAAAAGGAAGACAAGCATAGCTAGGGCGATCATAAAGCCAGGCGAAGGAAGAATCTGGATTAACGGCATACCTTTAGAGATATGGCCTATTGAACTAGCAAAACTTAAAATGTATGAACCACTAGCCATAGTAGGTGATCTCTGGAAACAAGTTGATATAAGAGTCAATGTTAGGGGAGGAGGCTTTATGAGTCAAGCTGATGCAGTACGTATGGCTCTTGCAAGAGGTTTACTAAAGTATGCGGGTGATAATCCAGAGCTTAAGAGGATCTTAAATGACTATGATCGCTATATGCTCTCTGGTGATCCACGTAGAACAGAGCCTGAAAAGTATATGAGGTATAGTGCACGTAGAAGATGGCAGAAGAGCTATAGGTGACACACAACAATGATCATACCTATTAGATGTTTTACATGCGGCAGGCCTATAGGGCATTTATGGGATGAGTTTAAACGCCGTGTAGAGGCTGGAGAGGATCCGGGTAAGGTGCTTGATGATCTTGGTGTTAAAAGGTATTGTTGTAGACGTATGTTCCTTTCTCATGTAGATCTTGTCTATGAGATCCTTAACTTCCCCAAGATAAGCTAGTTTGTAGAGGTGATTATTTATGTCTGAGGAAACTAGGCAAGCTCCTAGGGAAGAGGGTAAAGAGGTTAAACATAAGGACATCGAATTATTGTTACCACTGGAACAATATCTTGCAGCTGGTATGCATATAGGTACACATATGTGTACTAAATTTATGGAAAAATTCGTTTATCGTGTAAGAAATGACGGTTTATATATACTTGATATTAGGAAGATTGATGAACGTATTAGAGTTGCAGCTAAATTCTTGGCTAGATACGATCCTTCAAAAATAGCTGTTGTATCCGTGCGACAATATGGACATAAGCCTGCTCAGAAATTCTGTAAGTATGTTGGATGCCGTGCATTTACTGGCAGGTTCTTGCCAGGTACCTTCACTAACCCTTCGCTTAAACAATATTTTGAGCCAGAAATAGTATTGATAACCGATCCCAGGGCTGATTCACAGGCACTTAAGGAGGCTGCTGAAATAGGTATTCCTGTAGTAGCCCTAACCGATACAGATAATCGTATAGAATACATAGACCTTATAGTTCCAGCTAATAATAAGGGTAGAAAGAGCCTAGCACTAATATATTGGTTACTTGCACGCCAAGTATTGCGTGAACGCGGACTATTACCACCTGATGGCGACTTACCAGAGCCGCCTAGCGAGTTTGAAACAAAGATTCAGAGGTAGCGAACATGGAAATATATCCTGAAGTACGTAGCCCTGCTGTAGCTGGTTACTTTTACCCTATTAATCCAGACGATCTTAGAAGAGCCATAGAGAATTCCTTCAAACACCCAATAGGACCCGGCGTACTCCCTAAACCATCATCTACTAGAGTTAAAGAAAGTACAGGATTTGTTGTACCCCATGCAGGATATATTTATAGCGGCCCTGTTGCTGCATATTCCTATTTAAAGCTTGCTGAAGAAGGTTTACCCGAAACCTTCATTATTATAGGACCTAATCATACTGGATATGGTGCGCTTGTATCTGTTTATCCCTCTGGTAAATGGGCTACTCCTCTCGGCGAAGTAGAAGTTGATACAGAATTAGCACGTAGTATAGTTAATAATAGTGAATATGCTGAATTAGATGTTTATGCTCATATTGAGGAGCATTCGATAGAGGTTCAATTACCATTTCTTCAATATATATTTGGTAGCAATACATTCAAGATAGTACCTATAACACTTGCGCTACAAACACCTGAGGTTGCAGTAGATCTTGCTAATGCTATATACGATGCTATAGCACATAATGAACGCGATGTAGTTATTCTTGCAAGTAGTGACTTCACACATTATGAGCCACATGACTCAGCTAAGTCCAAGGATCTTAAAGCAATAGAGAAAATTCTTGAACTAGATTCCCAGGGATTCTATAGAATTATTAAAGAACTTAATGTATCAATATGTGGTCCTGGAGGAATAATGGTACTGATTGAGTATACTAAGAAAATATATGGCAATAATGCAAGAGCTGAACTATTGAAATACGCTACGAGCGGTGATACATCAGGCAATAAAGCCGCTGTTGTTGGTTATGCTTCAATAAGATTCTATGGAAAATAACTATTCCATTATAGTTATGAATAATTAAATTAGCTAGTCTCCTAATATTTATAGATTGGTGATAAGGGATCATAGAGACAACTATATATAAAGTACCTGTTCCAGTATTCTCTACGCCAATAGATGTTAATAACCCTGTTTATACTGTTTTAACTCCTACTAGAATAAAGTTTAGGATTAGTATTATAGAAAATAATGTTAAGGTAATCCTACATAATTCTACAACTGATTATTTGGAGTTATTGAAGAAGTATCTTAATCAATTTTTCCAACGAATAATTTATGAAGATAGTGAGCGAGGACTTCAAATCGATATATATGGTAATATAGAATATGCATTAGGAGCTTATGTTGCAATAACAATGGAGTCTCTAAAACTATTTGGTGTAGATAGCGACGAATTACTTGATATATCGAGAACAATAGATAAAGACCTTGGCCTTAATAATGTAGTTGTAAATGCTTTAAAGAATTCCTATTTAACATCAAAATCGCTTATCTATAGAGATGGTGAACAACCAATAGTGGTAATGGACGGAATAAATATAGAATTTACTGGCAAGAATATAGTTGACTACAATAGAGCTCTATCGCTTATAGAGGATCAAGCTATTTATTCTGCAATAGTCCATTTAGGAGGCCATACAGTTCTTTCAGTAGCTAGATGCATATTATCTAAGGGAGTTAATGAATGCTCTGATCTGTTTGGTGAGGCTGAAAGGATCTTTAATGGAATATACTATATAATCTATGAATTATATCCTCCTTTAAATGGTCATTATATATGGGATTTGGGAAACTATGTATCAATAATCTCAATTAAATAGTTTACTTAGAACTAACTACAACTTCATCTTTAGGAGATATATCTTATATAGTCCGGTTTAACATATAATTGGTTTGATTTAATTTGAAATTATATGGTGGATAATTAGTGTCGAATACTACAATCAATAGGAAATACGAGCACTTAGATATAGTTATCAAAGAGAACATAGTCTATCCAAGTCTTTGTTCAGACATATATGAGAAAATTAGATTTGTACATAATGCTTTTCCGGGCATTAATTATAATGATATTGATTTATCTATAAATTTCCTAGGTTATAATTTAAAAGCTCCATTAATGATAACTGGTATAACAGGCGGCCATAGAAGTGCCATAAAGATAAATGAAATTCTTGCAAAGATTGCTGAAAAATACGGTATTGCTATTGGTGTTGGAAGCCAGAGGGCAATGCTTGAAACAAAGAGCTCTGAGATCATTGAGTCTTATACTATTGTTAGAAAGGTTGCTAGAAATGTCCCAGTAATAGGAAATATAGGTATTAATACACTAAATAAGATAGATCTTAAATTACTCATCGAAGCACTTGATAAGCTAAATGCAGATGCATTAGCTATTCATTTGAATCCTGCACAAGAACTTATACAGCCTGAGGGGGATGTAGACTTCTCCAATAATCTTCTTGATAGAGTTTCTGAGTTAATGGATCTAATTAATATACCTATATTGATTAAGGAAGTTGGAAACGGCCTATCAATGGAAGTTGTAAGAATTTTTCATGGACTTGGTATAGAGATATTCGATGTAGCTGGTGCTTGCGGTACCAGTTGGATAGCTGTTGAAGTATGTAGGGCAGAGAAGTCAGGTTATAAAGACAAGGCTTTGCTCGGTAAAAAGCTTGGTAGATGGGGTATTCCAACACCATTATCTGTCATAGAAACTAGGTGGGCAGCACCATCATCTTGGATCATAGCTAGTGGTGGAGTATGGGATGGATATAAGGCAGCTTTAAACATTGCCTTGGGCGCTAACATGGCTGGCATGGCTCTTTCCATATTAAGATCTGTTATTAATGGCGGCTTAGAAGCTGGCTCGAAATACATTGAGCGATACATTAATGAGCTTAAGGCAGTAATGTTCTTAACCGGATCCCATAATGTTAGGGAGCTTATGAATAAACCATTATATGTGTCAAACGGTATTCTTGAAGTATTGAGTTCCAGGGGGATCAATTGGAATAAGTACCTTGAGATCAAAAGCGGGTGATTTATTTGGAGAATTATGAGTTTCCAGAGGTATATGTTGAAGGAGTAGAGTCTGATTATTACATAATTGAAACAGGTACTGGAGAATATAAGTTTTCGAAGGAGCCCGTTGGGAGATTTTTTGGACACATTGTGTATGAAGACGTAGTTGATAAGGCTCTTGATCTAGTCGAAGCTGTGTTTAGGAAATCAGTTATCGTAGTTCCTAGATTTAAGGATAACGGAGATCTTGATGCTTTTCTTGTAGAAGAAGGTACTAAGAACTGCCTTATCGAGATCAAGAGTATACATCCTTACGTACTTGTTAAGGAAGGGGATAAGATTGGCTTACATGATAAAATAGCTTATATGGTAACAGGTAAAGGCGAGGTAAGAGTCTATAAATCTCCGTGTAAAGGATTAGTATTACTAGTAGTAAATTTTCCATGGGAGAAACCTGAAAGATACTTAATTGTGGTTGTGGGCGAAAATGACGTTAGACGAATCAAAATTAAAAGAGATTAGAGAATTAGCTTATAAATATGCATTACTAAATGCTATAAAACATGATGGAAAGGCTAGAGTAGGCCCAGTTGTATCAAAAATCATAGCTGAAAAACCAGAGATTAAAACAATTATTAAACAAGTAATACCAATTATCAAGGA
>Ga0180301_10002558_pt1 | contig 14312 bp, 12 predicted proteins | sample GuaBasSediGuay16_FD_121797 | JGI IMG/M metagenome (GOLD analysis project Ga0180301, IMG submission 121797) | Subseafloor sediment microbial communities from Guaymas Basin, Gulf of California, Mexico - Guay16, Core 4569-2, 12-15 cm | ecosystem: Environmental > Aquatic > Marine > Hydrothermal...
ATCTCTTACCTGATCGCCTCTACCATAAACTGGTATGGACTTATCATGGAGTGCACGTATAATTATCTTAGGTATAAACTTCTCAGGATGCTGATATGGTCCATAGTTGTTTGATGGTCTCACTATTATTACTGGTAGCTTATACGTCCTCCAATAGGCTTGGCAGAGTAGGTCGCCGGAAGCTTTGCTTGCTGAGTATGGACTACTGGGCTTAAATGCTGCCTCCTCGTTTACTGGCTCCTTGCCCCATAGGTCGCCGTAGACTTCGTCGGTACTGATATGGACTACTAACGATACTTTTAGTCTTCTAGCTATTTCGAGGATGTTGAACACGCCTATGATGTTTGTTTTAAGGAAGGGTGCAGGCTCATTAATGCTGCGATCAACATGTGTCTCAGCAGCAAAATTAACTATCACGTCGGGCTGGAACTCTTTAACCACCTCTACTAATCGTTCCTCATCACATATATCTGCTTTAACGAACCTAAACCTAGGGTTATCTCTCACATCGTGGAGATTCTCAAGTCTACCAGCATAGGTAAGCTTATCATAAACAAGAATCACGGAGTCAACATACTTATTAAGAATATAGCGGACGAAATTACACCCCATAAAACCTGCTCCACCGGTAACAAGATACCTCATAGGCTATGCCGCCTCGGTAACCACGTGTCTTAATCTATGTTTGTGCTGATATGGGTGTTGTTTCTAGTATGTGTTCTATTAAGTCTCTTCTGGTTTTAGCGAGTTCTCTTACTATGTTTACTAGTCCTCTTTTCGATGCATAGTGTATTTCTATCCTAACTATTTTCTTGTCCTCACCATACCCTACTACTATGTCGTTGTCAAGCCATTCCTCATCTACGATTCTATCCTTTCCTAGCTCTACTACAAGGATATCAGTGTCAGAGTAGTATTTTAGTACTAGATCCATCTACCTCTCATCCTCCTACGTTCTACTAGACTACGTAGCCTAGAACTATATATAGCTGTAACAACTATTATCTTATCATCCTCTTTCTCATAGACTACTGCTAGGTTCCTAGAATAGTTTAATGCCACGTACCTATCCATAAAAGTATCGTAGACTAAGTCGTCTGGCTTCTTAATAGTAGCTACTATGTCCTCTTCTGATATCCCTAGTAATCGGAGGTGCTTCTCCAGCTTCTCAAGAACATGTTCAGTAAAGTGAACTTCCATGTTACAGCATGATATATTAGACCACCATTACCATTCTATTACCGTGTGTTCGCCGACAATGAACTGTATACCCTTTGGTCTCTTATTTCTTCGTTTAATTCTTACATTTGATCCTATGAGGCTATCAGTTATTCTCTCACTTATATCCTCTAGTACTACGTTGTCCATTACTACGCTGTTCTCAATCTCGACGTTAGTTAGCCTGCAGCTTTCGCCAATACTCGTGTAAGGGCCAACATAGGTGTTTGGCCCGATAACCGTGTTCCTACCAATATATGCCGGGCCACGAACAACACTACCAGCCCTTACAACTGCACCCTCGTCAACGTATACTCTTCCCTCAACCCTTGCACCATCCTCCACCCTGCCCTTAACAATTGTTTCACGGTACTTGTAGTCCAGGAGTAAGCGGTTAGCCTCCAATATGTCCTCGGGTGTACCCGTATCCTTCCACCAACCCTTAACAACCGCGTAGTCAACCTTCAGCCCCCAGTCAATGAGACACTGAATAGCATCAGTGATCTCAAGCTCACCCCTCCAACTAGGCTTCAAAGACTCAATAGCACGAAAGATGTGAGGTGGGCGAAAGAAGTATACTCCAACCAAAGCATAATTGCTCGGTGGTTTCTTAGGCTTCTCAACAAGCCTCTTAAGCCTGCCCTCTTCGTCAAACTCTGCTACACCAAACTTCCTCGGATCCGAAACCCAAGTCAACAAAACCATAGCATCGGCATCGCTTTCCTCAAACCGTCTCACATACTCTCTTATACCCTCAACAAGAATGTTATCACCAAGATAAACCACGAAAGACTCATCACCAACAAAATCCTTGGCAATATAGACTGCATGGGCAAGACCATAAGGGTAACCCTGATAAACATAAGTCAACCTCAACCCTAGCCAACCACCATCACCATAGTATTCCACGACGCGCTCAGGAGCAAGCTCACCTAATATAACAGCTACCTCGCGAACACCAGCATCACGAAGGTCCTCGAGACACCACTGACTAACAGGCTTACCAGCAACCCTTAACAACTGCTTAGGACCAGTATGAGTCAAAGGCCTAAGCCGAGTACCGAAACCACCATGCAACAAAACACCGCGCATAACTACACCTCAATCACATGAATTGATCAACTAAATAAATCCATATATTTACTTAACTATAAACCAGAGAATAAGCCTTAAATGCAGTAAAGGTAAATTAACGTAAAATATAATCTATACTTGTCAAGGAGCTTACCGTGGTCAGATGCTATGGTGACCTGCTCATTGAGATACGATACGAGCTCAGCAACATATTTTAATGCCTAGCGAAGGTTCCGTTAATACGCTCTTTGTAATGCTTTACTGATCTTATCTTTAATCTTCAATTGTTGCTTTAATAACCTGAGTAATATAATCTATAGAAAATTTCCCAGTAAATTGGCTCGGCTTTTGTAACACTAAATCTACTATGTTTTCTTCAATTCATTATTTAGTGAAATCAAACATGTGGTACTCTTAAAGGCTATATAAGGAACATGAGGTTAAATACATTAAATGAGAGATGGTCTTTAATTCTGTTCAGTGCATCGACTATTTCACGAAGCATCTCAAGCCCTGCACCTTTGCGTCAGGAGAATAACACCTACACCTGCCCAGCCTTGTTGCCAATCCTTCACAATCTCCATAAACTCAGCATAGTCCTTCAGCCTCCGCTTAATCTCCTCCCAGAACTTACTAACCTCGCAGCCGGTTTCCGGAGGATGAGGAACGATATCATGTAATGCTATTATTCCTCCCTTTCTCACCCGCAGAGCATACATCTCAAAATCTCTCCTAACTCCTTCATACGTATGATCACCATCTATGAAGAGGAAGTCAAGTTTTGAATCTTTAAGGACCTCCTCAACTTTTTCAAGTGTCTCTAACTTATGGCTATCACCACGTATTAGGAATATCTTCTGTCTATCCTTAGTCCAAGCCTTATAAACTAGGCTCCGAAGCCAAGGATAACCACTGCCAAAAGGTCCGCCGGGAAGGTCTATGCTTATTATCGTAGCATCCTCGCTAGCAACCTTAGTCCAGAGCAGTAATGTACCACCATGAGCAGTGCCTATCTCTAAGACGTATTTAGGCCTCAGCTCCCTGAGAATCTTCAACAAACTCTCTACTTCCTCCCTAACCCGCATAGGTCTATACAGAAGACCTAATAGACTATCGCTAAACAATTCTTTCAAAGTCTCTTCAAGATCCATTCTCCGAAATCTATAAACCACGTAGGGTAGTAGAAGGATACTAACAAACCCTGTTTTATGGTCAAGAAACACTATAGCCCTCTTCAAGAATTCTTTAAGTCCCTTCTCCTTAATTAACCTAAGAGATCTGACTAGGATACTCATCTTACACTCTGTTTACGCTTGAAAACTTATTCAATATGTTTCAAGCCCCTAGCAACTTTTATCGTTGAGAAGCCTAAAACTAACAATGGTGGAATCATATCTTATAGCCTCTCTCCAATATCTAAATCCATATCCTAGGAACATATTACAGTTTTAATACAATTCACGAATTCTACCCATAAACAGCTCAAGTTTTGGCATTAAGCAGATGCTCTAGTTAATGTTTGGAGTTTATTCGATTGCTTATGGTACTCCAGATGTTGGTAAAGTCTATCTAGAAGAGCAACTTGAGCGTTGTTCAGAAGTGCTTTAGTTGATACAAGGGATGAGATTGGTAGCCCCAATACTGGTCCAGAGCTCCCCTTTAGTGTATTATTTTGTCCTTTCTTGTTTTTCCGAGCCCAGCGTATACCATCAATGAAAGCTCTTGTGATAAGCTTTATTGTAGAGATGTCCCCGCCTAAATTCTGTATTGTGCCAAGAAGATTAAGCCCTACCTCCTCCAAGAGCTTCCCGACTATAACATGCTTAGAATCTATTAAACGTATAGGGTAAAGCGCATACCAAATAAGAGTCTTTATAAGTCCATGCAACCCGAAGTACCTTAACGCATTATAAACTCTATTTCTTACCTGCATATATACTTGAATACGCTTTATTATACTTGTAGTCGTACTACGATAGTGTTTTCCTACGATAACTGGTATAAGAAGTGATGGAATGTCATTTTGCCAGGCGCGTAGACATACCTCGACGTCTTCACCATAGAGAAAGAACCGCGGTTCAAAGAAACCTATCTTCTCGATTACAGCTCTATGAAAGATTATAAATGCTCCATCAGCGTAACTCACCGGCAACGGTAATCGTAGTACATTAGCAAGTTTTTCTGCAGAGCGAATGACGAAGCGTAAGGGCCATGCACCTCCACTGCTGTCAATGAAGTACCCTCCGAAGTCGAGCCCCTCAATATACCCGTTAATCAGTATAGGAGTTGCTATGAAGCCTTTAGGAGACATCCTATCTAAGATCTTTAGCCATGCTAGGAGATTTCGAAATCTACCACTATCTATCACTATATCATTATTTATACAAGCGTAGAACCGATACCGCAACCCAAGTTTGTTAGTGTATGCATAAGCTAAATTACATGCACCACCATAGCCTACATTCCTACCTAGTGTCAATATCTTCGACATATTACCGTACTTCTCTTGAACAATTCTGACGCTATCATCAGTAGAGCCGTTATCAACGAACCAGACATCAACTCCTGGAACACCACGTACTGCATCGAGTACTGAGTCAAGTACTTTGAAGAATAGCTCTTTGAGTCCAGAAACACCATTATAGTTAACAATGATTATCGCTAGATTCTTCTCCAAGTCAGATCCCTGAATTAAGTTGATGTATTTTTATCTAAATAGAATAGTATTGGGGTTATCTCTGCTTTAGTTTAGTAGAGACAATCTTATTCTCGTATTAGGATCGCATTTTCTTTTATTGGCTGTGAAATATCTATGTCTGGATTATCTTATTCAACATATCCTTCCACACCCTAGAGCATACCCTTTGATTGCCAAACAGAGAAATTAAATTTCTTCAAGTGCTTGAAAACTGTGTGCAAACCATCTTATGTCTACAGAAACATCGAATGTCCTACCTTTCATAATGTATACAAGCGCGGACCTTTTCACAAGAAGCTTAAGTTCTTTCATAGATACGGCTTAGCGAAGTCTTCACTAACACCAAGGGCTCTAACCATAAGTTCAGCGAACTCATATTCAGAATTCTACCACCAGCTACATGAATAACTTTGACAAATTTTCAGTAAGAGAAATAGCTCAGTCGGTTAAGAACGCAACATATTATGACCGACACGACTATTATGAAGAATAACTCTTTACTCTTTAATACCATAATAGATGCCTACAGCTGATCTCATTTGTTGCGTGCTACTATGGAGGAGTATGTCTATTGTATGCACGGAGTGCAAAGGTAATGCTCGTCTGAACTAGAGGTCATGTTCAAGTAATTCTTATAGAGTAGGCTAAGTCTTTTGCAAGGATCTTTTTAAGCTCCTTTATTAAAGACAAAGCAATATCCTCTTTAAGTATAGGCTTACGTTCATAAGGATCACTCTCAAGATCAAAGACCCACCTAACACCATCATGCCCAGCATAGAGAAGCTTATATTTGCCTTTAATCAGTGCCTTCTTTTCATAACCATATCCCACTGCTTCACTTAGTATATACCGATCCTTAGGAACATCGTCAAGCAATGAGTAGCCATCTAACTTAAACCTGTGTTCTAAGCCCAGCCAATCAAGAATAGTCGGTACAATATCAACAGTACTAACAAGTCTATCAATACCAACTGCTCTGTGAATTCTAGAAGTATCGGGTCCGGAGATCAGAATCGGCACCTCTATTATCTCGTTAAATAGATTGTGCCCGTGACCAACACCGTAAAATCCCCTTGGGTCATAAAAGAACTTAGCCTCGATCTCTGCATGCTCCCAGAACTCTTCACCATGGTCGGCGGTGACTATGAAAAGTGTTGAGTCAGTTAACCCTTTATCTTCAAGTTTAGAGTAGAACTGTTCTAAAGCATAATCTACGTATCTGAGCGTATTGTCGTATAAGAGGATACGATTATACTTATACTCTTCGAAGCCTTCACCTTTTTGTTCCTCAGGTCTTCTATACGCCCACCTCTCTATTTCGGGCAACGACTTCACATAACCAAAGAAGTTTCTGAATTTCTTCGGAGGATCTAAAGGCTCATGCAAGTCTCCTAAGTGTATATATACGAAGAAGCTCCTACCTGACTTAACGGACTTCATAATGCTCTCAAATGCCTTATCAAGAAGCTTCTCAGCGTTTCCATGTATTATCGTAGGAATAACTCTATTCCTCAGCGGCAAGAATAACGGATAAATGCTTATGATGAAGTAGATATCATAGCCTAGAGCACTAAGTATCTCTGGAAGAGTTATGACACTATTTTTAACAAGTTTAAAGTTCCTTAAATTATCAAAGTTTTTCACCACCCCAGCTATAACTGCACCATGGTTATGGGGATACATACCACTGAGAATCGATGGCACTGATGAATATGTATGAGGAGAAACTGAGATTGACTTAAGCTTTACTTTGAAACTATCAAGGAAAGGGGTGGTTTTGCGCTCGTAACTGGTGAAAGACATGTTCCTATATCTAAGGCAGTCAATAACCACTATCACAATGTTCTCTCGAGGCTTCCTCTCCAGCTTCACATAGGTGTTGACTATTTTCTTAACATGTTTTATGCGCTGTTTCAGAATATTTCTATATCTGAGACTGCAACGATACTCTAAATTGGAGTAGTAATCATGGATGCTAGCTAGCATTTTATACAATCCTTTGTATTTAACTATGAGTCCATAAAGCTTCGACTTAACAACATCGATTAACTGGTTCATATCGTCGCTCCTGACCTCCTTAAGATAATGGTATTCCTTTTATAAGCTTAGAATTCAAGTTATGTATAATTTCTCTTACTTAACGATGAACCAAGGTACTATTCTCAAGCGGGGAATAGAGACATTCATATGAAAGTGCATACCATACTCCCCTAGTAGTTCTCCATGATTAGACGTTATCACGATTCGACCGTTGACTTCAGAGATCAAGTCGGATACATGCTTAAGAACCCAATGCAGATTCTCTTCATATGCTTTTCGCAAAACCTTATTCACTTTGGGAACGTCGTCAAAGTACTCTTTTAATATACTGAGTAATACATGGCCTATTGCAAATTTGCCTGTAAAATAACCAAACTTACGCAAAGCAACATCAAATATATCACCACCAAGGGACTTTTAGAAATGGCTTTCATTGTGTTTCTAAACGCGATGTAGGGTGTATGTGGTTGAACATAATGCACCACAATCTTATAATCCTTTTTAAATCTAAGTCCTCTAAGCTTTAGTTTAGCTCGAACAAGCCTTACAGCAAGGTTTACCCTATTCGGAGGAACAGTTGAAAGCTTCTCATCCCATCCCCAATCCCATACCTCTTCTATATATAGAAATGACTTCCTGGCGTCGAACTCTCTCAAAAGACCCCTCTTATTCACATGAGGAGCTGCTGAGACATAGACTACATCCTTCCAACATCTTCTTCCCCAAACTTCTCTAAGCCAATCTATTGTAACACTTGCTGGGCTCTTAGTAGGAATAAGATATCCATCCAAGTACCTATGAACAACCTGGGAGAAAACATCATATCTGCAGGCATCTAAGATTATCAATAGGTCGTAATGACGCTCACGGATAAGTTTAATCTGGGGCGTCAATCTTTTAACATAAATATCGAAAATATTGTAAAGTAGTGGCTCTATGATTTTTAAAGTGTAGTACTTGCCTATAATAGTGATAAGCCAAGTTTTTGTCTTTAAACTTGCTGGGAAATCATTACTTTGAATTATACCTGCTGGAAGACGTAATGCGCTCACAATCACATCTAAGGAAATTCTCTTCATGTTTTACCCGTATTAATTGACTGGAATCCTCAGATCTTTCACTAATTCATCATATACTCTTAAAGTGGCTTACTTAGATTATCAAAGTTTTTCGTTACTCCGGTAATAACAGCGCCATGATTATGAGGATACATACCGCTGAGGGCCAATGGAACCGATGAGTAGGTATGAGGAACAGCTAAGAATGACCTAAGCCTGATTTTGAATCTATCAAGGAAAGGGGCAGTCTTACGTTCATAACTAACGAAAGACATAATTGTGTTTCTATACCTAAGGCAATCAATAGCTACTACCATAATATTTTCTCGTGGCTTCTTCCTCGACTCCACATAAGCATCAACAATTTTCTTAACATAATTTATATGCTGTTCTAAGCCACTCCTTATGCATATTGTCCTTCAACACAATATATCTTGCGCATGTATGTCAATATTATCTTTATATTAATCTTCACGTTCTGGACAGTAGAATCTTGCAGCTTTCACTAGAACCCTGTTCAAGTCTATTTTATGCTCTAATTTATAAGCTATTTTAATTTTGGTTACATTAGCTAAGTTAAAGCGTTCTGGGTAATCTTTAGCGATAGTAATGTTCAATGGTAGAATAAGTGTTTTTGTAGTATTCCAATTCATTAATTCTGTATAGAGGTATCTCGTATTTCCATCATCATCCTCAAGTTCTATAACATATTTATTACCACTACCATCTCCTGCAAGCTCTATTTTTAGTAAGCACTGATCCGATAGCCTGAGTGGTTGAGATAGAATTATTTGGAGGATGTACCAAGCGTTTTTTTCTGTTGTTATGTTCCACTCAACAATGTTATTTGCGAGAACACGGTACTTTGTTACTTTTTTGTCCTCAAAAAGCGATACGTTATTATAGTCGGCTTCATATACTAGCTTAAAGGTCTTCAACTCTAAAACTTCAAGACCACGAGAACTTAAAATTGTAGTTAAGGTTCTTATTTCCATAATGTTGTCTACTTCAAGAATATTCTTCACAATGTTAAATACATTTTTCGAGAAGTTGCTCTCTAAATTCTTATTTCTAACAATATAGAGCTCGTCGCTGTTAGTACCATTTATTAATGGAGCTAGCAGGGCGTGTGTTGTAAACCAAATCGAGTGTGGGTTTCCATATACTATGACTGGTCTATTAAGGAAGTAACTAAGGGGGTATGCTCCTTCAACGAGGATCGTGGCGTTCTGCTTGTCTTTCAATACTTCATATACCTTCACCCATTGTAAACCCCAACCAGGATTATATGTTATGCTTGAAAAAATAGTATCGTACCACCTTGGATCGGAACTATACTTCGATACGTGATTTGTCAAAAAGCCAGTGATGGTCACGCTGGTGAAGATGATCACAGCTAAGAGAGTCAATAATTCTAACTTTACTGTATGTCTAACCGTGTTTTTATGCTGTTCTGAAGTTTTTCTGCTACCTAATATTAATGTAAGCCAGGTAAAAGCAGACAGCAAGCCAAAGAAAATCGCGATAGTGTCTGAAGAAACAAGGGTTTTCTGTGGATTTAGAAGTTCTAAGTAAGAATGCGGTATTCCTAAGGTATCAACGGTTCCCATATGAAGAATTATGCTAGACAATGCCCATATACCTATTAATTTTTCAGTATTTTCACTTTTGCATTGAACAAATACAACAATTGGTATAACAACGTTGAGGGTAGCGATCAATGGTAGCACTCTACGAAACTCGGTACCAACTATAGTAAGAGTTTGAGAAATATCGACAGCCCCGAAGTAGTAGAATATTATCATTAAGGCAAGAAACATCAGAAGCTTCAATTTCATCTTATTGTCTGTATAATCCAATGAATTATTTGTTGATTCTTGATAATATCGTTTAGCATAGATAAGTGGTATCAGTATCAGAAATGAACCTATTGCTACGAAACCCCCTATACTCCTAAAAATTCTATCGTATGCAAAGAAGTTCATGTATTTAACATCATATTGAGGCTTGACTTCTGTATAAAGCGGAGCAATCAGTGTTAGGACATTCTCGGGAATGAACTTTTGCTGTATCCATATCAGATTCATGGGACCTATTACACCGTATTTCATGGCAAATACTATATAGTACAGAAGCATAGGCAAAGTAATACTTGAGAGAATTGCTATGTTCCTTGCAATGTTGGCGTCCCATACATGTCCCATTGAAGAGAAGTAGTTAGGTATCTTTCTATAGAACCAGAAAGCAATGCCTAGCAACAAGCCGCTTCCAAGAATCTTGCATAGAACTCCTAATGATAGGCCTAACTTATAGGTGTCCCACAAGTATATTGATACAAATGGAGCCAGGAGTAGAGATGTTGAAAGAACTTTAGATGCCGCACCATATCTAATACGCGTAGTTAAGGCTATGAGGACTACAAATAAAGCGATAAATACATATACGCCATACTCCTTACTAGCGATTAGTAATGCAGAGGCTATAGCCCATAACAATAATTGTTTTGTATCTAATGCATGGGAGACCAGCATTTTGATGGTTTCATAAAGAGCAAGTAATACTAGTACTACAAAGCCTAAGTCAAGGTTATTAGGTGCCTTTATATAATAAAGTAGGTAAAACGGGTTCGTCACTATAGTGAAGAAACTAACAAGTGCTAAAGTTGTTGGATTCTTCGTAAATAGTTTGTGGATATCATAGATTACTAAGAACATCATGATGCTAAGTTCTATTGGAACTAGACGGTAACCCCAGTCACCAACGACACTAATAAAGAATGCCGTTAGAATAGGGGTTAGCGGTGGTGCATACATTGTCTGGCTTGTTTGATAGTAGATGTTAGGTCCTACTAACGATCCTGTCTCCACAATTGTCTTCGCTATTGGTATGTAGACACTTACTGCATCCCAGTTATAGAGTAGAGGACAATACAGAACAAAGAGAGTAAGCATTAGAGCGAGTACGAAGGATAATAAGATGTGCGCAATTCGTGAATCAGTGGTACTGCGATAAACATAACGTATCTCCTTGTTTTTTATCATCCATGCAACAGTTGCAACTAGCATGAAAACCGAGATCACAAAGTATAGACGTAGATACTGGTTTACACTATTACCGAATAAACCAAGGATTATAGATGGTGCTATCAAGAAGTAGAGCCATAAAGCAACATACTCTGACAAGTTAAGTTTTGACCAAAACTTCAATAAGCAGTGCAAAACCTCCTTCAGCGTTCTATGCAAGCTCATCACCCCAGACATATTACATCATATTCTTTTCTTTTTATTACTATCCAGAATCCAAAGCTACTCTAAACACATAGTTTAGAGCTTTATCTTGACATCAGTTAATTACCTCTGGATATAGTCTACCAGTCCATAATATACAGAACTTTTCGCTATTGTACCTAATACTGTACTTCGATGTATCGATACCGTTGGGTATCAGATATACCTTGCTTCCGTCTACACCATAATGTTCTGTAAGTATGTTATAAAGCGACCTGTTTAAAACATGTAGTGCATCGAATGACCTGTGCGCACTCACATATAGTGGTATATACAGTTTATGCAGGAATAAACGCCATGGCTCTAATGGAGAGTGAAAACCTGCTATGAGGGGTACATCCATGTATTTCTTTAAGGCTTTTAATAGTAATTCATTTGGAGGATAAGCCATTACATAAGCCGCATCATAGCTTCGAATATGACTCAATACACATCGGGGATCTATTATCGGGAATCCTCTAGGAAGTTTTATGTGGTTACACACATATAGTTCTGTATCGTACTTCTCTAATTCGCGAGAGTTATGGACATGCTCCTTACATGAACCATAGTTAACGTACAGAACTCCACATTCGTATCCCTTATTTTTAAGTTTCTTGACTATCTCTACAATCCATCTCTCAGCTCCACCAGGATAATCGATATGGTAAGGATGTATAAAGAGAATTTTCATTGCGTTAAAAGGCTTTAGATCTACTTTATTTTACGGCTAGGCTACAATACACAGTCTCAAACTTCTTAGCGATGATTTTTATATCGTATCTCTCAGCATAATGCCTGAGCGTTTTAAGATCGAAATAGTATCTGTTGATACTCATAATAGCTCTAGCGAGCTCAATAATGTTATCCTTCTCAACAAGTATACCCGTAACACCATTCTTCACTACTTCGTTTATCGGCGGTACATCATAGGCTATTACCGGTGTTCCGGATGCTAATGCTTCAAGTATGACTATTCCGAATCCCTCGGGGTATCCCAGGTGTATCAATGCTTCTGCTTTCGACAATAATTCAAGTTTTGTTTCCTCATCTACTGAGCCTAGCAAAAAGACGTTTCTTTCAAGACCGTACCTCTTGATCAACCGTATTAGCTCGTGTTTCAGAGGGCCATCACCGATTATGACGAGCTTGTAATGGGGTCTATGTCTAGCAACGATTTTGAAGGCAGTGATAGCATGGACATAATGTTTTCTCCGTTCTAATCGACCGATCATAACGAATAATCCGTTAGAAGGATTTCTAGGGATTGCAAAGTATTTTCTAGTGTCTATCCCTGGCGGGATTACGGCAATGTTATGTTTATTAATGATGCTCTTCTGCTGTATAAGAGATTTAATATGGTTTGAAGGTACGTGTACAACACTGCACTTCGTATTTAGCTCTAGGAGATCTTGGAGGAAGGCTATTCCTAATTTTCCAATGAATGTGTGTGCGCAATGTAGGGATTCCAGGTGGTGGATGCTACAAACAACGGGTACATCTACTCTTGTGAGGAAAGGCAACAAGTTAGGAAGGTGGCTATTTGTATGAAGTATGCTATCCTCATGTTTAACTAGTTGTTTAATTGTAAATCTTGATTTCATCGCGAACTTTATAGCGCGCAAAGGTTGTTCATGTGGTAATCTGTTTTCAGAGTATGCGTTTAAGTTTACTATATCAATATTCTCATCTGTTATCAATGTTTTTCCAACTACTTGGCCAGTGACAACAAAGACTCTAAACTTTCCTGTTTTTACCAACTTGGAGAAGACATTCATTAAGAATCTAGGTCCTCCTGTCCTTATACTTAAATAATCTACTACATATACGATTGTTAACATGTTCGTCTCGAAAAGTTGTACTGAGCCTTAATGTATATCTCCTCTAAGCGTTCACATACATGTTCGGGATGGTAATGCTTAACTACTTTTTGCATACCGTGCAACCCGAGGCTTCGAGCATACACTGGATCTTCTAGTAGATCCAGCAATGCATCCGCTAGTTTGCCGATATTCAATGGATGCACAAGGATACCATCCATATCATTATCTACTATTTCCGTTAGTGGCGGGATAGCGCTTACAATGACGGGTTTCTCAAAATACCAAGACTCTAGCAAAACTATGCCAAACCCTTCAAATATCGAGAGGTTAACTAGGGCTAAGCACCGCGAAAGCAATCTCATCTTTTCCTCTTGGTCTATGTGTCCGTAGATTAAGACTCTGTTTACAAGGTTTTGTTTTTGGATGTAATTCCTTAGTAGTTGTTCTAAAGGACCTCGCCCTACCACGAAGAGCTTTGCTTCTCTATTCTCTCTTGACACTTCTTTAAAGGCTTTTACTAGTATGTGTACATTCTTGTAGAAAACTAATCTACCTATGTATAGAAAGCAAGGGTCGTAGCTAATTCTGTAACGATTCTTGTAGAGTTCATATATTTCGAAGTCTATAGTATTCGGCACGACATATGTCTTTGTATTAATCTGTCCGAGCTTAAGAAGTGAGTAGATATCTTCTCTTGTCTGCATAGAAGGGACTATTAAAGCATCTTTAGGTGTGAATGTTAACATGAAGTATTCATACATGATACCTGCTATTGCTTTCAGGTATGAAGTAAAACTGTTATTACCTCCTTCTCTAAACCATCTATAGAGAAAGCGTAAACCCATTACCGAGCCAACATCGTGAACGGTCATTATATGAGGACTATTCAGCTTGATTCGTGATATACTGCCCAGAAGTGAGGGTACGTAGGTATTAGAATGTATGATATCTACATCTCTGCGTCCTAGCTCTTTGAGTTTCTTAGTACCCTTACCTAAGTATTCGAGATTTGGTGTAATTTGCTGAAATAGTACACCACGATGCTCAACACTAGGCACAAGCTCAATCACGTGAATTCTGTTACTCGCCTCTCCTAGTCTAGTCATTGATTTTTTATCGCTTTTGTAGCACATAA
>Ga0180301_10002559_pt1 | contig 14309 bp, 17 predicted proteins | sample GuaBasSediGuay16_FD_121797 | JGI IMG/M metagenome (GOLD analysis project Ga0180301, IMG submission 121797) | Subseafloor sediment microbial communities from Guaymas Basin, Gulf of California, Mexico - Guay16, Core 4569-2, 12-15 cm | ecosystem: Environmental > Aquatic > Marine > Hydrothermal...
GGGTAGCCGCTATTTTTTCTTTGATGGGCTGGATAACTTTTTGCTTGAAGATCATCGACTCTCCCAGATCGAACCGGGCGAGCTGCTTTAGATAATCGAAATACTGAATAATCAGAGGCTTATCAAGTCCAAGCTCCGCCCTCTTCGCCTCTATAACATCAGGCGGAGCATGGGCTCCCAGCATGGATTTTACAGGGTCGCCGGGCATAACCCTGAGAACAACGAACACAAGGGATAGTAGAATAAATACCATGGGAATGGTGAGGAAGATTCTCGTTATAATATACCGTAGAAGACTCTTCACGCCCCTCCTCGGGATCGATAGTTAAGAAAAAACCCCCCGAAGGATTTTAAGCTCTTCGGGGGTGAATTGTTTGATAGAATTGTATTTCAGTTTTTTTCAGTCTGTAAAATCAAGAGTATTGTAGTGAAGCACCATGGGTGTACCTACTTTTACTCCGGTTACATTTTTCTGGGTAAAGATAAACAGCTTACCCTGAAAGATGGGAGCTGTGGGAACTTCTTTTGTCCACATCATCTGAAGATCTTTAAATACTTGTTCCCTCTCCTTGGGGTCGGTGCTGCCCTGTTCCTTTCTAAAGAGAGCATCCCATTCGGGATCGGAGAAGTAAATACCGAGACCCTTTGAGCCTGCAGTGCCTGCAAAAGCTGCCGTGTAATTATCGGGATCCATGTAGTCGGGATACCATCCTAACAGGAAGGAAACCATCTGCTTTGTATCCATGTTGGCGATATAGGTAGCCCATTCTGCAGACTTGAGGGTTACCCTTACGGCTTTGGATTTCTCGAATTGTGCTTTGAGCACCTCTGCCATGTTGACTTCTGTATCTCCGTAATGGGATGGTGTGTACCAGAGCTCGAACTCGAGTGGGTTGCTTTCGCTGTAACCTGCTTCTGCCAGCAGCCTGTTTGCAAGTTCTACATTGCCGTCACCCAGCTCCGTTTTAAAGGCATCTGTATGATAAATCATACCCCTGGGTATCATCGAGTAGAGAGGCTCCATCTGCCCGAGAAAAACCCTGTCTATGAGGGGCTTTCTGTCGATAAGTGCGGCAACGGCTCTTCTAAGGCGGGCATCCTTAAATACGCTTTCGGAACACTCGAAACATAGATACCGAATATAGGAGCTTGGTACTTCGTAGGTGTTAAAATTGGGGTTTTTCGAAAGATCCGCAATATCCGAAGGGTTGAGAGTTTTATAAACAAGATCAACCTCTCCCCTCTCCAGGGCTAGCCTCATGGTGGTGGCATCGGCGTAGTAACGAATCACAATTCTGTTTATCTTTGGCGCCTGACCGTAATATTCTGTATTTGCTTCCAGTACGATTTCCTCATCTCGCTTGAAGGAGACTATTTTATAAGGACCGAGTGCGGAAAGCTCCCCTCCTTTCAACTCTGAAGGATCTTTAACGAATCGATCTTCCGGGTATGCATTGGGATTCATGGGGAAGTAAGGTACAGAGGCTGCAAGTGCCGGAAAATATCCTACAGGCTGGTGAAGGTTAAACCTTACGGTGTAATTATCCACCACATCAACGGATTTTACAAAGTCCGTTACCAGCCAGGATGGGTCTCCTTCGAGTTTCATTACTCGGTCGATAGACCATTTTACGGTTTGCGCCGTAAAAGGGGTTCCATCGCTGAACTTAACTCCTTCCCTAAGCTTGAAGGTATACGCATCTCCCGTGCTGTTGGCTTCCCAACTGGTTGCCAGACCTGGAACAAGATCGGCGGTGCCCGGCTTGTATGCGATTAAGCCCTTGCCGATGTTGCGGAACAGCTCCCATGTGTGGAAGTCGTAGGCATTGGCAGGATCCATATCGGTGATCTTCTCGGTAGTAGCATATACCAGGGTATCTTTTACCGCCTCTTTTGTGCCTTCTGCGAACATAAACCCTGTTGCTACCATGAGAAGCACGAAAAACAGATAGAACTTTCTCATATTTTCCTCCTTTTCAGAAAGTTGTTGCGAAATTACTGGCAGCAAAAGCCACCGTATTTACGGGTGGTCTTTTACTAACGTAATATCATTATATTTTATATAATTACAGAGTAAGTAACTTGTCAAGCATAAAGGGGAAAAATGTGTGCCTTTCATCCCTGGGATATAACACTCGATGAGGCGATACAGTTGCAGAGGAAACTTGGCTCTCTTGTTGTGATGGTTAACCCGGAATCTGAAACAGCATCACTTAAGTGCAGTTTGATTGCAGGTGTGGATACTGTGGAATCCTCAGACGGAACCGCTATATATGGTGGAGTAGTAATCTGGGATAGAGAAAAGGAGGTGGTTGTTGAACAGTCATCCGCCCGGACATCCGCTCTGTTTCCCTACATTCCAGGTCTCCTGGCTTTTCGGGAACTCCCGGCCATAATCAGGGCGTTGGAAGGACTCGAAAGAACTCCCCATGCTGTTATTTGTGATGGACACGGGCTTGCTCATCCTCGCCGTTTCGGATTGGCCTGCCATCTGGGTGTACTGCTCAATATATCTTCAATAGGGTGTGCAAAGAACCTGCTTACAGGGAATTGTGATCAACCGGGGCATGAAAGGGGTGAAGCTTCTCCGATTATTGACGGGAATGAAATAATAGGAGTCGCCCTGCGGACTCAAAGAGGCGTTAAGCCTGTATATGTGAGTATTGGAAACAGGGTAAGTTTAGAGGAAGCTGTAAGTATAGTACTTACTTGTACGGTAAAATACCGTCTTCCAGAGCCAATCCGCATGGCTCACAGGCTGGTTACAGAACTCAGAAGAGGCGAATCATAGACTGTTCTGGCTTAAAGGGGCAATCAATCGGCGGGTTTTCCGAAAGGAAGAATAAGAAGAGGCTCTTCCCTCTCGACTCCAAGAACCTTAATCACAAGGCTATCGTCAAAGGCACCCACATCCACAGTACCCAGTTCAAGGGCTGTAGCTTGTAAATATACATTCTGTGCCGAGTGCCCCGCATCCATGGGGACGTAACGGTAAACTCCCCTTCTGCCGTATCTGGAGGCGGTTTTTTCGACAACAGCCGTAATTACAATACTGGCTGGAGCCCTGCTTATAAAGTGCTGGTTAAGGGCTGCTCTGGCCAGGAAGGGGCGTACATCGCCCCCCTTTTTAAGGAGCAGGGAATGATTCTTCCATGAATAGTGGTAAACCCCTTCAGGTATCTCATCTACATTTCCGGCCACGAGGTAGTACTCCAGTGGATATATCCCTCCGGCGGAAGGCGCCGTACGGCCAAGCCTGTATTCTCTCTCCAGAGTCTTTCCGCCACCAGCCCAGAGCATCTGGGATACCTCTTCTATTCGGAGAGCATCTGCCGTAAAATAACGTACCGATCTTCTGGCCATTATAGACTCTTCCAGGGACAATTTGCCCCTTTCCCCGGGAGGAGGAAGAATTATTTTATTCATCGCACGCCTCATTCATGCAACAGATTGAAAGGTGGTTTTATCTGTCCATCGGCCATTTTAAGGAACACCTGTACGTTTTTATGTCAAATTGTTAAATTAAACCTAATTCTTTCAAATACTCGATGCTTTTTACAACAAAGTCTTCAATCTCTAAGGGTTCTCTTTTTATATGTAGCTCAGGATTTTCAAAGGGATGTTCATGATAGAAGCCGCCTTCTTTATCTATTCCATAAATTCTATTGTCAGAAACTATCAAGGCAAGATTTATCTTCTGTTTTTTTAAGTTGGCATAAATCTCAATAAAAATAGCCCAGCGCAGCATAGCCTTAAACCAAATAAAGAATTTTGTTAAAATAACGCAACTTGGTGTCGTAATAGCATATCAACCATTGATAAACTCCCTGTTAAAAATAAAATGAAGGGTTGCTTTTTTGCTATTCTCCAGGTGATCGGCTAATAACATCTTGGCTTTTCCCAGGTCTCGTAAAATCAGTGCATCTATAATTTCGAGATGCTCGCCGGTTACCCTCTTTGTGATTTCCGGATCATGAAACCCTATATACCGGAAATGCTGCATTAGACGCAGTAACTGATTGACCATATTGATGAGCCTCTTCTTGTGACTCGATTCTATAATGTAACGATGTAATTCCCTGTCGCTTTCAGAGGCTTCTTTGAAATTATCAATCTCCGGTATACTGGTGATCCGTTCTTTTAATTCACTTAGTCTGTCCAGATTGAGCCTGTGTATTGCAAAGTCAAGGGCAAGAAGCTCCAGGTGTTTCCTGATTTCATATATCTCCTCGATGTCGTCGGGAGTAAGTGGTTTAACGATAGCTCCGCGATTGGGAATAATCTCTACCATCCCATCCTGGGCAAGCTGCTGAAGAACTTCGCGGATCGGGGTTCTGCTTACACCAAAATCTTTTGCAAGCTGAGCTTCTTTTAACCGCTCGTTTCTTTTGTAATTACCTTCTACGATACTGGTAAAAATGGTTGAATAGATCTGATTTTTAGAGAAAGAGCCCATACAGTAGACAGGATATTTCAATTATTGGAAAAAAGCAAGAAGAGGGAGCCGCGTCAAGTCAATGCAGATGGTCCGGAAACCACTTGACAATTTACATATATATTGTATACTAAATACATATATTGTTGTACAAAGGAGTAGAGTAAATGAAAAGGAGAATTATTGTTTCTTTACTGGTTTTATTGATTCTATCAGTGGGCGTCTGGGCCGAAGGTTCAAAGGAATCGGTAACAACAGAAGAGCTGGCACGGTTGGTTTTTGTCTGGGCTTGTTTCTGCGGAGCAGCACTGGCGACTCTTCGCGGGGAACATGTAAGAGTCGATTTTTTAATGAAAAAGATTCCATATCCGACAAGGCTGTGGGTGCACATGGGGATATCCATGCTCGTTGCATCCACGGGCGCAATCATGTCAGTTTCGGGAACAATATATGTGATTGAGAAATGGATGTATCCCGATTACAGTACAGCTCTTCTGTATCCCAGAAGCCTGTTCTGGGCTCCTGTACCTCTGGCCGGTTTAATCATTTCCGGTAAAAACATTTTCCTTACGTTCCACTATATAAGCCAGATTACGAGAAAGGTATAAAATTATGTTCATTCTGATGTTGATTATCCTTCTAGGTGGAATGATAACAGGTGTCCCGGTAGCTTTTGCACTCATACTCTCCAGTCTGTTGGTTCTTTTGATTAAGGGAATTCCGCTGGTCGCCTTTATACAGAACTTAAGCATTGGTATAAACTCATTCCCCCTTCTGGCAGTTCCTTTTTTTATTCTGGCCGGACAACTCATGAATACAGGTGGAATTACCACCCGGGTTTTCCGTTTTGCCAACCATCTGGTCGGCCCGATACGAGGCGGTCTTGGACAGGTAAATATTCTATCAAGCCTTATTTTTGCGGGTATGTCCGGTGCTGCAATAGCGGATGCTTCCGGTTTAGGAGTGGTGGAAATAAAGGCAATGCGGGATGCAGGATATGATAAAGATTTCAGCGTCGCTGTGACTGCCGCTTCTTCTACTGTTGGACCTATAATTCCTCCCAGCATAGCAATGGTGGTCTATGGGATGAGCGCCGAGGTCTCTGTAGGGCGACTTTTTATAGGCGGTATTATTCCTGGTCTCATGATGACCATCGCCCTCATGGGGTTAACATACTTTATTGCAATCCGCAGAAATTACAGGAGAGAACAGAGAGGAGCCTTAAAGCTTGTTATAAAAGATTTCGTTTCTGCTCTCCCTGCTCTTATGACCCCGCTCATAATCGTAGGCGGAATTCTTGGAGGTGTTTTTACACCAACAGAAGCCGGTGCTGTTGCCGTCCTCTGGGCGGTAATTGTCGGCCTTTTTGTATATAAGGAGCTCAAGCTAAAGGATTTACCGAAAGTTTTTTTCGAAGCCATGTTCACGACTGCAAAAATACTCTTTATTGTAGGTGGTGCTTATGTATTCGGGTGGATTCTTACCTATTTCAATATCCCGGTAGTATTTGCGTCTTTTATGGGCAATATTACCAGTAACTCGACTTTGATAATCCTGTTATTCATATTCTTATATCTTATTCTGGGTTGTTTCATGGAAGCGGCCGCGATCATTGTAATGACGGTTCCGGTGGTGCTTCCGCTTCTACATAATGCTGGTATAGATCCGGTATTTTTCGGTGTTCTCATTACAATGTGTCTTTCTATAGGTACGCTGACACCGCCGTTGGGTACGGTAATGTATGTAATCTGCAATATTGGGGATATAGGTGTTGAACATTTTATTCGTATCATTGTTCCATACCTGGCCGTCCTTATAACAGTCGTCATCCTGGTAGGATTGATTCCGTCTCTTGTTACTTTTTTACCGGAATTGTTGATGAAATGATTTTTCGGCTTATGGCTGCACAGGATAAGGAAAGAAGGAAATTCAAATGAACTTAACCCCACGGCAAAGATTCCTTACAGCTTTTGAACACAGGGAAGGGGACAGAGTTCCCATCTTCGATGTACCCAATAATCCGGCCCTGTACAGAAGGGAGTTCGGTAAGGAGAACTATTTCCTGGAAGGAGTCCCCGCCGTCATTCTTGCCAAAAAACTGGGGCTCGATGCGTGTATGATTCCGGAAGGGGGATATACAGCGCTTATCTCCAAACGCCGGAACTGGCTCGATAATTCTCGCTTTAAAGATGAATTAGGCGTTGAGTACAGGTGCAGCGAAAGCTCCTGGCCCCTGGCGGTGCCGGTCTCTCCCTCAATAAAAAGCAGGCAGGATTGGGAGAAGATCGTTCTCCCCGATCCAAGAGAGGATTGGAGAATAGAGCAGATCCGGCTGGCTGTTAAGGAAGCACACCGGGGGGAAAAGGATGACATTGCCTTGATCGCCGGAATAAGAAGTGCCTTTGCGGTCATGTATATCAGCATGGGGCTGGAGGCACTATCCATGGCTTTGTATGAGGATCCAGAACTGGTGATGGAGATGTCGGATAGACTCTGTTGTTTCTGGACCGAGTCGGCAATACGATGTAGTGAGCTTGGGGTAGACGCTGTATACATTGCAAACGATATGGGGCTTAACAACTCGACAATAATCTCTCCAGATTCCCTCCGCAAATTTTTTCTCTCCCAGTTCAAGAAACAGGTACAGGAAATAAAAGAGACAGGGGTTAAGGTGATCCTGCATTCCTGTGGGAACATCAATGCAATTATGGATGATATAGTTTTTTCCGGTGTCGATGCTTACAACAACATCCAGGTGATCGCAGGGATGAATATTGCAGAAATAAAACGAAAATACGGAAACAAGCTTACTCTTATAGGGAATGTGGACTGTACCAATATAATGACCAGTCCGGACCCGAATATCATTGAAAAAGCAGTCATGGATACAATAAGAATTGCATCTCCCGGAGGAGGACATATACTGGCCACGGATCACTCATTCCACCAGGGAATACCCCTAGAAAATGTAGATGCCTTTATTCGGGCTGGCCGGAGATGGGGGAAGTATCCTATAGAAATACCCGATAAGGTTTAAATACAGTAATAACTTATGACTGTCTGATTTGTAATATGGCCACTGGATATGTATACAAAAGATTATAATAGCAGAACAATTGTTATAAGGAAAGGGAAAACATGAACTCCAAAGAGAGAATCCTTGCAGCAGCGACAGGGAAGATTCCGGATGTTCTTCCCGTCGCTCCTTACATGGCAAATCACTGTACGGTGCTGGTGGGAGAAACGCTTAAAAACGCATACACAAGCGGTAAGAGACTGGCAGATGCACAGATTAAGGCCTGGGAGATTTACGGTCAGGATGTGGTTGTAGCACAATCTGATAACTACTACATGGCAGAAGCTTTCGGTTGCAGGATCATTCATCATGACCGTGAGGCTCCCACCCTGGAAAAGCCGGTTATCAAAGAGATGAAGGATGTAGCGAAACTAAAGAAACCGGATCCCCTGAAAGACGGCCGAATGCAGGTATATCTGGAAGCGATTAAACGAATGTACGAGAAACTCGGAAACGAAGTAGCAATAAGGGGATGCGGAACCGGCCCATTCGTAATGGCAGGGCACCTTATGGGAAACGAGGCTTTACTCCTGGAAATGGGAAATATTTTTTATGGGTTAAGCCCTTATGAGAATGCAATGCTCGATCTTCTCGAAATAGCCTGTGAGACGCTTATCGATTTTGTACGGTACCAGATAGTAGCGGGTGCGACAATTGTTCAATGTGCAGATTCTACGGCTTCTATGGATATGATTTCACCTCAGATGTACGAGAAATACATACTGCCCTGTGAGCAGAAGTTTTTCATGGAGATCGATCCCCTGTGTAAAAAATATGGTGCGGTAAAGCTTCTGCATATTTGCGGAGACAATACAAAGGCTTTTCATCTTTACCCTGAAACCGGAGCAGACATAGTCGCAGTGGATCACAAGGCTGATCTGGCGGTGGCGAAAAGAGTCATGGGAGAAAGAGTCTGTCTTATCGGTAATCTTGACCCTTCCGGACACCTTTTACTCGGCTCAGCCCAGAAAGTCGAAACTGCAGTACGAAGTTGTATCGAAAAGGCGGCTTCAGGCGGCAGGTACATTCTCGGTTCCGGATGTGAAGTGCCTGTTAATACTCCACCTGAAAATATAAAAACAATGATCCGCCTTGCTCGGGAATACATATACGAAAACAGGAGTGTTGAATGACTTCGAGAGAAAGGATACGCACTGCATTACGGCATAAGAATCCCGATCGAGTTCCCCTTGACCTGGGGAGCAGGTCTTCGGCTATTGAGGAAGAGGCATACGAACAATTGAAGAGGCACCTGGGAATAAAAAAGCCCACCAGAACATTCATTCGGGCTCATGCAGAAATAGATGATGAAGTGATGGATATACTCGGCATCGATACAAAGTGGATACGGAGTATCCCTGAAAATTCATGGAAGAGTGAAGGAACCGATAGGATCTATACCGATCGCTGGGGAGTGGACTGGAGGAAGAAAGCAGGTGAATATTATTACAATCAGGATTATGCTCCGCTGGCCGGATTGGACAAAACACAGATAATGAAGATCGGATGGCCTGAGCTTATATCCGATAACATGATGAAGGAGATGATCGATCAGGTAAAAGATCTTCAAAAAAACACCGGATACTTTCTTGCATCCGATGTTATTGGTGCAGGTATCTTCGAAAGGGCGTGGTATCTACGGGGATTCGAGCAGGTGATGATGGATATCATGACCGAAAAGATGTTTATGCACTGTCTAATGGAGAGAATTCTGGAAACGCAACTTCTGGGATACGAAAAGCTTCTGAATGGAATCGGGCACTATATTGATGCGGTATGGATAACCGACGATATCGCCACCCAGGACAGCCTGATGATTTCGCCCGAGCTTTACCGTGAGATGATAAAACCGTATCAAAAGAGGCTTATAGAATACATTCAGTCACAGGGTGTAAAAGTTATTTTTCACTCATGCGGAGCAGTATATCCTCTTTTACCGGAACTGATTGAAATTGGTGTGGGGATACTTCATCCCATTCAGGTATCTGCAAAAGAAATGGATACAAAGAAATTAAAGAGTGAGTTTGGAAGAGACCTGGTTTTCTGGGGAGGAGGTTGTGGAACGGAGGTATTGCAATCCGGCTCTATACAGGATGTAAAAGATGAGGTAAAAAGAAGAATCGAGGACTTGAGTTCTGATGGCGGGTTTGTATTTACTCCTACACATTGTATTCAACCGGGAACTACTCCGGAAAATATCATGGCCATGGTGGAAGCCCTGAGAATTTATGGCAATTATCGATAGAGTGGCTGGAAATAGCGCCCGGGGAATCGAAATAGTAAAGCATACTATTTTATATCAGGATAATGATTATAACTGTTTTCCGAGCATCGTTCGTGCCGATAACGGCTCCCTCCTTATGGTCTTCAGAAAGGCGGAAGACCCGGTAACAAAGTTCGGCAAACCGACCCATATCGACCCTGGATCAAAAATCGTTCTTATTCGCTCCATCGATAACGGAAAAACCTGGAGTGATGAGCCCCGGTTGGTATTCGATGATGATTGCGGAGAGAACGACCCCTGTATTACAAGGCTTTCAGACGGATCGGTTCTTCTTACTTTCTACAAGTGGAGAGTAGTGCCTGTTAAAGAAGAGCGGACGCTGGGTACAGAGAAGGATAGAGAGTATTTTGCTGTCAGGATAGACCGGGAACGGCTTGCCCTTTTAGAAGGGGCATACTGCATGCGAAGCAAAGATAATGGAGAAAGCTGGGATGGTCCCTGGGAGATAAGTAACCCATACTACGTATACGGAAAGGGTATAAGAGGAAATGCCGTAGAGTTGGGCGATGGCACCATTCTTCTTCCCATGTACGGGGTAAAAGAGTACGGCGAGTTCTCCAGGGCTTTTCTCATGCGTTCAGTTGACAGGGGAGTCACCTGGCAGTTTTTTGCCGATATTGCTTCTCACAGGCGAAAACACTTTCTTGAGCCGTTTCTATACAGGATGGAATCGGGCGGGTTGGTTGCATTTTTGCGAACCCAGACAGATTTTGGAAAGAAACCTTTTTACAGAACATACCGCAATTTGCATGTCTGTTACTCTGAGGACGGGGGAAGGAGATGGAGCAAAGCCCAAAAAACTAACGTTTTCTGTCCCAATCCGGTACATGCTTTAAGACTTGCCCATGGGAAAGTGCTTCTTACATACGGTTATAGAAAAAAGCCTTTTGGTATAAGAGCCCGGCTCCTGGATGGTGAGTGTAATAACATATCTAAAAGCAAAGAGCTTATACTCAGGCAAGACGGAGAGAAGCCGGATCTCGGATATACGAGCGCTGTGGCATTAAGTAATAGAGAAGTTCTTGTAGTGTATTACTTCAACAGTGCAGATGGTTATGGGTATATTGCGGGAACCATTCTTGATCTGCAACGTTGATAAATTATAAACTCTTAGTAGTGGGAGGTTATTGACAACTACAACCCAGAGTGGTATATTCAGCCTCAAGTTGTATAAGGAAGAAAAGGTAAAGGTATTAATTGTGGATGATGAAGATGCAGTACGCATGCTTCTCTCCCGATTCCTCGAGTCTCTCGATTACAAGGTTGATACGGCATGTGATGGCTGGGAAGCCAGCACCTATCTTTCTACTAACAGTTACGATCTGTTGATTACAGATTATATTCATCCCGGAATGGATGGAGCAGCTCTTGCAAGATATGCTAAGCACGAAATAGATTTGCCTCCCCCAAGGGTTATTATCCTTACGGGGTATCCGGAGTCTGAAATACTCTGCGAAACAGGAGCAGAAGCCTGCCTTCTAAAGCCTATAAACTTAAGCAAATTAAAGGAAGTTATAGAAGAAGTGCTTTCCGGCGTGAAAGGCTGAAACTTGTTTTACCGGCATTCGGGTATTGAACAATCAAAATCATATTGATACCATCCACTCCCATGAGTGAAAAGTGGAAGAAAATATCTGTGTACGAGATTACAGATAACCCCTTTAAGCTTATCGGTTCGGACTGGATGTTGATTACCGCCGGTTCTATAGAAAATTGGAACACCATGACTGCAAGCTGGGGCGGTCTGGGTGTACTTTGGAACAAAGAAGTAAGCTTCTGCTTTATAAGACCTTCCCGCTATACCCGCTCTTTTATGGACAAAGCAGATTATTACACTTTGAGCTTTTTCAATGAGAAATATAGAGACATATTAAACTTCTGTGGTTCCCACTCAGGTCGATCGGTCGACAAGTCTAAAGAGACAGGCCTCTCTCCGGTAGAGATGGATTCTTATACAGTTTCTTTCAGAGAAGCAAGACTTGTTTTGATATGCAAGAAAATATATTTCTGTGACCTTAAGCCCGAAAATTTCTTAGATATTTCTATCGAGAAGAACTACCCACATAAGGATTATCACAGGCTTTTTATCGGAGAAATTATTAAGTGCCTGGCTTCTGATTAAATAAGTCCTCGGGCACCATCGATCAGATACTTTACGGCGAATCCAGCAAGGAAAGTACCACATATAAAAAGCACCACTTTCCGGAAAGTCTTGCCCAGCACTTTCCCCCCTTTAAAAGCCAGAATGGAGAGAAAATACAACCACACCAGATCGCACATCCAGTGAATCACCATGAAAAGGGTAAAACCGGATATCCCGTAGTGGGAGGCTCTCAGTATCAGGGAAACTCCCACCGTAGCCCACCATACCAGGAAGTAGGGATTTCCCAGAGAAAGCAGAGCGCCGGAAATAAGCGGAGAACGGCCTGCCTTTGTTTCTGCAGGATCGCCAGATTTTAAGTCCCTGAACATTGCATAACTTAAGTAAGAGAGGACCAGACCCCCGGCCAGTGCAATAGCAGACTTAACCTGTAAATTGGATAGAAACAGACCGAATCCAAGGTACAAAAAAATCATAAGAGGAAACTCCACTATTCCGTGACCAAGAGCTACATATACCCCCGCGTGGGGTGTTTCGTTACCTCTTCCTACTGTGACCGCAGAGATCGGACCCGGAGCCATTACACCCGAAAGGGAAATTAAAACAGTTTCTGCAACAAATGAAAGGGGCAGCATGGAGAATCTAAGAGCCTCTCTTGAGAAATCCCGCATCCACTGCACGGTATACCAGGTCTTTTGCCGCCTTATATAAAACAGCAGAACCTTCTTCAATATCTTTTATCAGATTTAAAACCCTGTTTGAGTCTATGCCGTGTTCATTCCAGGAGCGCCCCCTGGTATAATAGTTGTGCAGAAGCGGCTGAAAACGGTCGAGCGCTGCGGCAAACTTTGCCTCGGGACTTTCCCTGCGCTCAAACTCTTCCCACAGACTCTTTAATTCCGCGCACTGGTCATCCGGAAGAATGGAAAACAGTCGCCCGGCCGCTTCTGCTTCCTTTACCTCTTTTTCTTTCATACCCTCTTTATCGTATATGTAGGTATCTCCTGCATCTATTTCTACAATATCGTGGATGAGGGTCATTTTAAGGAGTTTGAGAATATCAAGCTTCTTTTCTCCTGCATAATCGGATAGTAGAATAACCATAAAGGCGAGCTCCCAGGAATGTTCCGCGTCGTTTTCTCTCCTGCTGCCATCAACAAGATAGGTCTGTCGAAACACTGTCTTAAGCTTATCCGCTTCTTTTAAAAACTCAAGTTGCCTTTTTAATCTTTCTTCGTTCATAGGTGTGGTACCATTATTGTGTTATACAGGAGAAGTTTCAAGCCTATGAGTCAATCTGTAAAAAGTCTTCAGAAGTCTTTTGTTGCTCCCAGGAGGCAAACATGGATATATTTGAGAAAAGGCCATTGGTGGTGAGTTGATTCTCTGTATCTCTGAGCCAATTCTGTCAGAGTTGTCAGGCGTTTTACAGCGACCCAAGTTTGGATTTTCGCCCGCAATTGTGAATCAAATTATGACAGAACTGAATGCTATAAGCGTACTGGTAAGACCCAAGGAAGAAATCACGGAGATAAAAATGGACGGCGCGGATAATCGTGTTCCGGAATGTGCAGTTGAAGCAAACGCTGATTATATCGTTTCTGGCGATGCACACCTGCCGGAGCTAAGGGGATACGAATCAATTCAAGTTGTGAGTCCGCAACAATTCATGGATAGGCTTAGATCATGAGATATTTCTTGCAACTTATGCAGTTTTTTAAGAATCTGTAAGCGTCAACGAGCTTCTCGTCGATGGTCATACACACCTCCTTCTGTTTATTAATCTCAACCCTCCTGAGCTTTGTCAATTATTCTTTTCTCCTGGAATATAAGTTGACAACTTGTCAAAATAATAGTATAATATAAGTATGAAAACACTACCAGTAGGAGAATTGAAGACTCATTTCTCAGAGATATTGAATGAAGTAAAAGCTGGAGAAGAAATTATTATTACATATGGAAGAAAAAAGGAAAGTATAGCTGTGATTATTCCATATTCCACCTATAAGAAAAAGAATAAAATAACTGTCGGACTTTTAAAAAATAAGAAAATGAAAATAAAAGCTGATTTTAAAATGACAGAAGAAGAACTGATAAATTTATGAACTACCTATTTGATACGCATTATATTCTCTGGACATTGTTTGAACCTGAGCAGATAAATAAAAATGTTGAAAAAATATTAGAAGATGAAAATACTATAAAATATGTATCTGGAATAAGTCTGTGGGAGATTTCATTAAAATATTCACTTGGAAAATTGGAATTAGAAGGTACTGATCCGGATGAAGTACATAAAATTATTAAACGATCTGGTTTTGAAATAATCGAAGTAGAAAATAATCTATTCTCTTCATACTATAAATTACCAAAAAAAGAAGATCATAAAGATCCCTTTGATAGAATGTTAATA
>Ga0180301_10002560_pt1 | contig 14306 bp, 17 predicted proteins | sample GuaBasSediGuay16_FD_121797 | JGI IMG/M metagenome (GOLD analysis project Ga0180301, IMG submission 121797) | Subseafloor sediment microbial communities from Guaymas Basin, Gulf of California, Mexico - Guay16, Core 4569-2, 12-15 cm | ecosystem: Environmental > Aquatic > Marine > Hydrothermal...
CTCTACGAGAACAACTTTATCTGAAGGCACAGGTAGTCCCTTGTTATATTGGGCCTCTATCTCAGCAAGAGCTCTATAAGCAGATTCTTGGTCTATAGGATATTTAGATACCAATTCCTGGGCTATCTCCTTTAAGCTTTTACCTTTCTCTAGTTCCTCTACGACATGTCGTTTCAATATACCTACTTCATGAGCAACCTCAAAGGGAACAGGAATCTCCTCACCTACCCATGATGGTATAGCACCTGTAGGATCTGTAGATGGGGTTACTAAAACTCGATCATGTGTGATTTCCTTAATTACCCATACGCTTCCTCTAAATATGAACTTTATCCCAGGTTCTCCATACTCAGCTAGAAAAGCCTCGTCTAATAAGCCTATCGGGGTGTTATCTTCATGGTTTATTACTAGGTAGTGCCTTTCATCAGGTATCATAGAGAGTTCCTCAAAGAAATATTGGTACATTTCCCTACTACGTCTAGGTTTGAGCACGACTCCATCTTCTTCAGAAAGCCATGCAAGTCGGGGATATCGGCTGTGCATATAGCGCAATACAAAGAGAAGATCATCTTTTGTTAGATCCTTATAAGGATACGCACGTCCATATAGTGAGAGTATTTCATCAATCGTCCATCTACTTTTTAACATAAAGAGAGCTACTATTTGATGATTAAGTACATCGAGTGGTTTTTTAGGTATTGAAATAGGTTCTAGTTCTTCATTTAATGCTTTACGACAAATAACCATAGCCTCTAGAGTATCATCAGGATCGGCAGTGATTATGATTCCCTTAGCGATACCCCCTATTCTATGCCCTGAGCGCCCTACTCTTTGTACTAAACGGGTCACTTGCCTAGGGGACATATACTGTATGACTAGATCAACATGGCCTATATCTATTCCAAGCTCTAGGGAGGACGTAGAAACTAACGCTTTTAACTCTCCGCTTTTAAGACCTTTCTCTGCTGCAATTCTTGAAGGCTTAGCTAAGGAACCATGATGAACACTAATAGGAAAGTTAACATCCCATACATGGAACCTAGAAGCTAGCACCTCTGCTATTGCGCGTGTATTAACAAAAAGTAAAGCAGACCTATGCTTCTCAATAAGGGATTTAATATATCTAAGTCTAGCTGCAACTTCTGGATGCGTATAAAGCTTTAGACTGAGCTCATAATCTTCTTGCATAGGTTTAGGAAATACTACCTTTAATTTCATAAGACGCGTTACAGAGACCTTAACTATTCTAACATCTCTATTTGCACCTACTAAGAAGTGGGCCACTTCTTGAGGGGAGCCAATTGTAGCTGAAAGCCCTACTATCTGAAAGTCTCTGTTGCATACAAGGCGTAAGCGCTCAAGAGCTAAAGTAAGTTGTGAGCCACGTTTGTCTTCAGCTAATTCATGTACCTCATCCACTATTACCCAGTGTACTTTACTTAGATGAGCACGCATTCGTCTACCTGAAAGTAAAGCTTGTAATGTTTCAGGAGTTGTTATTAATAATTCGGGAGGTTTCTTTGCTTGCTTAGTTCTTTCTGACTGTTCAGTATCTCCGTGACGAACAGCAACACTTATACCTAACTTTTCTCCCCACCATGTAAGCCTGTCTAAGAGGTCTCTATTAAGCGCGCGTAAGGGTGTTATATAAAGTATATAAATTCCTGGTTCTAGCTTCTTATCATTTTTAAGGGAAAGAAACATACTAAAAATAGGTAAAATTGCTGCCTCTGTCTTACCTGTGCCAGTAGGAGCGATAAGTAGTACATTGTAGCCTTGTAATATTAAGGGTATAGCTTTTTTCTGCGGCTCTGTGGCTTCTAAGAATCCTCTTTCATGTAATGCATCTCTTATGGAGTCAGCTAATAACTTGAAAACATTAGTCTTTTTAGAGACTTCCTCTACACTACCCTGTAGCTTGGACATAATCGTACGCTAAAGTAAGGTAAAAATCTCAATTAAGTTTTATTCTCACATGTGTTAAAGGAATAAAGGCCTTATTCTCAGATTAGATTTTAAGAATATAGATCCTTGGACCTATTTCAATGGCTTCTTCAGTAGGTTCCTCGAAATGTAATTCCTTGATTTTATGCATAGCTTTTAGATCGCGTTCAAAGGGTTTTAACTCTTTAGGTGCATAAACTACCGTGTTTAGCTCTTGACTTAATGCTAAACCGTGTTCTTTCTTATAACGCCATATGCTACTATTGAATTCTATAAATGGAGAAATCATATACTTGTACTCAGTGTTCCAAGAAGGATTAGGTTCTGGAAATTTTTGAGAATGAATGCTTTCTTCTGAGAATAGTCTTCGCCATATGCTATCGGTTATGAAAGGTGCTATAGGTGCTAATAACTTTAGTATAATTTCCAAAGCTGTGTATAAGGTGAACCATGCGCCATGCTGTTCTTCTTCGGTAAACTCGTTATTAAAATTATAAGCTCGAGGCTTGACTGCTTCAAGATAATGTGATGCAAATACATTCCATGTGAAGTTCCTAATCAAATTAGAGGGAATAAATGGATCTAATCTTTCATAACCGTCTTTACACTGTCTGATTATATCATTTAGGTTACCTAAGAGCATGAGATCTAAGGGTAAGAGGACATAATCCTCTTCCGTTACTTTTGGGAATCTTGATATAAAACGTGCGATATTCCAGAGTTTAGTAAGAAATAGACTTGCTGCTCTTATCTTTGCTTCAGAATATCTATAGTCATCTCCTAACTTAGCTTCAGATGCTGCCCAGAATCTAAAGGCGTCAGCACCATATTTTTCAATAATAGGCATTGGATAGACAATATTGCCCTTGGATTTATGCATAGCTTCTCCTTTTTCATCAAGTCCCATACCAGATATCCTAACATACTTGAAGGCAGGCTTTCCAGTTAGCTGGAATACTCTTAATATTGTATAGTAAAGCCACGTTCGTATTATATCATAACCCTGAGGCCTGAGGGTACAAGGGAAGGTTCTTTTAAAGAATTCTTCGTCATACATGTAGTTTGATATGAATAATGGGGATATGCTTGAATCCATCCATGTATCAAATACTCTGCTCTCACCTATGAACTCCTTTGAACCACAATTTTTACACCTTTCAAATGGTGCAGGTTCGCACCAAGGTTTATAATATCTCCCTGGTTTAGGTAAATGAGGTGTACCACATCGCTTACAATACCATATAGGGATTTCAGTACCATAGTATCTACGGCGAGAAATAGGCCAGTCAATGCTTATCGAATTTATCCAATTTATTAGCATTCTTTTACTCTCAGGAGGGAAGAATTTTATATTGTCTATAAGCTTAAGTAGATCTTTCTTGAAGTCTAATTGTTTAAGATAATACTCCTTCATAGCTACGAATTCAATAGGATCCTTAGATCTCCAACATATAGGAACTCTATGGATTATACGCTCAATCTTAGCTATAAGATCTTTGCTTTTTAGGTCCTTGATGATTTTCTTTCTAGCTTCTTCAACCTTTAATCCTTTGTACGGACCTGCAATCTCATTCATTATACCTTCAGGGGTTATCGCTATCTTAGGTTTCAAGTTTAGTTCACGAAATAGCCTAACATCACTTTGATCCCCGAAGGAACAAACCATTACTAGTCCCGTTCCAAACTCAGGTTTTGCATAAGGATGAGGAATTATAGGGACTTCATGCATGAAGATTGGGACTACAGCATGCTTTCCTTGGAGATGTTGATATCGTTTATCCTCAGGATTGTATATTACTGCTCCACAAGTGCAGAGAAGTTCAGGACGAGTAGTCGCAATCACTATCTCTTCATTTGATTCCTTTACAGTGAACTTTATGTAGACAAGATCAGTCTCTCGCTCGGCATATTCTACTTCTGATTCAGCTAGTGACGTCTTACATTTAGGGCACCAGATAACCGGTTTCTCAGCTTCATAGATTAGCCCTTTTTTCCATAATTCTATAAAAGTGGCTTGGGTAAGTGTTCTATACTTAGGGCTATCCGTTCTATAAGGATCATCTAGATTAGTAACACTAAGGCCTAATCTTTGTACAATTCTGAGTAAATCCTTCTCTACTTCATCTAGAAAAGATTTGCATAAAGCTAAGAACTTGTCTCTAGGTACTTCATGTGCACTGATATTGTATTTCTTCTCAACTTGGACTTCAACAGGAAGTCCATTTCTATCCACCCCAAAGGGGAAGTAAACTTCGTAACCCTTCATACGAAAATATCTAGCAATCATATCCATTTGAGCATAATGAGCAGCAGCACCTACATGCCATGTTCCTGAAGCATAAGGCGGCGGAGTATCTATAGAGAATATTGGTTTACTGGTATTTTTATTGAAACGATAGAGGCCTTCTTCTCTCCACTTCTGCAATAAAGTTAGTTCTTCATTCACATTCCATCGTTTATCTAAGATTTTAGGTGCAAATCTAAGGTTACGCATAGGTATTTCCCGCCTTGATTACATTCTCCTCGTACTTAAGAAAAAATCAAGATATAAAACTTTTTAAGAAGTGTCACCTTAAAGGCCTAAGAAGCTTAACAGGGCCATAGTTCTCTAGTATCTCTCTCAGGTATATTAGAGGGGCTTCCTCTAAAGAGTTGAAACCAGCTATCGTGATCTTATCAGGATATATGTGAATGAAGTGATCGAAATCTAGATAGATCATAACATCTTTATTACCAAAGATAACCCTATGTTTTATCTTTTCTGAAAGTAGCTTAAAAGAAATAAGTCTAACAATTTCTACAATTTTCTTTGGTACCCTACGTCGTCGACGTCGTCGCCTTAATATTTTTGAAACGCTCTTATCTTTATCGATAGTGCCTTTAGAAATACCTCTATAATCTGTGATAAGAGGATTTCCGTTATCATCATATTTCACTTCAAAACTTTTACACTCATTTAGATATTTTTCTATCTCGTCTCTCAACGAGATAACCTCCTAATTTAGTCAGTCTCTGATCAATTATTTCAAAATGAAACTTAAGTCTTAGTATTGTTATTAGTAACAATGTATAGCTTATAAACACATAAGGTATCATAGGGGACCAGTACTTGAATATAAGAGAGGTTATAAATCCTAGAAAGCATATTCCTATCGCTGCTAGTGGCTCTATTAACCAATAAAGAGCAAGCTCACGAAATCTTATAGAACTAGAAACTATAGGCCTAACTATCCATCTATCATAACGAGGAACAATTAACGATAAGAAGAAGGATATTACTAGGAATACTACATGTACAATTACATTTAATGAAAATATAGAGTATTCTCCTTCCGGTGGATTTGGAAAGAGATTATAAGGAATGAGAAAGATAAGTAAGGGAAGCATTAGGAAGAGAGGGAGTACATCATATGTTAGCTTCTTAAAATTCTTAAGTGTCCTGTATATTCTGAGTGTAGCGCTCATTTAAAGCCCCTAGATAATGAAAAATAATACAAATTAAGTAAAAAGGGTTATAATTTATAAATTAGCTGTGGCTTTTTCCATGTGTTCGAGCCATGTGTAGAACGAATCTACAGCTTCTTGTAGCATCTTAAGTAAATCACTATACTCTGGCCTAAGTAGGTGCGCGTATCTTCCTTGTAGTTTGATATACTCTGTAACGGGTTTAGGTTTGGGTACTTTAATGGTTATCCTATATTTTCTGCCATTTATTACTTCATATAATGGGAAGAATCTAGTTTCTACAGCTAATCTAGCGATATCCACTGTAATTGCTGAATTAAAGCGCCAACCGAGGGGGCACGGTGCTAACACGTGTATTAAAGAGGGACCATTAGCGTCAAGAGCTTTTCGAACCTTCGATATTAGATCAGCCCAGTATGCTGGTGAAGCTGTTGCAGCGTAAGGTATTTCGTGAGCTGCAGCTATGCCTACAAGATTCTTCTTAAATTGAGGTTTACCGGGTATCTCCTTTCCAACTGGTGTAGTTGTGGTCCAAGCTCTAAAGGGTGTAGCTCCAGATCTTTGAATCCCAGTGTTCATGTATGCTTCATTATCATAGCATATATACAGCATTTTATGCCCTCTCTCTAATGCACCTGAGAGGGCTTGTAATCCGATATCGAAGGTTCCTCCGTCTCCTCCAATGGCAATTACATGAACTTTCTTCTTACTCTTAAAGAGGCCTTTTCTTTCAAGAGCTCTTAATGCTGATTCTATCCCACTTGCAGCTGCGGCAGCATTTTCAAAAGCTAAGTGAACGAAAGGTACTCTCCATGCAGTATAGGGATATAGTGTTGAAATAACTTCCATGCATCCTGTAGCGAATACAAGTACTGCTGTCTCATCAGGTCTTAAAGCCTTTAAGGCGATACGTAATGCCATTGATGCTCCACAGCCTTGGCAAGCACTATGTCCAGGGGCGAATAATTCTTCCCTAGGTAATGATTTTAAAGTTAGACTCATTCTCTCACCCCTACGAATTTAACCTTTTCAGGAACATGACCAGTTTTAGATATCTCAAGTCCATACTTAAATATAGCACGAGCATCATCTGGGGTTAAATCTCTACCACCAAGACCATAGACTACGTCTGCTATTAATGGTCGCTGTTCACTATCATAGAATAGGGAACGCAGATCCTCAAACAATGGGCCTCCTACAGCACCAAAGCTTAGAGTTCTATCCATAGCAACTATAACTTTAATATTCTCTAATGCTTTAGCTAATTCATCCTGAGGGAAGGGCCGGTATACAGTGAGTTTAACAGTACCTACTTTGTATCCTTCTTTACGTAACTCCTTAGCGACATAACGCATAGTGCCTGAAGTGCTACCTAAAGAGATCACAGCAACATCAGCATCTTCTAAGCCGTAGGCCTCAAAGAAGCCATACTTTCTTCCGCTTATTCTTCCAAATTCTTCCATAGCCTCTGGTATTACTTTAAGGGCTTGTTTCATAGCCTCTGCTTGCTGTACTTTAAATTCGAAGTAGAAGTCAGGAAGTGCTAGTGGACCGTACGTTATTGGCTTTTCAGGATTTATCGGGAATGGATATGTAGGCTTAGAGGGTAGATATTTTAAGGCGTCAGTATCATCTATTAGTTCTACTCGTTCTAAAGTGTGAGAGAGGGTAAAGCCATCTAAACACACCATCGTAGGAAGTAGGACGCTCTTATTTTCAGCTACCTTATAAGCTTGAAACACTAAATCATACGCTTCTTGTACATTTTCGGCATAAAATTGTATCCATCCAGAATCTCTGGCACCCATGGTATCTGAATGATCACAGTGAATATTTATTGGAGCGGAAAGTGCACGGTTAACGATAGCCATTACTACTGGTGCACGTAATGCAGAAGTTATATATAATATTTCAAACATAAGTGCTAAGCCTTGACTACTTGTTGCAGTAAATACTCTCGCTCCTGTTAGAGCAGCAGCTGTTACAACTGATAAAGCACTATGTTCGGATTCTACAGCGATGAACTCTGCGTCCACCTCACCATTAGCCACAAATTCACTTAAACGTTCAACAATAATGGTTTGTGGAGTTATTGGATATGCAGATATGAGATCAACATCGCACTGTTTTACTGCCTGAGCTACTGCTTCATCTCCTGTAAGTCCTAATATACGAACTTTCTTAATCTTCTCACTACTAACTACCATAATAATTCACCCACCTTCAGGTACCATACTAATTGCCTTTCTTGGACATACTCTTTCACAAATACCACAACCCTTACAATGATCGTAGTCTATCTCAACACGCTCAACGGTATCTCCTGAACCTACTATGATGATTGAAGCGTCAGGACAGTATATCCAGCACATGAGGCATTTTATACATTTGTCATGATCTATTATCGGACGGAAAGTTCTCCAGTCACCGGTACGTACTTTAACTGTTGATCCTGGCTCGAGTATTAAGCCACCGATAGGGATCTCTCTCCAACCAGGCTTTTTACTCATTCACTCTTCACCTCTTCATAAGCTCGTCTTACAGCTTGTATATTTTTCTCAGCAATTTCAGCTCTAAATCTTTCTTTGATAGCTTTTTCTACAGAATTTAAGGAAACTACGTTTGTAACCTTTACAAGGGCGCCAAGCATAGGAGTATTGAAGAACGGTCTATTGAATATGTCTAGGGCTATTTTAGTTGCATCCACTACGTAAACTGGATTAGCTATGTTTAGCTCACTTTTTACTTCAGAGGGAGTTTTAGAGGAATTTGCTATTAAGATGCCTGTCTCCTTAAGGCCTTCAGTTACTTTTACTGTCTTAATTACAAAGGGGTCTATTACAACAACTATGTCAGGGTTGTAGACACCAGTATGTACTTCTATAGGTTCAGTGCTGATTCTAGTAAACCCTGTAACTGGCGCACCACTTCTCTCCCGCGCCCTTTTTCAGGGCGTTTCGGGGCCAAATTGAGGAATTGCTTGAACATACTTACCTTCATAGAGGGCAGCCATAGCAAGGAGGCGGCTAACAGTGACTACTCCTTGTCCTCCTCGACCATGCCATCGAATTTCTATCATCAGATACTATCACCTCGTCCTTTAACATAAGAGAGCTAGGTAAAATAAGTTTTAGTCAGCCAACTGATATGAATAAACGTTATATAGCAACCTTGAAAGGGAGAAATACTCATTAACTTCTTATATTTAAACCAAATTAAAATGAGGAATGATAATCTATGGAAAATTATGATGATGCCTACAAGGCGATCCTTAAATTAAGAAGAGAAATTGAAATGATGTTCAGAAGTATTATGAGTTCATTACCTGTAGAGAAAGTAAGTTATGAGATGCCATATGATCCTCCTATTGACATAATAGATTTAGGTGAAGAGATCGTTGTGATAATGGATCTTCCTGGCTTTGATAAAGATCAGATAAAAATAAAGGTAACGGAAGAATTACTTGAAATAAAGGCTTTAGGTAATAATGAAAAGATACTAAAGGATGGTAAATACTTGATAAGAGAAAGATTTTGGCAAGGTGACATAGTAAAGAAAGTTAAATTACCAATTAAGATAAAACCTCACGAAGTGAGAGCAGTACTTAAAAATGGTATATTAGAAGTTTACATGCCTAAAGCACAAATTGTAAGAGAGGTAGAGGTTATGGTAGAATAGCTAAGCAGGCCTAGCCATAAGCCAAGCATCCTCTCCATCTAGATAATAGCCTATTATTCGCTTTATCTCCTTGTAGCCGAGTTTATGGTAAAGATTTATTGCAGGAGTATTCGAGACTCTAACCTCTAGGTAGTATTCACTTACATTATAAATGTCTCTTAGAGCTTGCATAGCTAGTTTCATTAAAGTTTCTCCCACTTTTTTTCTACGTACCTCAGGTACTACAGCAATGCTAATTATATGCCCTTTTTTGGAGAGAGATGGTTTCAGATTAGAGATTCCATATTCGACTCGGCACATGACGTATCCCACTACTTCACCATTGAGTTCTGCTACAAGGAATGCTTCAGGAAACTCTCTATAATGTTGCATAAAAAAGTATGGAGGATAATTCTCAGGTAGACAGCTTCTATTAATTTTAATAACAGCTTCCAAGTCTGAAGGTATGAATTTACGTATTACAATTTTGCCTAGAGGAGTATTTAATTCAGCTTTTCGCTCTGTAGGCACCTTATTCTTCATATAGGACACCCAGGTTCCTTAGCTTCTCATACATCTTACCTACGGCTCTTTTAACTTCTTCTTCCCGCTTAGCACCAGTACATACTAATTTACCGCTACTAAAGATCAGAAGAACTACTCTAGGGTCATCCATACGATATATGAGACCAGGGAATTGTTCTGGTTCGTACATGCTATTTTCAAGGAGATAAGCTACTTTTTCCAGATTTACTTCAGCGTGAAGATTACCTGAAGCTACAACATTTTGAATTGTTATCTCAGGCTCTTTCTCGATAACTATACCATACTTTTTCAAAGTACGGATTATCGACTTAACAGTCTTATATACTTGCTTTTCAGACTTTGCTCCTGTACAAACCATCTTCCCAGAGCTAAATATCAAAGTAGCTGTTTTAGGTTTCGATAGTCTGAATACTAAACCTGGGAACTCTCAGAGCTAGGCCTTATTGGCCTAGCTGTTCTGGGTTATATTCAGCATTAGGAACGTTTTCAGCTATAGCATTTAGATCGATCTTCTGATGCAAATTTACAGATGCTACTACATTTTCAATCTTATATGACGGCTTCTTACGCGTACGCATAAATGATCACCTTAAGATTGAAAATGTATAAAGGTATATTTAAAGGGTATTTGTCCTTCAAGGTAAAGTTATAGGAGTATCATATATGTGGTAAAAGTTTGGTAAATACTAGCGTAATATAGCCAACTAGCGGGATCCTAGCAACAACAATACCAACAATATCGCTTTCAGAAACACTTCCTATACCATTATAGATTGCAGGATCAGGAAAGATATTAGCATCACCTTTGGTTCTATAAAATATCTTATTACCGATTTTAACTACCTGAATTACACGATGTACTGTTAGGCTTCCATCTAGAAAACGAGCTCTGAATACTATTATATCTCCTGTTTTTATTTCCCTAGGCGAAGTCCCCTTTATTATAACTAAGTCCCCTACGTGAATAGTTGGTTCCATACTGCCACTTTCTATTACTGCTAGTGGGACTTCTGTATTAAGAAGGAAGGGTAGCAAAGCTCTTGGAACAAATATAGCGAGCACTCCAAAAATGACTATATACGCTATCTCAGACATTTTTTTATCATCATTCATTTTCTCAGACTCCTATAGGCTTGACTGTACTGGGTTTACCTAATAGTAAAGGAAAGATTTAATTGCTATCTCTTATATCCATAATTCTCGTAATGAGGGAAGATCTCCTCTCTGCATTAATATCATTTTTATTATTACTCACTATAAGTTGTTTCCTACTAATGAATAGGATACTCTTTAGTAGACCTTTATTCGCATTAGATTTTGAGCTATTAGTATTCCATTTAGGGACAGTAATATCGTTCCTGATTTTCATATTAGAGGCCAGAAGAAGAACATAGTAGATCATATGAAAATATTTATATAGAAGTGCAAGTAACATGAGCACGCAGTATCACACCTTATTGGGGGGTTATCAATGTCTGAGAAGACTGTAGGAATACCAGTTTTAATACTCAAAGAGGGAACACAGAGAACTACTGGAAGAGATGCACGTAGAGCAAATATACTAGCAGCTAGAGCATTAGCAGAAGCAGTAATGACCTCCTTAGGACCTAGAGGAATGGACAAAATGCTAGTCGATAGTTTTGGTGATGTTACCATAACAGGTGATGGAGCAACAATACTTAAAGAGATGGAAGTTCAGCATCCAGCAGCTAAAATGATGGTTGAAGTCGCTAAGGCTCAGGATGATGAGGTAGGCGATGGTACAACAACAGTAGTAATACTTGCAGGCGAACTACTAAAGCATGCTGCAGAACTTCTTGACCAAGAGATTCATCCTTCAATAGTTATAGAAGGCTTTGAGAAAGCTATGGAATATTCTCTTGGCATAATAGATGAGATCGCAATAAAAGTAGATCCTCTGAATAAAGATGTACTGAAGAAAGTGGCAATGACATCTCTAGGTAGTAAGGCTGTAGCTGAATATAAGGACTTCCTAGCAGAGCTAGCAGTAGAAGCCGCTTTAAACGTAGCTGAGAAGCGTGGAGATAAATGGGTAGTAGATATAGATAATGTTAAGATTGAAAAGAAGAAGGGCGAATCACTTAGTGAAACACAGTTAATTAAAGGAATCGTGCTTGACAAGGAAGTTGTTCATCCTGGTATGCCTAAGAGGATTGAGGATGCAAAAATAGCATTACTTAACACACCACTAGAAGTTGAAAAGACAGAGATAAGTGCTAAGATTCAAATAACGGATCCAGAGCAAATGAAGGCATTCTTAGATGAAGAGATAAAAATGCTTAGGGATATGGTTGAGAAGATTAAGAAGGTTGGTGCTAATGTTGTCTTCTGCCAGAAAGGAATAGACGACGCGGCTCAGCATTATCTCGCTAAGCATGGTATTTTAGCTGTTAGGAGGGTTAAGAAGAGTGATATGGAGAAGTTAGCAAGAGCAACAGGAGCAAGAATTGTAACAAGCATACAGGATCTTACTGAGAAGGATTTAGGCTATGCTAAGCTAGTTGAGGAAAGAAAAGTAGCAGAGGATAAGATGGTGTTTGTTGAAGGCTGTAAGAACCCAAGAGCAGTAAGCATACTAATCAGAGGTGGTGCAGAACACGTAGTAGATGAAGCAGAAAGAGCTCTCCACGATGCCTTATGTGTAGTAAGGAATGTAATACAAGAAGGTAAGATTTTAGGTGGTGGAGGAGCTCCAGAGATGGAAGTTGCTAGAAAGGTAAGAGAATACGCGATGAAGTTTAGAGGTAAAGTGCAATTAGCTATGCAGAAGTTCGCTGAGGCGCTCGAAATAATACCGATAATACTTGCTCAAAGTGCTGGTCTTGAACCCGTAGATGCTATAGTAGAGTTGAGAAGTCTACATGAAAAGGGCAAAGTTTGGGCAGGCGTTGACGTAATAGGTGGCAAGATAGTTGAAGATACGACACTCCTAAGTGTCTTAGAACCAGCTAATGTAAAGAAACAGACTATTAAGTCCGCTACTGAAGCAGCGATAATGATATTAAGGATCGACGATATAATAGCAGCAGCACCACCGAAGGAGAAGGAAGGAAAAGGGAAGGAGAAAGAATTTGAGGAGGAGAGCTATAAGCCTGGAGAGTTCACATAATAAGAGAAGAATAATAGGACCTCCAAAATTAACAAGATATGAATTAGCAAGAATAGTAGGGGCTAGAGCATTACAAATATCACTTGGAGCTCCCATACTAATTGATCTCCCTCCAAATGTAAAAGATCCAATAGACATAGCACTTTATGAACTAGAGATGGGAGTACTTCCTATAATAGTACGTAGAAAATTGCCTAATGGTCGATATCAAGATATTTCTTTAAGAGAGCTCTTAAAGAAAACACGAATCAAGAAATATTAAACCTAAATTTTTTGTATTTCTATATTCCTACCTTTTACTACTACTAGAACTTCATCTCCTATATCGGGTTTTGGCTCTAATCTTTCCCATTCATCTTCCGTAAGCCATAGTGTAAGACGAGGAATACTAACTTTTCCTGATCTAGCAAAAGGTAATGATCTCACGACTTGCCGAACTATTGGGGCTAGCTCTCTTGCTAGCTCTTGTCTAGAACCCTGTCCCTCAATAAGTATAGGCATAGGCATTTCTCGCTCTTCAACAAGCTCAAGTTTAACATTCTTACCACCAAAAGGATCAGATACTAAGTTTTTACCAACTAATGTTGCCTTAAAAGAGATAGTACTCATATAGAGACTCACCACTCACTATAAGAGTATCTCTGTCATAGATAAATGTTCCCTAGTATCGAAAAATTGACGAAGTTCTAAGAAGTCTACCACTCTTCAACTCGTAAGAATTTACAACTACTTCGTTTGTACTTAGGAACTCCAGTATAATGAAAGAAGGTATAAGAGATCCGCCTCCCCCACTCCATACACCGGTAGCGGACCCAGGATTAAGTAATAGTAAGCCTTCATTTTTGTAAAAGTCTATTGAAAGTTCATGCGTATGTCCATGAATTAGCATATTCGCATTTAATCTAATTGCTAACTCCTTAAGTTTAGCTTTATTTCCTCGTGGGCGAATTTCATTACCATGAGTAATTATAATTCTTTTATCAAATATCTTTACTAACTCTCGCTTAGGTAAGGCTAGATAATCCATATTTCCTCTAACTACTTTAACTTGAGGCGCAAGGCCTTTAAGCCACTTTAGTACTTGGGGCGATGTAAGATCGCCTGTACAAAAGACCATCTCATAGGTATGAGACTCTATCTCATATCGAATAACTGGATGAAGCATCTTGGCACGTGTAGGTATATGAAAATCTCCTATAATTAGTACCTTCATGTCTTCTTACCCCTAAATCATTTCAGATAATGCTAATTAAAGAGTGATCTATATGAGAATAAGAGATCGAATTTAAGGTGGCTTGTATGAGGAGAATAGAGTTACAGCCTGTAAGAACTGTTAAAGTGAAGGAGTTTAAGGATTTAGGTAGGATAGCTGCTTATCTCTGCTCATTAGGACAGCCAGCATATGTGCTTCACTTTAAAGAAAAAGATAGAAATGTGTACGGAATTCTTATGATATTTAAAGACTATTACAATCTTTACGGAGTGCCACTCTTCTACTATTATATAGGCGATAGGGAGTTAGATGGTAATTACATACTCGTAAAGGTAGATGAGAGAGGAGAAA
>Ga0180301_10002561_pt1 | contig 14304 bp, 11 predicted proteins | sample GuaBasSediGuay16_FD_121797 | JGI IMG/M metagenome (GOLD analysis project Ga0180301, IMG submission 121797) | Subseafloor sediment microbial communities from Guaymas Basin, Gulf of California, Mexico - Guay16, Core 4569-2, 12-15 cm | ecosystem: Environmental > Aquatic > Marine > Hydrothermal...
GCCTCCTGCCCTCCAAACTCTCTGTAAGGAGAAAACTCTTCCAGAATGAGGGAATCATTTTCCGTGGTCTCATGGGTTATCATCCTGGCGACCACCTCGCCGATGCCCGGCCCCAGCATAAACCCCTGACCGCACATACCCGTTGCATGGATAAGGCCCTCAAGATCCCTGTTCCAACCAACAATAGGGGAACCGTCAGGGGTCATGGGATACAGTCCCCGCCACATTCGCCGAACCCGGAGGTTTTTGAGCCTCGGCAAAAGCGCCACCATCCTGGCACTCACCTGGGGAAGGAACACGGAGGTCTCCCTCTTGTCGGTCCCTAGGATGGGGGGATCCGGGGTTATGCAAAAAACCACCTGGCCCCGCTTGTTCTGGTAAAAATAGTAATTCTTGGATCCAGGGCCAGGCCTCAGGTCCACCACCATGCAGCCGAAGAAACTCCTCACCGGCTCGGTGATGGCCGCCTCATGGGAATCAGGATAAACAGGGATATCAATTCCTACTGTGCCACACAATGGCCTTGAAAAGGGCCCCGCTGCATCCACCACCACGGGCGCACGGTAGGTCTTGTTTCTTGTTATGACGCCGATTACCTTGCCTTTTTCAGATACTATGGTCTCAACCTGTTCCTGGAAATGGAATTCCACTCCCCTTGAAAGGGCCCTGTGATAGAATGCATTGATGGCCAGAAGGGGGGAAGCAGAGCCATCCTCTGGCGAAAATGTTCCGCCCCGGAGCCCCTCTTCATTGATTCCTGGCAACACCTCCTTGATCTTCTCCGGGCCCACATAGTCGATGTTTAAACCGTATTCCTTTTGGATGGGGAGAATGCCTTTCAGGATATCCTCCTCTTCCTTTCTATATACTGGAAACAGGTATCCTCCCTGTAGCCACTCAATGTCCTCCCCAGTCTCCTTTTCCCAGGTGGAGAAGATTTCCAGGGATCGCAAGGCCGTAAGTATCTTCCCTGGAGATGAATGGGTTGCCCTGATTCCGCCGATAGCGTGTTTATTTTCGCCTTGGCCCGGAGATGCATTCTTGTCAATGACCAGTGTCTTGATCCCTTTTTCAGCTAAGGCCATGGCAGTGGGCACGCCAATTGAGCCTGCTCCGACTATAATTGCATCATAGTTGTTATTCATCAGAATCATCTCCAAATACACCCCCAAATGTTCCTAAGGGGACTTCTACAAAAAGTGGGCGGTCCACCAGGTCTGTAACCTGCTCAATATCAATGCCTTCTTCCTTGAACAACCGCGAGATTATGGGCCTGCACGTCTTTGAACCACAGGCACCCATGCCAGCCCGGGTGATGGCCTTAAGATGGTTCATATCCCTGACCCCATTTCTGATGGCATTGCGGATTTCTCCGGCAGTAACCCGCTCGCACCTACAGACAATCGCCTCATCCGGAGGAGGGGCCTCTCCATAAACCATTGAGGGCCTGACTTCCTCTCCCTGGACACGAATTCCTATGGCCTTTGGGGCCTTGTCCGCCTCCATTTCAATCTGTATCAGAAGGGTGCCCGGGAATTTCTTCTTGAGGGAAAGGATCTTTTTCACAGGATAACTGCCAAGCACATTTCCATCGTCATCCGTGACTTGGATCTCCTGTCCAACCTCCACTGTTTTACGCCCGATCTCATAGGGGAGGGTGACTGTTGGGTGTTGGGGGTCCTTATTATAATCCACAAGCGTAATGGCCAGGCCCGGGCAAACGGCCACACAGGACATGCAACCCTTGCAGAGAGATACATCTGTTATATAAGGCAGTCCCGTGATTCTATCACCTTCGGTTCGGATGGCATGTTCTGGGCACACAGAAATACAGGGGTTGCATGCTATTTCCTGATAGCAATGGAAAACAGGCATAACCTCGCCGGCCTTATCCGGGGGCGTTTTAATTGAAATGGCTCCGGGCTTGGACTTCAGTACAGCAGCCTTTTTCTCCCATTCTTTTGGAATAACCTCCTGGTATCGACCCAGGGATTTTGCTATCTTGAGCCCTTCTATCTTTCCGGTAAACATGGCGGCAGACGCCTCTGCGATCTCCTGCGCATCTCCTGCCACATAGGCATCCATGCCCCATTCCTTGGCCTTAAGATAGAATTCATTGACCTCTGCCAGACCTACAGCTATCAGCACCGTATCCACCTCAAAGGTCTTGTACGAGCCAGGGACAATGTTCCCGTGCGTGTCCAGTTCCGCAATGGTAACCGATTCCACATGGTCTTTTCCCTGGGCGGAAACAACCGTATGACTGGTGAATATGGGAACACCCAGCCGTTTCAACTTGTCCGCGTGTACCTTATACCCGCCAATCTGGGGAAGGGCCTCGGCAAGACCCACCACCTGGATCCCTGCCTGGATGGCATGATATGCGGCAATAAGCCCCACGTTTCCGCCCCCGACAATAAAGACCTTGTCAGAGGTCTTCACCAGATCCCGATTGACCAGGGTCTGAAATGCCCCCGCACCAAAGATACCTGGCAGCGTATTGCCAGGGAAAGAAAGCATCCTTTCCCTCGCCCCTGTGGCAACCAGAAGCCTCTTTGGCCTTATTTTGCGGTAGATTCTTCCGGTCACAGCACCCACAATCCCGTCTGAAAACACGCCCACCGCAGTGGTGTTCAGCCAGGTCCGGACACATGGAAACTCGGCAACCTCCTCGGCCAGAAGCGATGCGATTTCAAACCCCCGAGTGCCTGCATGGGAATCTTCTACAGAGCCAAAGAACTTATGGGTCTGAAGCACCAGCTTTCCCCCCACCCTGTCCTTGTCGTCAATGATGAGGGTATCTATTCCCAACTTTCCCAACTCAACAGCCGCAGACAGACCCGCAGGTCCAGCGCCTATGATCAGGACATCCACCTCGGTTACAGGAATCGGACGGGGTTTCACAGGGTCATCATCTGCAGGGAGTTCAGGAATTCCCTCAACACTTTCAATCACCATTCCGGGGCTTAGGGGGGTCATGCATGCCTTGACCGGGACATTATCTGCAATTACCAGACACTGGGAACATTGGCCATTGGCACAAAAGAGGCCCTGGGGGCTCCCGTCTTTGGGATGATGTCCGAATATATGAATATTGTTTGCAAAAAGGGCTGATGAAATAGTCTCGCCTTTAAGCCCTTTTAATCTTTTCCCATTCCAAAAAAAGTGGACCTCCTCTTTCTCAGGAATATCCAGAATGGGATGTTCTCTGATCCTTCTGTCAGTCATTTCTACCTTCCCTTTTTTTCATATATACACTGAATCGTACTACGTGTTTTCTTGCCAGAGACCGGGCCTTTTCCGGCAGGCCCTGCTTGACTGCCGCCACGATCTCCTGCAGGTCATTATAGTTTTCCTTGAGCCTTCTATCCTCCATATCCAACAGTGTCTCGTAATAGGGAATGATATTCTCTTGGACTATTCGCTCAACTGATTCGTAAACAGGGTTTCCGGCTATCTGGGCCAAGGTCAAATGGATATCCCTGTCAGCCTCAAGAAATTGCTTGGCGTACTTAGGGCCTTTCTCCACATACCCCAGCGCCTTTTGTAAAAGATCTTCCAGAACACTGATGTCATGGGAATCGGCCCTTTGCGCAGCAAGGGCTGCTATGTCTCCCTCCACTCCTTCCCGAAATTCTGCCAGGTGGGTAAGGGAAACCTTTTGGTGGCGGATCAAAAGGGCAAGGGTCTCGGTCACCTTATCTACAGAAGCGGTTCTTACCGTAGCCCCACCGCCAACACCAAGCTTTATTTCTATGAGCCCCTTCTGCTCCAGAACCCGGAGTGCCTCCCTGATCGTGCCTCTGCTCACCTGAAAGAGATCCTGCAACTCACGTTCAGAAGGCAGGAAATCCCCTTCTTTCAGATCCCCTGAAAGGATGTGGTCCTGGATCTGCTCAACCACATCCTGGAAGACCCTACTACGTTTTGCAGGTTTAAACATTGTTGCAACTCGGAAGAATTTTACCTAGCAGCCACCCCTTAGCGGTTGTAATGGTCTAACCATTTTATATTACCCTGTCAAGTTCAATTGGAAAAATTTAGTTGCATAGAATGCAAAGCATCGTTACTATTCCGATCAAACATAATTCTATATCACAATAGGGCAAAAAATTTCAAACACTATGAGGGGGACCTATGGAACCACAAGTGCCGCAAATACGCACCGATTTACCAGGTCCAAATGCTTCCAAGCTCATAAAGTTGGACGGAACATTTGTATCCCCTTCCTACACCAGAACCTACCCCCTTGTGGCAGAAAAGGGGAGTGGCCTCTGGGTCGAAGATGTGGACGGGAATTCTTTCCTTGACTTCACCTCTGGCATCGCCGTCTGCTCCACGGGGCACTGCCACCCCGAGGTGGTCGAGGCTATCCAACGCCAAGCAGAAAAACTTCTTCACATGTCCGGGACAGATTTCTACTACACGGCCCAGATAGAGCTTGCAGAAAAACTCGCCCTTCTGGCACCAGGGAATGACGGCAAAAGGGTGTATTTTGGAAATTCCGGTGCTGAGGCCGTTGAAGCGGCCTTGAAGCTCGCCCGCTGGTACACAAAGCGGGAGTTGAATATAGCGTTTTTCGGAGCCTTTCATGGGCGCACCATGGGAGCCCTATCCCTCACAGCCAGCAAGGCCATCCAAAAGAAGCACTACAATCCCTTGGTTCCAGGCATCACCCACATACCGTACGCCTACTGCTATCGATGCTCCTATAATTTAAAGTACCCAGGCTGTGGCCTTGAATGCGTGCGGTGGGTTGAAGACACCCTTTTCAGGACTACTATACCCCCAGAAGAGGTAGCTGCCATCTTTGTGGAACCCATACAGGGAGAAGGCGGCTATATTGTGCCGCCGCCAGAGTTTCATAAGGAGCTATACAATACAGCCAAGAAATACGGCATCCTGTATATCGCAGATGAAGTCCAATCGGGAATGGGTCGTACCGGGAAAATGTTTGCCATGGAACACTTCAACGTGGACCCTGACATGATGACCCTTGCAAAGGGTATTGCCTCAGGCCTGCCTCTTGGGGCGCTTGTCGCCAAATCTGACATCATGGAATGGGAAGCAGGATCTCATGCCTCCACATTCGGAGGAAATCCGATCTCGTGCCAGGCCGCAATGAAAACCATAGAACTGCTGGAAAACGGTCTTGTGGAAAACGCCGCCACTCAGGGAGAGTATCTTATTAACGGCCTTAAGGAAGTCCAAAAGGAGTGCGAATGTATAGGTGATGTGCGTGGGAAGGGTCTGATGGTGGCTGTTGAGCTTGTTAAAGATCGCGAAACCAAAGAACCTGCCAGGGAATGGAAAAACGACATTATTCTTGCAGCATTTAGAAGGGGCCTTTTGCTACTGGGCTGCGGCGAAAACAGCATCAGATTCTGCCCAGCCTTAATTGTTACCTCACATGAAATCGACACATGCTTATCTATATTTCGTGAAGCAGTAAAAGAAGTGGTAGGAGAGTAATCAGGACAGTTCCACTATGGTTCCAAGCCCCATCTCTTCAGCCTTTTTTAGAACGGCTCCTGCGGCAGCCGCGTCTTGGGCTGCTAGACCCACGGACTTGAAAAAGGTTATCTCTTCCTGATCTTGTCGGCCCGGACGCTTTCCAGTTATTACCTCACCCAATTCTGCATCAATATGGGCCTTGGATCTTATGATATCACCAGCTTCTGCCATACAGGCCTCTCTGGAATCCACAAAAACTCTTGCCCTCTTAATGGTATTTTCATCAATTTCCTGCATGTCTGGGGCAAAGGATCCTACTCCGGTCACATGGGCTCCGGGCTTTAGTTCATTTCCATCAAAAAGTGGGGTTTTGCTGGTAGTTGCTGCAATCACAATGTCAGCCTTTTGGACGGCCTCTTGGGGCGAAGAAGGGATACTCACGGCCGGGGCATTCGGCCAGGATCGGATTTCCTCGGCCAGACTTTTCGCCTTTTCTTCCACCAAGTCTATAATAAAAATTTCCTCTATGGAGCGAACAGCCATAACCGCACGTACCTGCGATCGCCCCTGGACGCCGGCCCCAAAGAGCACTACCCTCTTCGCATCCCGCCTGGAAAGCAAGTCAGCGGCAAGGCCGCCTGCCGCTCCGGTACGGATCGCAGTCAAGGTTTCTCCATCCATGAAGGCCAGGGGCCTTCCCGTATCAGGGTCGAGAACAGTGACAACCGCGGCAACAGTGGGCAAGCCGATCTCTGGGTTTTTTCCATACACCGACACGATCTTAATGGCCAGGTTTCTACTGTCTTGAAGATAGGCGGGCATAAGGAGAGTTACACCTTTTTCCGTGGCCAATCTTGTCCGGAGTGGTACTATGGCCTTACCCGCGGAAAATTGCCCAAACGTGGACCTCATGGCCTGAATAGCTTCTGACATAGGCAGGGCTGCGTTCACATCAGCAGCAGAGAGAATCCTTATTCTCATACTATTAGCCCACAATAGACATTAGGTCTTATCTTCATCTATCTCTTCCAGCTCCAGCTCGAAATCAAATTCTCCCAAATCTTCCTTCTTTTCCTCACCTGCCTTGCCTACCTCTTGTGTGACCATTTCAGCCGTATCCAGATCCAGGGCTTCACCCTCATCTTGAGTCCCAATCCCGGAAAGCTCCCCACCCAGATCATGTTCGGCCAATCCCTTCAATTCTTCCTTTTCAAGGTCAAATCCTACTACATCTTCCTCTCCCATGGCCGACCCTTCTGTCTTTAGCTCTATTTCTACTTCCTCTGGTTCGGTTATGGAAACCTCGGGGAGGTGTTCGAGCTTAAGCGTATCAGCCATACCGCCCACGTGGAGGCCAAGCTGGCTATCACCCGCCTCACCAGTGAGTGCGGCCAAGAGGGCCGGGGGATCTGGCATGAATGGGGGGAGATTCAATTTCTTCTGTTCCCCGGAAATGTCCTTATTGCATTTTGGGCAGGCCATATTGTAATCGAAACTGATGTATCCACACTTTGGGCATCTCATTTTTCTCTCCTGTAATATGGGTTGTTGCTCAGAAGGTTATTAGAAAATCTCTTATTTTTCAAGCCAATATCATATTATGACATTGAGCCTCGGGATTATAGTATAGCTTATATATCCTTAATCGTCTTTTTTTTAATATGAGATAAATACCTCTCATACGGCCCCATTTTTAGGCCATGGTCCCGCCGTCCACAGTGATTACTTCCCCTGTAACAAAATCCCCCAATTCAGAGGCCAGAAACAACACTGCACCAACCACATCGGATGGCTCTGCGATCCTTCCCATGGGTATGGTCTTGGTGATCTCCCTTATCATGTCTTCATTGCCCCAAAAGGGCTGGCTGAATTTTGTTCTTACCATACATGGTGCGACTGCATTTACGTTGATCCTGTCCTTGGCCAATTCCACGGCCATGACCTTAGTAAGCATCTCCACGCCCGCCTTTGCCACACAGTAGATGCCCATCCCGGGGGCTGCCTTTCGCGCAGCAATAGAACTAATATTAATGATCTTCCCCCCACCGCTGTTGCGCATCAATCCGACTGCTGCTTTAGACACAAGAAATGTGCCCTTCAGATTAACTTCAATGATCTTGTCCCACAGGACCTCATCAGCATCAGCCACAGAAGGCGTCAATAGGTTCATCCCAACATTATTCACCAAGATATCTAATCTGCCAAAACGCTCCTCAATTTCATGAAAAAGGGCAGAGACCTGCTCTGCCTTGGCCACGTGAGACACATGAGTCAGGACTTCCAGGCCTGTCTTGGAAAATTCCTCTCTCGCCTTGTCTAGGTTCTCTTGCTTCCTGCCGCAGATGACAACCTGGCTACCTCGCCTTGCCAGATTCAACGCAATATTCTTGCCAATACCCCTGCTTCCCCCCGTAACCAACGCCACCTTGGAAGAAAAATCAAGATCATTGTCCCTCATATTGGCCTCCTGTTTCCAGATTTGCCTTACCTGTCTATTTCCAGATCCCTCAATTAGCAGTTGTCAATAACTCTACTGTCGTGTATAAGACCAATTGAACTACCCCGCCGCAAGCACCGGGGTTAGGTCCGAGTCAACCTTATTGGTACGCAGCAAGCTGGGGGAATTAAACCCTAAAATGGTTAAATACCCAACCAGCTACAGCAAAACATAAAGGCCTAAGCAAGTGGTGAGTTTATTCAATTGTCAAACCATGAGAGGTTTTTACCACTTACTACTTAACCATTCAACCATTTAACTGAGGTTTCACAAGAGGAGGCAATAGGAGTCAGTATGAAATTTTTGATCATAGGTGGAGATGCCGCTGGAATGAGTGCTGCCAGTCGGGCAAAGAGAAGAAGCCCTGACCTTGAAGTCATCGTGCTAGAGCAAACCATGGATGTATCCTACAGTGCATGCGGAATGCCGTATAACCTTGCAGACCCTGACCGGCCTATGGACGACTTGGTTGTCCGGCCTGCCCACGTTTTCCGAGAAAAACAAAACATCGACTTGCGGACCGGCCATAGGGCAGAACAGATAGACCGTAACTCCAAGAAGGTAAAAGGCACAAAAAGCGATGGCACGAAGTTCGAGCTCCCCTATGACAAACTCCTCATTGCCACAGGCGCATCCCCCATCAAGCCGCCTATTGAAGGGATCCACAGTCCCGGTGTGATGTGCCTAAAACTCCTTGAAGACGGCCGCCGCATCAAGTCTTTTGTCAAAGAAAATGGTGTATCGCGCGCGGTGATCATCGGTATGGGCTATATTGCCCTGGAGATGAGTGAGGCCCTCAGAGCGCGGGATATCGAGGTTTCCATGGTGAAACCTCGACCTGTATTGCTTCCTTGGATGCATCCAGAGCTCTCGGCAGTGGTAAAAGAAGAGCTGGAACGACATGGCGTTTCGTTGTATCCCGGACACAGCATCCAGAAAATCGAAAGCTCCGACAGGGCCCTTAGAGTTATTTGTGATGATCTTGCTTTGGAAGGGCAAATGGTTCTGGTGGCTGTAGGTGTAAAGCCCAACAGTGAGCTAGCTGAAGAAGCAGACCTTTCCTTAGGGCCTTCACGCGCCATTGCAGTGGACAGACAACTGCGCACTTCTGACCCGGATATCTACGCTGCGGGCGATTGTGCAGACGCCTTTCATGTGGTCACGGGAGAGCGTACCTGGGTACCCTTGGCCCTCCGGGCCAATAGGGCTGGCTGGGCCGTGGCCGACAATGTACTGGGCAAGGGTGTAGAATTGGATGGGATCGCCGGCACTGCTGTTTTTAAGGTATTTGATCTTCAGGTGGCGCGAACAGGCCTAAATGCGAAAGAAGCTGAGACGGCAGGCTTTGATCCAGCCCAAGTAGTGATCAAAAGCCGGAGCCGAGCACATGCCCACCCCGGCTCCTCCCCGATTTTAGTGAACATGGTCTCTGACAGAAAGTCAGGCCGACTTCTGGGGGTTCAGATGGTGGGCAAGGAAGGGGTCGCCCATCGTATCAATGCTGCAGCAGTTGCACTCCATGCCAAAATGACCGTGGCCGATTTTGTCCAATGCGACTTGGCCTATGCACCTCCTTTCAGCCCTGTATGGGACCCGCTTCTGACAGCCGCCAATCAATTAATAAAACAAATGTAGGCACACGGCCTTTCCCTTTCATGGTGCCTGTCTCGTCATCTCCCTTGCCAACAGTGCTGCGCCCAAGGCCCCCACTACCTGGGGCTCTTGGGGAATATTCAATTTGGTTTTAAATAGCCTTTCCAGTACAGCCACCATTCCCTTGTTTTTTGCCACTCCGCCTGTAAACGTAATCTCACGGCGTATCCTCAAGCGTTTTGTCATCCTAAAGATCCGTCTGGCAATGGACTCATGGACACCTCGAATAATATCCTTCTTTTCAAGGCCGTCTGCAATCAGTGAAATAACCTCAGACTCGGCAAAGACCGTGCACATACTGCTGATGGAAACCCCACGCTTCGCCTCCACCGAAAGATCCCCAAGCTGTGACAGTTCCGTCTCCAAGGCGTCAGCCATCACCTCTAGAAAGCGGCCAGTTCCCGCAGCACACCTGTCATTCATCACAAAATCAGTAACCTCCCCCCTACTATTAAGGGTAATCACCTTGCTGTCCTGGCCCCCTATGTCCACCACTGTACGGGTTTTAGGGAAAAGATAGTGCGCCCCTCTGGCATGACAGGTAATCTCTGTCACCTCCCTATGGGCAAAAGGGACCCTTAGCCTTCCATAACCGGTTGCAACGATATGCCGTACATCACTCCTGGATCTTTCCGCTTTGTCCAAGGCTTCTTGCAAGCAGGACTCGGCAGCCCTTAAGGGATTGGCTCCTGTCCTTCGTATGGCATAGGCTACGATACCACCATCAGACAAGAGCACGGCCTCGGCCGAAAGTGAACCCACATCAATTCCTGCGTCTATTTTATTGTGCTGCATTCTATCCCAGCATCTCCACAAAGGCCTGAAGCCTGGTCCTCGTTTGGCCCGGAAAATAGTTATCAGGGTCTGCACCGTCTCCGTAAAGGATCATATATGGAACCCCTTGATCCTTTAGAAAATCCCCAATAATACTAGCACCTCCACAGCTCTGCCTGCAGCCCCAATGGGAAAAATGGATAACCCCATTGACTCGGTAATTGTTCACCATCTCCTTGACCGCACCAAGTCTCCTTTCCAAGGGCCCGGCCCATACATTGGAAAGGATCTTGTGGGCCAGTGAATCCAAAGGTTTCGTGGGATCAAAGGGAGGCCAGTACATATAGTTTGCCTCCTCAAAGCACACAGACACCCCCTGAGAGGACAGGAATTGAAAGATATCGTTTTGATAGTAGGGACGTATATGGTGAAGCCACAAAACGCGATACCGTTCATTATCCAAATACCCCCTCTTCTTGGCAACCCTGTCTTCCAGCTCCCGTGCAAGTATTGCAGAAAACCGTACTCCCCATGTAGAACCAGGTGAACAAAATCCCATTCCAGCCAAGTAGCTCAGGCCTTCACTACCGGGAAACGGGGCAGGTATCGCCATCCTCAACCTATTGATCCTTACCATATACTTCCTCATGGTATTGGACAGGCCCACCACTTTGCACAGCTCTTCTTCAGATAAAGACACCGCCATCAGATCTACCATGTGAGCCAAGAGGTAACGCAACTGATCTGTAACATATCCGTGCGCCTCCGGCCCAGTGTCATAAGGGGGGTCCAGCAACAGGTGAGAACAGGCGTACCTCTGGGAGAGATAAGAAAAAAACTTGTTGGCCCCGTCGCACAGGTGACTTGAGGAAACAATCAAATCTGGCCGCGGTAGATACCCTTCTACCGCCAAGCCAAGGGCGCATCTATAAAAAGAACAGACATCAGTGGACATCATGGAATTGCCAATGGAAATGAAAGGAGGGGCCCAGCCAAGATAGGAAACCAATGCGGCAATGATTTCGGGTAAGATGGGGATAGCTCCCACAGCATAGGCCAGCTCTACAGGGGTAAAGGCACTCATCCAGATAACCTTTTTTCTCTTGGAGCAAGCACTGCGCATCATCCAAATGAGATATCTGACCCAGATCTTATAAGCCCTGCTCTGCTCACGCAGATTTACGATTTCCATGAGTGGGGCGAGGGACCAATAGGTCAAGGGATTGCGGACCACCCTTTTCAACGCCCTGTGTGAGATCTTTTCCTCTTCCCCTATCGTGGCCATTTTCTGTGCCCTGCCATTGCTATCCAAAATTGGCCAACATCTCCAGAAAGGCCTGCACCCGTGTCCGTATTCCTCCCCCCAGACGCCCTCGGTACTCCCCTTCCAAAAACAGGATCGGGACATCTCTTTTTTGAAGTTTCTCCTTCAGTGCAGGAAATTCATATAGATAAGGATCACAGAACTTCAAAGCCCCATAGATAAGCCCCTGGGCCCTTGTCTTTTCCACCTGCCTTAATAGAAATTTCGCCCGTGTGGCAGTATCCTTCATCCGGGCACAAGGGATCTTGCCAAGGTAGCTCTCGCTTAAGGCGTTGAGGATGTCCCCATCCAAGGGCACTTCTTGAACCATTCTTTCTGCCAGGCAACAGTCCACCCCTACTATGGTCCCGCCTAGCTCTTCTATAAGCTCAATAATCGAAGTACCATCTAAGATGGACCCAGTGACCAATACCCTGGGAGAAAACAGCTCCTTTTGTGTGCATTGCCCGGTTATCCTTACAATCTCCTCCAAGGCATCATTAAAAAGCCGCCTGGGACCCTCCCATTCTTTCGAGAACAGGGCAAGCAGGGCGCTGTAACGAAGTCCAGGAACCCCCTGGATATGATTCATTATCAATCTTTGATAAAGACGCCGCGTCCGATTTATCTCCTCTGTGGCTTGACGCAAAGAGTCCTCTGTAATCTCTGCTTTAAAATACTCTTCCAGAGCCCTGACAAAGGCCTGTAACCTGCCCCGAAAATAGGCAATTGCATTAGGGCTCCGTGTTCTGGGAACATCCAAAATAAAGGCAAAACCAGGGGGCATATAATGGCACCAGGCATCATAGAGCCTCCTCATCCCATCACAGGTATTCGCAACAATAATTCCAGACAATCCCTTGTATTCCCCGTCCATTGCCTTTCCCAAACAGGCTCTCACATAGGGGCAAAAGTTGGGATCAAGGTATGCATCGGCCTTTTCCGAGGAGGGTTCTGGAAGGATTCGGGCCGGCGTAAGTCCTGCTGCCTCCACAATTTCAATAGGGATGTAAGTGCAGGTCCAGCCCACTGAAGCCACGGACTCGGCTCTACCGCCCTGTCTTCCTAGCTGGTCTAAGATATGTCGGATCACTTTCACAAAGGGGGCTGCTCTAGGCAAATATTATCCCATTCCGTTCGTCCCTGTTAGCCTGTCAGACAAGACCAAGAGATCTTCCTCCACCATATTGTCGGTATGGATTTCATTAAATGGAATGGCAAACTCCCGACCTGATCTTACAGCAGGCATCAACCTGGACGTTCCAGCCTTGAGGTATTGTGCCACATTGTATGCCATCCTTTGGGCCAGGGTGATATCCTGATTGTTAGGAGCCGCGCCCCTTATATCCCGGGAAAAGGGCTCGCAAATGACTCTCTGCTTGATTTCAATCCCGGTGGCCAGCAGTTCATGATAGAAATACTCGGCAGCATTCAGATCAAGACCCTTTGCCTCTCTTTCCTCTTTCTTGTAGCCCTCGGCCACTACAATCACACACTCTTCCCGTTTGTTCAGGGCCTCAACCACCTTCTTGTGGTCGATCACACTATTGGGCAAGACGGCCAGGTGGGCCCTGGCCCCCAAACAGGAATGTAAGGCATGAAATCCACTCCTGGCTCCCATCATCTCCAAAATGTACGTTCGCTTGTGGGTTCTGGCATCTGCCATGTAACACCGAATCTTTTCAGAGCCCATCTCAATTCCTGTATGTTGTCCAATACACTCTGTGCCTGCGATGTCGCTGTCAATGGTGACAGGGATAAAAAAGACCTGAATAGAGGTAGGAAGCAAGTTACATAGGGCCTCGACACCCTTGAATGTGCCGTTTCCACCTATGGCAATAATGGCCCTTACCTTCCTGCGCTTGATGGTTTCGGCGGCCTTTTTTTGCACACTCTTTTTCACAAAATCCCTGTATCGCTCACTTCGAAGCTGGGCGCCTCTGGATTCGGAAAGGGGGGCTGCATGGAATACCCCTGGTATATGGTCTAGTTTCTTGAAAAGGTCTGGATCATAGACAAGCCGTACAAAATCATCGTCACTGCCCGTAACCAGAGATTTAAAGCCCTCTCGTGTGGCATAGGTTTCCCGGCCCATGGCCTCCAAATGATAGGTGATAAAGGCAGTCACAGGATTATACCCTGGCGCACAACCTCCGTCCTGAATAAGCAGCACGTCGATCTCCTCGAACATGCGTCTCTTTTCAAGGTCTGCCCTCTTTATATGGGAGGTAATCCTCTGGCCCACCTTTACTCGGGCAATGAGTTCGTCTGGATCAACAGGTTTGGTCAGATAGTCGTCTGCGCCTTCGCTTATGCACCGAATCTTGTCTTCCTTGGCCTCCCGTGCACTTACAATGATCACATAGATATCAGACAAATCGGATTCTGGATCTGCCTTGATAAATCGGCAAAGTTCCCGGCCATCCATCCGTGGCATCTCCAGATCACAGACCACAATGTCTGGAGGGGATTTCTTGATCATCTCCATTGCCTCTGCGCCGTCGCAGGCCTCTTTGACCAAAAGGCCCGGCACGCTCCGCAATATCTTGGTATAAAGTTTGCGCGTAGAGGCCTCATCCTCCACCACCAGGATCCTGTATTTGTCCGTCATAATCCCTCCTAA
>Ga0180301_10002562_pt1 | contig 14303 bp, 14 predicted proteins | sample GuaBasSediGuay16_FD_121797 | JGI IMG/M metagenome (GOLD analysis project Ga0180301, IMG submission 121797) | Subseafloor sediment microbial communities from Guaymas Basin, Gulf of California, Mexico - Guay16, Core 4569-2, 12-15 cm | ecosystem: Environmental > Aquatic > Marine > Hydrothermal...
CCCGCCCTGAACCTCCTGACGGCCTCGACCACCCCCTCCCTCAGCAACGCCTTGATCCTCCCCATACTGGGGCTCACAGCCGAGTAGCGGCTGAGGCTCCGCTTTAGCGGGACCCTCACGGCCCAGGGAGTGTGACGCGCAACATCGCCCTCGAGCAACGCCTCATCGCCCGCCACTAGTATCAGCGGCTTACTGTAGTGGCCAGCGACGTACGCGTTAAGGAGAAACTCGCTCGCCTCGACGCCGTTCACGTAGACGCTCCTGAGGACTCTGCCGCTGTAGGTATGGTCGAAGACGGCGCCCCGAGTGCCAAACTTAGCGTGATAGCCCAGGAAGAGCACGGCGTCTGCCTCCTCAACTCCGGCCACCATGCTGAGAGGACGGGGGAAGCCGCGCACGAGCTCCACGTGCTCAGGGAGCCCCTCAACATCCAGGTTCACCATTGCCCCATGGGAGTCAGCCACGATGACCTCCTCGAACCCCTGCGCCTTAAGCTCCTCAGCCGCTACGGCTACTAGGGCGGTGGCTATCCTCCTCGCCTCATCAAATAGCGGCCTGCCCGGCGCCAAGTGATCACGCGAGACTATATGTGGCATCCCCTCCAAGTCAACGGACACGTAAGCCTTCATCGCTTACCGCAGCGCACCGCCGCTAATATCGGTGGCGGCAGTGCAGATTAATGCCCCTGGGGACATTAGTGTGGGCTGAGATGGATGCGCCTGTTTCCTGTGTGTGTAGTCCCGGCCCTCATGGCGGCGCTAGTGATCGCGGAGGTCCCGACTCCGCTACTGCTAGACGTGGACGGCGACCTGGGAATCACGGCGGTTTACCCGCTGGAGGTTAAGTACGGCAGCTGGGCCCGAGCCGTATTCAGGGTCACTGCCTTCAGGGAGCTGACCGTGCTTAAGCTCAGGGTGAGGCTAATCCTCGTCTACGAGAGGGGGAGCGCGGTACTCGCGGATAGAGTATTGCTCGAGAACGAGTCCATGGCCGCGGGGGAGAGGCGCGACGCTGCCCTCAGGTTCCGGGCCTCGATCCCCACAGCCACTGTCGAGCCCTTCATTGAGATGCGCTTAACGCTGGAGTACGCCGTGAATGGGAGCACTAGGCACATCGAGTATAAGGCTCCCATAGCTCTCGTACCCCGCCAGACCTATGCGGAGCTGCGGAGGCAGCTGGAGGAGGCCAGGCGGAACGCGTCGCTGGTGGATGAGCTGGTGAAGGAGTTAGAGAGCCTTAAGCTCAGGCTAGCTAACGAGAGCGGCAGGTGCAGCGCTCTGAGCGAGCAGCTGGAGGCGTTAAGCGCTGAGGCGGCCTCGCTCAGGGAGGAGGTCGGCAACCTGCGCGCTGAGGCCGCCCTGCTGAGGGATAGGATCTCAAGGCTGGAGGAGGAGAATAGGAGGCTGAGGGCTGAGAACTCCGCCCTAAGGGAGGAGCGGAGCGGCCTATCCTCGAAGCTAGCCAGCATGCAGGACAGCTACGAGTTGCTCATAGCTCAGATGAGCGAGCTCAGGAAGGAGTGCGAGAGGCTTGCAGCGGAATCCTCCGCCCTGAAGATAGCCCTGGCAGTGGCCGCCGTCCTAGCCTCAGCCCTATCATGCATCCTAGCGTACCAGTGGGTTAAGCGCCGAGCCGGGAGGCGGGAGGCTAGCGCCGTGGAGTCGTCCACAGAGCCGCCCAGCAATCCCCATTACCATCCCAGCTGCCTCCTAATCATCGATTAGCTGATCACCAGTGCGGCAAGGATTTGAGGGGCGCGCACGTATTAGTGGGCGTGGGCGGGGAGTTTAGGGTAGTTCTGATAGGGGCTGGCAGCCTGACATTCACTCCTTCTCTGCTGAAGGGGCTGGCGGGGAGCGAGCTGGCCGAGAGGGGGCTGACGGTGGCGCTCGTCGACATAGACCCCGAGGCGCTGGACGTGATGTACGGCGTGGGGGTGAGGATAGCTGAGCAACTCCGCAGGGGTCGCATGAGGGTTGAGAAGCACCTGGATAGGAGGAGGGCCCTCGAGGGGGCGGACTTCGTGATAGTCACCATAGGGGTGGGAGGAGTGAGGGCTACGCACCTGGACGTGGAGGTGCCGCGGCGCTACGGCATTGAGCAGACCGTCGGCGACACAGTGGGTCCGGGCGGCGTGATGCGCGCATTGAGGCACGTGCCAGCCCTGCTGGAGATAGCCAGGGACGTCGAGGACCTGTGTCCCGGCGCGTACCTGTTCAACTACTCGAACCCCCTCACACCCCTCACTCGCGCTGTGCGCAGGGAGACGCGGGTCAAGGCGTACGGGCTCTGCACAGGAGTCTTCGCAGTCAGCTACATCCTGGCCAGCTACCTGGGCGTCGAGCCGGGGTGCGTGAAGGCGCGCGTCAGCGGGATAAACCACCTTTACTGGGTAGTGGACTTCACCGTGGATGGCGAGCCGGGATACCCGCTGCTCAGGGAGAAGGTGGAGAGGGAGGGAGTGCCCCGGAGGGGGGAGGGCGCCGTGGCGCTCAGGCTCTACCGCGCCTTCGGCCTAGTGCCGATGCCGGGCGACAGGCACGTAGCGGAGTTCTTCCCCCATCTCTTCATACTCGGGGGCGCGATGGAGAGGTACGGGATACCTCGCTTCCCCGAGGGCACCATCTACGATTACGGGGCTAGGCGGCCCTTTGAGGAGCTGCTGCGCCGAGTGGCCTCGGGCCAGGCGCCGGTAGAGGAGCTGCTGAAGATCAGGGGGCTGGAGGAGGAGGGGATAGGCGTGGTGAGGCTCATGGAGGCCATAGCCCTGGACAGGGAGATGGTGTTCCCCGGCATAAACGTGCCCAACGACGGAGTCGTGCCCAACCTGCCCAGCTGGGGGATCGTCGAGGTGCCAGCCTACGCGGACTCCAGCGGGATACGGCCCCTCCACATGGGTCCCCTGCCTAAGGGGATAGCTGGCGTGCTAGCGCAGCGCCTAGCTCAATATGAGGCGACGATAGACGCGGCCCTGAGCGGTGATAGGGATCTAGCCCTCCAGGCGCTGTTAATGGATGGCTACGTAGGCTCCCCCGATCAAGCTGGAGAGCTCCTGGAGGAAATGCTGAAGGCCGAGCGTGAGTGGCTGCCATCCTACTGGTTCCAGGGGCGGTGAAGCCCAGTGCTGCTGATGGCGCTTGACGGGGGGAAGAGCAGGACTACCTGCATCCTATTCCGCGAGGACGGCGAGCTCATCTCGATGGCGTCCGCGGGCCCCAGCGGCCTCATGCTATCCTTCGACCAGGCTGTTAGGGAGGTCAGGAGCGCCATATTCGCCTGCCTCGCGAAAGCCTCCACAAGTATCGAGGAGGTCGACGTGCTGGTATTAGGGCTAGCGGACCTCGACACCAGGCGAGACTGGGAGCTGGCTCATAGGCTCGTGGAGCTACTCCGCCTGCCCCCTCGCTTGAGGGTGGTTGTGGAGCACGACGCTGTTACGGCCTACTATGCTGTTACGCACGGGCAGCCAGGGGTGGCGGTGATAGCGGGCACGGGCAGCATAGCCCTAGCCGTGAACGAGAGGGGGGAGAGGGCCAGGGCTGGAGGCTGGGGCTGGCTCTTCGACGACGAGGGTAGCGCCTTCTGGATAGCCAGGGAGGCGCTGGCAGCGGCGTCGAGGGCGGTTGACGGCAGAGGCGAGGAGACGAGGCTCGTGGACGCCATAATGAGGGCGCTGGGCATCAAGGACTTCATAGAAGTGATAGACGCCGTGTACAAGGGGCCCTGGGGGGAGCCTGGCAGGATGGCCAGCCTAGCAGCGGTGGTGGATGAGGTGGCTGAGGAGGGTGACGAGGTTGCTAGGCGCATACTGATCCAGGCCGGGGCTGAGCTGGCCGAGCTAGCCCGGGTAGCGGCAGCTAAGCTGGGGATGGAGGATAGCCCCATGCTCGTCGGCGGTTTTGGAGGAGTCTTCAAGTCTAGGCTCGTAACTGAGAGCTTCGAAAGGGAGGTTAAGCTCAAGCTCCCCCACGCCATAGTCAGGCCCCCAGTCACGGGACGCCTAGCCCTCCTGGGCCCCGCGATAATTGCCTTGAGAGAGGCTGGGTTGAGCGGAGACGAGCTGGAGGCCACCATATCCAGGCTGAGCAGCGCCCTTAGGCGAGGCACTGCCCAGCGGAGACGGGCTGATGGAGGCTGAGGCATAGCGTGCAGGCGCGGTACTGACCAGCGGATTACCACCTCTCAGCGCTGTCCTTTATGGAGCTGGGAGTGGGCCTTAGCAGCGCCCTGCGTAGCTTAAAGGCCTGGAGCTCCTCGAGAGCGTGCGCTAAGAGGATTGCGCGTAGCCCCGGCACGCGCTCCAGCAGCACAACCCCCCTGGCAAGTGCGGAGTACCTGAAGGACGGCGGGGCGTAATCTAGGACCTGGACATCTACTGCGAAGCCCACAACTCCTCTCAGCTCCTCCTCGAGGTCATCCGCGTACATGAACCACTCGCCGGGAGGCACTCTGCCGCCAGTATACACTGCGAGGTCTAAATCCCTGAATACGGGGGCCTCGATGAAGCCCCCGTGAGCCACGGCTAGGAGGAGCTCTGCCCTCTCTTTTAGCGCCTCCGCGACCTTCTCCAGTAGCCTCCTCCTCTCCTCCACCGCCATGCGCTTTGGTGCCCTATCCCTCTCCTCAAGGATCCTTAGCCTCGACATAGTTACTCACCTCGGCCACGAATTCCTCAACAATGCCTATGCCGCCGCCTACTGCCTCCTCGTAGATCCTCTCATCATTAACAGCCCAGTACCTATGGACAATGAGGTTCCTTAGCGAGGCCAGCCTCCTCATGCCTTCCGCCAAGCTTGGTTTCACAACTCCCCTCTTCGCCAGCCGGGCGAAGGCGTCCCTGTATCCCTCAGGGCACTCTCCAAAGTCCTTCTCAAGTATGGCGAAGGACAGGTCTGCGAGCGCCTCTACCATGAGTATCACTGAGTACCTCATGCTGAATATCAGCGTCCTATCCCCCAGCACCTGCTCCCTTCCTCGAGAGACTAACTCCTTAAGCTCCTCGAGAGCCTCCCTCGCCTCAGAGAGGAGCCTCCTAGCAGTACGCTTATCGATCTTAGTCACAGCTACACGCCGCCTGCAGCCTTTTAAGAATGGCGAGCCCCCCAGCGGAGTTGCCGAGGCATTAAGCAAGCATCAGCTTAACTGTAAACCACAGTGCTGATAGCGCGGCTAAAGCAGCCACGTCAGCCAGCGCCACAGGGGCCCCGTGAACCACGGCCCTAGCCACCTCCATGCTCAGCGCGTAGGGATTAAACACGATCGCTGCCGCCCTAAGCCAGAGCGGCAATGAGCCCAGCGTGGAGTACACTGGGGTGAACGCGTATATCGCAGTCATCAGCACATCTACCCAGACCCTATCTATGATTAGGGAGGCTAGCTCCCTCGCCGTGGCTGGCGGGCCGAGCACCGCGGGCAGCCTGAGAAGCAGCTGGGGCCTTAGTCGCGTCAGCAGCTCCCTAACGCCCTGAGAGGTGAGGATCGGCGGTATCGAGAGTAGCACCACGTTGAATAGGTTCAGGGCCTGCACTCCGCAACACCGAGCAGCGCGGCTACAGCCAGCATCATCGCTGCTATAGGCGGGGTCACGCAGAGCGCCGCCACAGCCTAAACTAGCGCTGTCAGCTGCGCCATCCTACGCCTGTGAACTGGCGTCTCCTTCAGGAGCTCCTGGGGGAGCGGCGCTCTGAAGATACCTAGACTCGCTGAAGAAGCTGAGACTAGCGAGCCACCCCAGACAGGTATTCAACCTTAGCCTTCACTACTTCCTCATACCTGAAGCTCTCATCTTGATAGATTCTTAAGGAAGAACTATTTAATAATCTCTCGTGACACCGCGTACTTACACAGGGGGTGGCGCCTCAACAATCAGGCAGCATTCGATGATTTAGCTATGAAGCGATCTCCTTAAGCACGCTGCTAAGATCATGTGTGGGGAAAAGACTAAAGGGAGGTAGCGAGATAACTGGTTGAAGCCCGGTGGTGTAGCGGTAAGCATGCGGGGCTTTGGACCGAGCCGGCTGGGAAGAAAATAGAACCAGCCGGTACGGAAAGCGACCCCGAGGCCGGGGTTCAAATCCCCGCCGGGCTACCATTCTAACCTTCTAGTCAGTTAATTAAACTCCATGCCGGGGGAAGAGCTAAATCCTCAAGAGCCATCTTATAGTGCCGCCCGGCGATGAGAGCCTCCCGCCCCCCCTGAGGGGTGAGGAGCTGGGCTGGCGTTGCCTTGAGCCGGGCTAGTCCTCCTGCGGCAGTGCGTCTATTAGCCGCTTTATCTCCGTTACGTACTCCTCTACTCTCCGGTAGACCCGCTCCGCATAGCTCCCTGTGAAGGCCCTGCTAGCTGGGATCCCCTCCCTCTCGTATCCATAGAAGGCAGGCCCTCTGACAGCTGCTAAGTCCGACACTAGTCTAGCTAGGTCCTCTACCTTCCCCCTAATTGGCTGGGGAAGCCTACCGCGATGCTCTAGGAGGGCGTCGCTCACGTCGTAGCTCCTCGGGTATTCTATCCCGAGAGCCCGCAGCAGGGCTTTAACTGCGAGCTCCAAGGCTTCCTGAGACCTCCTGGCGGCCATTGGGGGGTCACCCTCAGTTAGTGCCAGCTGGGCCTCCCTGAGACACCTGGCCGCGCGCTGAGCGTAATCCCGAGCCATCTCTAAGTTCCTCAAAGCTCTGTCACCTCGCCGAACTTCGCATCCGGCTTTAAGACCCAGTACCAGCCTCCCCTCCCCCTGACTCGTTTAGCGCCTAACGCTCTAAGCCTCCTCTTAAGCTCCTCTAGCTCCCTGGCTAGGAAGCCCTCGCCTCGCCACGCGCCACGGAGCCGAAGACTGCAACTGACACTGGTCGGCTCCCAAACTCCTCCTCGAGGATCTCCAAGTAGCGCGCTAGCAGGGGCCTGACGTCCTCTAAGCCGTAGCCGGGCGCCAAGGCGTGCACCACGCTAACGTGGTGAGAGAGCTTATAAACGTGTGATCTCGAGAGGTGGCCAGCCTTAAATCCCCTCACGCACTAGTAAGTTGTGGCTGAGAAGAGCGTGAGGGAGGCCCTGTGGTACGAGAGGCTGGGGGATGGGAGGGTCAGGTGCCTACTCTGTCCTTGGCGCTGCATCCTCGAGCCTGGGCAGGCGGGCGTCTGCGGCGTCAGGAAGTGTGAGGACGGCAGGCTTGTCACGCTGATATACGGGCTCGTGACATCCGTCGCCATAGACCCCATCGAGAAGAAGCCCCTCTTCCACTTCTACCCCGGAGCCCCCATACTCAGCATAAGCACAGTGGGCTGCAACTTCAAGTGCCCCTGGTGCCAGAACTGGCACATATCCCAGGCTAAGCCGGGGGAGGTGGCGGCGGACTACATAGAGCCTGAGAGAATAGTGGCGCTCATGAAGGAGTACGAGGTCCCCTTCCTAGCCTTCACGTACAATGAGCCGATAATATGGTACGAGTACGTGATAGACACGGCGAGGCTCGCTAAGAAGAGTGGCGGCAAGGTGGTGCTAGTCACTAACGGCCACATAAACCCGGCGCCCCTCGAGGAGCTGGTGAAGTACGTGGATGCCGCTAACGTGGACGTGAAGGCCTTCAGCCAGGCCACGTACGCGAAGTACATCCACGGCAAGCTGGACGCAGTGCTGGAGGCCATCAAGATAATGAAGGACAGGGGAGTGCACGTGGAGACCACCTACCTCGTGATACCGGGGATTAACGATGGGGAGGAGGAGTTCCGCAAGATGGTGAGGTGGCACCTAGAGGAGCTGGGGCCTGACACGCCGCTCCACATATCCAGGTTCTACCCCGCGTACAAGTTCGCCGATAGGCCCTCCACACCGGTGGAGAAGCTAGCCAGGTTCTGGGAGCTCGCGAGGGGGGAGGGGCTGCACTACGTCTACGTGGGCAACGTGCCCGGCCACAGCGGCGAGTACACCTACTGCCCCAGCTGCGGGAAGCCCGTGATAAAGAGGATGGGCTTCGAGATATTCGAGTGGAACCTCACGGAGGACAACAGATGCAGGTTCTGTGGCGCTAGTGTGGCAGTGGTGGGGCACAGGTGGAGGGCTAGGACCCGGTGGCCCTTCCTATAGCTCACCGGGGTAGCGTGACGCCCCGCTGGCCCTGATACCTCCCGCGGTAGGGGACGGGCTCCCCCTCCACCCTGAAGAACACTATGTGCGCGAACCTGACCCCCCTCTTCAGCACGACGGGGAACGCGCCGCCGTGCACCTCCAGCGTTATCTGCCCCTCAAATCCGCTGTCTATCACCGTGGGGGGTATGCTGAGCCCCAGCCTGGCGAAGGTGCTCCTCAGCTCCACCAGGCCCGCCACGTCATCTGGCATCCTTATGTACTCCAGGGTCGAGACGAGTATCTTCATGTAGGGCTGCAGCACGAAGCTAGAGTCGAGCTTCAGCACCTTGTAGTACTCCCCGAGGTCAGCGCCATCCAGCTCCTCGGGGTCTAGGGGGGCTGGGTTGTTAAGCAGAACCGCCACTTCATCCCCTATCCTGAGGTCAACGCCGTTCTCCCTCACGAGGTCAGGGCTGAAGGGGCTGATCCTCAGCGCGCCCTCCTCTATGAGCTTCCTTATCTCGCTGCCCGAGAGCACGAGAGAGGCGTGGACAGCCAGCCTAATACGCTAACGTTTGCTATGTCAGCAGTATGTAGGCGCAGACCGCCACCAGCAGGATGCCGCCCACCAGCTCCATTAGGGCCAGGCTCCTCCCACTGCGCCACTTCTTGACCCTCCTGGCCGCTAAGCCCAGCAGGGTCACGGCAACCGCGATGGCGACCAGCGGTGCCACGAATATCGCGTTGTACAGCCCCAGGAGCAGGTACCTGAGGCCCGGCTCGGGCAGCCTCGAGAGCGTGGCTGTGAACACCACGTAGGGCCCGCTCGAGCAGGGGAGCAGCGTGAAGCTGCACAGCGCTCCAAGGCCAGCGGCGCCGAGGGGGCCAGCCACCTTGTACAGCGCCTCCTCCGTTACGCGCTTAAGCCTGGAGGGCACGGGCGACCTGAACTCCCCCCTAAGGCTAGAGGCCACTGAGTAGGCGCCCACCACCAGCCCGGCAGCCGCGATGACCTTGACGAAGATGGGGGGGAGCGCGACGATTGCGACTGTGAGGCCCAAGCCCAGCAGGTAGTAGCAGGCGTACACAGCGGCTATGAAGGCTAGGGAGGAGGCCAGCGCCCTCCCCCTGCCAGCTAAGCTGAGAGTTATCAGGAGCAGGGCAGTGAACACGCTGAAGGTGCAGGGATTAACGCTGTCAGCGGCGGCTGTCGACACTAGGATTGGCAGCACCTCGCGCAGCGTGAGCGGCTTGGGGCCCGTGCCGGGCGAGGGGGCTAAGCCCCTGAGCCTAGCCTCGACGACTCGCTGCGCCGCCTGGATCACAGTTTCATTCGTCACGACGCGCTCCCTGCCCTCGGAATCCACCACGAGTACCCCCTCGACCTGCGCTGCCCTCTTGATCACCCCCTCCCAGTAGCTGGCATCCCCGCCGCCGACCACGGCGGCCTTGACCACGCCGTTAATCACTATCACGATCAGCGGGACGTACCGCTCCCCGCCGATCAGGCTGTCGTAGAGCGCCAGGTACTCCATCACGTTGGTCTCGTTCCCCAGGAGCTCGACGTACACGAAGGGGACGCCCAGCCCCCCCAGCACCTCCTTCTGCTCACTGCAGTGTGGGCAAGTCTTCATCCCATACTCCACGATAATTACCTCCTGGGGGAGGCACGTAGCCAGCACTGGCAGTAGGGCGGCTAGCATCAGCGCCGCGACGTAGGCGCGCAACCCCAGACCACCGCTGTGTACTACTGGCTGGGCCTAATATCGTTCTCGGGCCTCCTAACGGCTATGACCCCCTCCCCCTCCTTGACTCCCACTGCAGTGGCCACCGGCTCGCACTTGGCCTTGAGTATGTGCACAATAGGCCTGGGCGGCGTCCACTCCAGGAAGGCCTCCAGGGCCGCCATCCCCTTAGCCACTATGACGTCGCTCTCGAGGAGAGCCCTCAGGGCCTCGCTGGAGAGCTCGCCCAGCAGGGGGCCAGCGCTATCGCTGCCCGTGCCCACGACCTCCGCGTACTCCCCAAAGCCCAGCTGCAGCGCCTCCTCCACCGTCACGTCATTCTGGTACGGTACGCTCTTCGCCAGCACCGTGACCTCTAGCCCCGCCTCAGAGAGCATCCTGACTATCTCCAGGTCCACGAGCGCCTCCCCCGCGTTATCCAGGACGTATGCCACCCGCTTAGAGGAGGAGAGGAGCTCGTAAGCCTCGCGGCTCTCGTCACGCCCCAGCTTCACATCCAGCTCAAGCCTTAGCGACTCGTAGCCCGGCACCCCCGGGTCCAGCACGTTAGCCCCTATCGACGCCACCGCCAGGGTCCTGAACAGCTCGTAGCCGCTCAGGCCTGAGGCGCGCTCCCGCAGGATAGGGATCAGCCGCTCCCTCACGAGCCTATTGCTCTCCTCCCTGAACTCGCGGTAGGGGTCCGGGTCCCGCAGCAGTCTCTTCACAAGCCTGAAGGCGTCGGTGGCCAGCCTAATCGTCGAGGCGTGGGGCGAGGCCCTGCTCATCAGCTCGTGCAGCAGCTCCAGCGCGTAGACCTTATCCTCGGGGCTCAGCCCGGACCTCAGTATCTCCCTAGCCCTAGCCTCGTAGATACAGGGTATGCACACCGGCCAGATGCGCACAGGCGCTAGTGCCCCAGGGGGTTAAAAACGCGCCGCCTGGCGGGCCGGCCGGGATTTGAACCCGGGTCCTACGGGTTAAAAGCCCGTCGCTCTCGGCCGCGCACCGGGACCTGTGGGGCGCCGCCTTCCGGACTGAGCTACCGGCCCAGCCATAGGCTGGCGCGATGGGCTATGAGCTTTTCGCCTAGCCCTGGAGCCTCCTCAGAATGATGAGCGTGACTAACGCGTAGGCTAGGAGGCACGCTGAAGTGAAGAGCGCTGCTGGCACCGCGAGGGCCTCCGCCATGTTCACCACAAGCACGGGGAGCGTCACGTCTCTCCCCATGACTATCATAGTGGCCCCCGTCTCGCCTAGGGAGTGGAGGAACGCGAGTACTGCACCTGCCGTGATGCCGCGCTTGAGGACGGGCAGCGTGACTGTCTCGAGCGCGTCGTAGGGGGTTGCGCCCAGCGTCCTGGCGACCTCCTCCAGGGAGTCCACCTCCAGGCTCTCGTACGTCGCCATCAGGGTCTCGAACACTATGGGCACCGAGAAGGATGTATGTACTATCATTGTGAGCCATATGCTGGGCCCGGCGAGGCCAAGCCCCCCCTCCCCGAAGAGGAGGAGTGAGGAGAGGCCCATGGCGCTGGTGGGCACTATCAGCGGTATCCTGATCAGGGCCCTGAGTGCTGTGCCCAGCCTGCCGCGCCTGGCGATCGTGAAGAGGAGCACTGAGATGTAGATCGAGGAGAGCGTGGCTATGGAGGCGACCAGGAAGGAGTTGAGGGTAGCCCTCAGGAGCCTGGGCAGGTAGCCGGCGGGGCCGAAGACCTGGTAGAGTATGCCGCCCTCCGGCCTGCCCGTGTAGGGGTCACAGCTCCAGTACTCGGGTATGGCCTTGAATATGGCGGCTAGGGGGGCCAGCACTATGAGCAGGAGCGTGGAGACGAGGAGGGCCTTGACCACTACTGCCAGAGGCCTCACGCCCGATAACCTCTTCTCGAGCCTCACTAGCGCGTACTCGCGCCGGGAGGGCCTCACCTCCCTGCCTAGCCCCAGCTTCTTCGAGAGGAGCTCGACGGGGAGCACTAGCAGCAGAGTTGATGCGACGAGCATGCTGGCGAGGAGGCTCGCCAGACCCAGCTTGAACTCGTAGACCAGCCTGACTATCGCGACGCTCGCCGTAACGCTGACGCCCGCCACTATGATCGTCGCCCCCGTCTCGCCGAGGGAGCGCGTCATGGCCAGGACTGAGCTCGATACCAGGCTGGGCAGCGCCAGGGGCAGGGTCACCCTCCTAAACGTCGTGAGGCTCGGCGCGCCCAGGGACCTGGAGACGAGCTCGTAGGCCTCGCCCATGCTCTCTATCACGGCCACTAGGGGCCTGACCAGGTAGGGGAGCGTCAGGGCCACGTGGGTTAGCAGCAGCAGCGCGGGCACGTTGACTATGGGCACGAGCGCGCCTTGGGGCACGAGCCCCCTGTCAAGCCCCAGCAGGGATGCGAGGCCCGAGGGGTTGCTCCACGCCATCAGGATCGCGAAGCCGTAGGCGGAGGTCGGCACCACCAGCGTGAGCGTCGTCAGGTCCTCCAGCACCCACCTGCCCGGGACTCTGCGCCTGGCTATCAGGTAGCTGAGCGGCACGCCTATCAGCAAGTCTACCGCCACCGTGGCCAGCGCTAGCCTTAGGGAGAGCCATAGGGACCTCAGTATCATCTCCCAGTACCCAGCCCCCACTATCTCGTGGTGGAATGCCTCCCTCCAGACACTACCCCAGTTCAGAGCCACGTACGCTACGACGTAGAGCGGTGGGGCGAGGACTATGAGCGCGGTGAGCGCCAGCACGCCCGCCTCATACGCCAGGGCGAGTAGCCGTCTAGACGCCAGGGTTCCTCACCTCAACCCACGCCTCCAGGATCGCCTCCAGCACCTCCCCGCTCGGCGGCTTCAGGGCTGGCACGGGTATCTTGGGCACGACGCCGTTCTCTGGTGAGAACGCCTCAGGGTCTAGGGGGACCAGTGGGTTTACTGGCCTGAAACCGTACTTCTCCGCCAGCTCCTGCACGTGTGGCTGGAGGAGGAAGAGCAGGAGCTCGCGAGCGGCTAGCCTCTTCCACTCATTCACCCAGGGCGCATCAATCATCACGAGCGGGTGATCCGAGTAGATGACGCCAATGCTGGGGTAGACTGCCCTCAGCCCAACTCCCCACTTGGCCCTAGCCTTCAGGGAGTTGCTAATCACGACGTTCTCGTATACCGTGAAGAAGGAGATTGCCTGGGGTCCATTCTCGGCAGCCCAAGAGCCGAGGAAGCCCGTGGACTTCCCGTAGTAGACGGCCTTGCTCTCAATGGTCCTCACGAACTCGAGCACCCTGGGGTCCCTGATGTCGTCGACTGTGAGCTGGTCAGGCGTCTTGTTAGCAGCCTCACAGAACTCGAGTAGGAGCGTCAGGGCGCCACTATTGGAGAGGAGGGGGTCGGTGTGCCCGTACTTGAAGTCCACCCCCGCCTTAGCCAGCCTGTAGAGGTCGCGGAAGCTCCTCACTCCATACTCCTCGACTAGGTCGCTCCAGCCAGCTATCACGAGGGGGCTGAGCACCAGGGGGTACCACTCCCCCGCTATCCTGCCGCCATGCAGCTCCCCCCACCTCTCGTTCAGGTAGGGGATCCATATGCTGGAGGCGGGGCTCCACACGTCGGGCTTCACACTGCCTCTCAGTATCAGGTTCACCGACTCGTGGGAGCCAGTCACGTAGAGCACCAGCCGCAGCCTGATGCCATACTTCTCGTAGAACCACTTCTCGAATAGGGGCTTCACCGCGTTTAGCCAGCCCTCCTTCTCGCTGGTGTACAGGAGGATTAGCTCGATCTCCTCGGGCCTGCCCTCTATCGCCCCTCCCCTGCCAACGCCGTATACCCTGGCTAGCAGGCTGGCGGCTACGAGGCCCAGCAGTAGCCCCGTGGCGAACATCAGGTAGCCGCGCCTAAGCACGCTACAGCCACCCTCCTCACCTCGGCTGGCGCTCTAAATTTCTCACTTACATAATGTATAGTGTTATACGTCCCAGTAACAACCAGTACGTAGATCTCAGTGCCGCTTACCAGGCTAGCCTGACTATCACCTCCCTGAGTATGTCGCACGTGTCCTCGCAGGCGTCTGAGGCGTTCTCGAGCGCGTTGAGCGCGTCGTAGAGGAGCACGACGAGGGGTGCAGGCAGCGTTGAGGCGAGCTCAGTCAGCCGCCCCCTATCCTCGGCGTAGAGCGCGTCCACCTCCTCCTCCAGCCGCTCAACCTCATCAGCCTCCTCCAGCGCCCTGAGAGGGTCGGCGTGCAGTAGCCTGACGGCCCTCAGCGTCCTCTCCGTGATCCCGACGAGCTTTAAGGACAGCTCATGGTACACCTCCCTGACCTCCCGCGGCACCTCGTGTCTCTCCAGTAGGCGCAGCACCCTAGCCGCCTCCAGCGCCCAGTCCGCTATCCTGTCGACTCTCCCCATGAGGCGGAGTAGCAGGGTCCTCTCAACTGCGCCCAGCTCCCCGCCGCCCACCAACAGCCTGGCAGTCCGCCTCCTTATGACGTCGGCGGTCTTCTCGAATGCCTTCACCTCCCTGAACGCCTCATCCAGCCC
>Ga0180301_10002563_pt1 | contig 14301 bp, 14 predicted proteins | sample GuaBasSediGuay16_FD_121797 | JGI IMG/M metagenome (GOLD analysis project Ga0180301, IMG submission 121797) | Subseafloor sediment microbial communities from Guaymas Basin, Gulf of California, Mexico - Guay16, Core 4569-2, 12-15 cm | ecosystem: Environmental > Aquatic > Marine > Hydrothermal...
GTATGGGTATTGGTTTATTGATAATGTTTGGTATCTTCGTAATAGCATTTCCCATATTGATGATAATCCTCCTCTTAATTTTGACAATATTCCTAAAAATTGCCTCCATGTTACTGAAAGGAAAAGGGAGTTTTAGTGAAGAATGCGGCATCCTTGGGATAGTTGGAAGTTCTTATCTGATACTTATGGTACTACTAATGGTAGCTATTTATACACCCATGTTATTGGTTTTTGCAATCTCAGGCCCAGGTGGTTTTGGTGTTGCTATGGCTTTGATGTATCTGATAATGGGTGTGGCATATCTCATTATAATGCCATTGATGTACCTACTTATGGCATTCACGTTCGATTTATTGGCGGATATAGAACAGATTAGCATTTACAGATCAGGTGCCATCGTTGGCTTAATGTTTGGTATTATTATGTTCCTCATGATGCTCATGTTATCTGCAACGATGTTCCTGATTGGGGGAGCTATGTCAAACTTTTCAGGAATGCTGATGGCGCCAAACTATTACAGATAATCATCCAACCCCAATTCACCCTTTATCTCACAGAATTTGCAGATTTCACCAGATGTGGGGTTACCACAGATCTTGCATTTTCCAATCTTTCCAAATCTCTTTTTTCTGAGGGTTTTAATCAATCTATCTGTTGATTTAAGAATCTGAAACTTGCTTCCGGGGTGTCTTTCTTCTATTGTATTCACCACTTCCCTGACCGTTCTCCTGAAGGCATCCTCCGAATAGGGACATCTTACAGATTGAAATTTTAGTTCTCTTAACCGTGCATAGAGTTCCACCTCATTTTCGGGACATTCCCTCAATGGCTTTATTCTGGGGATAAAATTCTTATCCTTTATTACACCAACCAAAGGACCCATCCTCGCTATCCTGTCCAGATCGCCGCGAATGAAATTCATCATTGCAGTCTGTATTTCATCGTCAAGGTTGTGTCCTGTGGCAATCTTTGTAACCCCCAACTCTCTGGCTTTTTCATTCAGCAATTTTCTCCTGAGAACACCACAGTAACTGCATGCTGGAGCAGGATTTTCAAGCTTCTTGGATCCCTCTACAATCTCATCAAGTGTTGTTCCAAATTCCTCCCAAAAGGAATATATATAATGTTCAACCCCCAGTTTCTTGCACAGAGACTTGGCGGCATTTAAGCCACTTTTCTGGAGTCTTTCAATTCCCTGATCGATAGTTATGGCAATTAACTCGGATCTTGGAGCCTTCTTAGAAAGTTCATTTAGTATGTAAAGAACTACTGCAGAGTCCTTGCCTCCAGAAAGTGCGACCGCGGTCTTGTCGGTATTCTTGAGCAGTTTATTTACCCTGATGGTTCTTCTTACTCTTTTTTCAAATAATTCCAAGAAACAGGATTTGCACAGAAATTCACCCGAGTATTTTAATTCAATAACAGCCTTTTTGTTACAACGAGAACACATCATCTTATTCCTCTCAATCTCCTCTCAACCAATCCCATATCGATCCTCCAATTCTTCAAGAATTCTGCACAGATATTCTGAACTCTTATCGATAACCTCTGGTTTTACATTTTCTCTAAACACGGAACTTGGTTTTTTATTTCCCCTAAAGAGGTATCTACCCCCTATTTTTTCTACCATTCCCAGCATGCGGAAGAATCTCAACCAGAGTTGTATATTCCTCAGAGAGAGTCCCTCATCTGGATCTCGATTTCTTTTATTTCTGAGATCTATAATCTCCTTCTTTATCTGATTCGATGTCAGAGAGATATTCTTTGCCTTTGCTAAAAGCAGGACCTCAAATACATCTGAAGCCACATCCCTGCTTACACCGAGTGAATCCAAAAAAAGCTCTACCAGTTCCCTTCTATCCTCCAGCATCAAGCTGCTATCATCATACCACCTCAGGGTTATCTCAGAGAGTAGATTCATTTTTGGCGACATTTACAGGACCATTTATGATATATTTAACAATGAAATTCCATAGATAAATCTCAAAATGTCAGAGAAACCTATTCTGGAAAAAAACTTTAATGAGGATCTTGACGTAGAGAGGTATCTGAGGGAGGGCTCAATACTCGCAAGGATCTTCATTGAGGTTCAGGGGAATGACAAGGACGCATGTCAAAAGGCTTTGGAACGGACAATCTTTGATTCTCTGGCAAATGAAGACCCCGTCAAGCTACTTAATGTGAAATTTTATGAACTTGAAAAGGATAAAGAGGGTGAATTCTTCTCGGGAGTCGTTGAGGTAAAGCTCCTTCTCAGGGACTTCAGATGGTTCGTAAACGTGGTAATGCGATATGGTCCCTCTGCCATGGAGATTATAGAGCCGGATTCTGTAAAACTAAACCTTGATGAGATGCAATCCATCCTCGCGGATGTAAGTGAATTAAGCCAGACATTCTCTTCTAAGATTTTATCGCTCCTAAAGGATGAGGAAAGAATGGCTATATATGAGGAAATGCTCAAAGGAGCTAATGTCAATAATAGGTAGATAATGTATAATGGGTATTTATATCAAAATTCAAATTATATACATAAAACAAAGACACATAAAGATGAACCTCAAGATTTTATCAATATCGTTTTTGCTGCTATTATTCTCAATTACGGTAACGAGTGAGGAGAATATAACCCAGATTTCTGGCCTGGAATCTGGAATAATCCAGATTGATTCTGTTAATATGACAATCGACCAGAGCGGTTTAGTCTCCGTTAGTGAGGAATTAATTGTTCAGAGGGGTGACAGGATAGCAATACTAATCCCAGTGAACGTTCAAGGACTTATAGTTTCTGATTCTAAGGGAAATGAAATATCATACGAATCCACACAGAAGGATGATAAACAACTGATAACCTTCTTTTTAGAAAAATCTAATGAAAAGATGGGGGAGAGGGTTATCATAAGATATAATACACAACAACTTACGGCAAAATCTGGTGATATATGGAATATAGAATTCTCAACTACTGCTACACCCAGGCATACAATTATAAAGATAGAGTTTCCAAGTGATACAAGGATAATCTCAATGGAGCCCAGGGATCTTTATTGGACCCCCGTTAGTGACTCTGAACTATGGGTTTATCCCCAGATCAAGGATTTCCATTTCGGGTTTGATTATAAAATTGGGGTGCCAGGCCCCATTATCCCCAGATCGACTACTACCACCACTACCACTACATTGCCTGCACAAGTTTTCGATATGGATAAATCCATAATTGGTCTGGCTATAATTCTCATCTTTATAATTATAGCCCTGCTCTTCATTTTCCAGAGAAAAAAATCCAAGAAAGAAGAGATTGTTGGGGAAAAGATTAAAGGGGAACCAAAGAAGGAAGGATCCACAAGGATTAAGACATCTATCATAAACATGCTGGATGAGAATGAAAAGAAGATCGTTAAAATGTTAGAAGAATCCGAGGGGGAAATAACCCAGGCCTATATCTATAAAAGTACTGGGATACCCAAATCATCCCTTTCTGATACAATGAGAAGATTAGAGAAGCGTAATATAATAGAAAGGAAGAAAGAAGGTAGAACTAACTGGATAAGGCTTAAAGATTGGGTTTTTGAGTGAAACAGCCCTAAGAAAGGCTGGCGAAACGGTGGGTTGCGAAGCAACCCACCATTACCCACCATGAATTTAACATATATTGAACTTGCGAAGTAAATTCCATTTCTTTCCGCCAGCGCTTTCTTTTCCAAAAAAACGGCTGTAAGAACGTTCTTATCAAAAATAAAGACCTTAGGAACGTTTATTTCTAATTGTTCGCTCTCCGTCCATCCCAAGTTATAAATAGTAGTTTATCCTAAAATATAAAATAATTTAAAATAAAAAAAATAAGAGGAGGTAAATAAAAAAAGACAAAATGAAAAGTATGGATATAAAAAAGATTGGTTCCATTGTAGCTGGAACCGCGATGTTGGGGGCGGCTCTTTCGGCCCCGGTAATTGCTGGATTGGATAGTACGGGGCTTACGAAGGGCTTCTTCTATGATGCAAACTTCAACCCAATTGTGCAGATAGTGGTTGGAGAAAAGGGAATGGCTACAGACGCAGTTGCTGCAGGAAACATAGCTGCTACCGTGGGGAATCTTGCATATATGACCAAAACGGTAACCCCGACGGGTCCAACATATGTGCCCGAAGGGCAGGTTGTGATAACAACCGCTGCAAGAGGAGCGATAGGGGATTACCAGCAGGATACAGAGATAGAAGAGGCTGCAACAGAGTTCTACGATGAAGATGAGGGTTTCTACTTTGATGGTGGAGAAAAGAATTATGAGAAGGGGGATTTCACATCCTATACACTGGAATGTGACAAACAAACGAGGGTTGAGGCAGGACTTCTGATGACAGGCACATACGGTAATGTACACTGCCTATTCTGTGAGAACCTTTGTATGGAGGGCTTGGAAAACCCAACCCACGATATGAAAGAAATCATAACCATTGATAACGACAAGATACACTACTATGAAACCGGTGTGGACGATGATGACTCAGAGAGCGTTAAGATGGCTATAGATAAAGATGCTATTAAGTATACCGTAAAAACGGGCTATATCCCCATGGAAAAATTGAGTGATGGTGATGAGACAGTAGACTTCGAATACAGGGGTAAAATAATACTCTTCGGTGAGGAGTATTATGTTAAGGATATAGAGGGGACCAGTAAGATATACCTTTGTAAGGGCAAGGTTCTTGATGGTGTAACCAGTGAAGGATTTACTGCAGAGTATAATGGCTACAAGTTTAAGATTGACCATCTGATATATGCTGCAGAATATACAGTAGCCGGTATCCTCTTGGATGTAGAAAAACCAGATGGAACAGTGGTTCAAGTACAGATATCCAGAATGGCCAATGGTGTTATAGATGACTTAGAGATAGCAGGTGTTTATGCCGAAGAGGCAGCCGCATTGCAGAGTGCGTCTATAATCGTCTATGATCTGAGCACTCAGGTAGTCTTAGAGGATGGCGAAGACCTAGAGATAGGAGGAGAAGTGAAAAAAGACTGGGAGGTACATTTTGATGAATTCGTAGGCTCTTGTAACCCAGATGCAAGTGATTATCTCCCCGATTGCGAGATATCTGAATATGATAATGTGGATGAAGATGATAAGGTTCTGGAGAAGATAGAGATAGTCTACGAGAAAACATTGGATGGAGACGAAGCATTGGAAAAAGATGAATCTTTGTTATTCCCGAACAACTTCAGGTTGACCTTCAAGGGCTTTATGACCAACGATTTCAGAGAAAGTCCCTGCTCTGGTGATGGAGAGGGTAACATTGTGCTAGATAAAGGAGGTGCCAAATACCAGTTAGTGATGAGCCTTACAGGTGAGGATAATAACAGATACGATAATGTAAGACTGGACGAGGGACCATTCAGCAAGAATGATCTGTTCTTCGCAAATGGCAAGATCTGGATGTATGAAAAGTATGAAAAAAAGGATCATGACACAGGGGAAACAGATGATGAGGTGAAAGTAACCTTAGACCCGGTGATAAGAGGGAGTAAATTAAAGCTAACCCTTGTCAGATTCTGTGATCCAGAAGATGAGGGAGACCCAGAGAGCTTAACAGCTACAGGTCAGAATTGTGCAGACATTGCATTAGCCTATGACGGTAGAAGTGAAACCGAAGCGGGCAAGGTGATTGTAAGGACATTAGCACTGACAGACGCCATAGATGATAAAGAAACTGGAGCTAATTTACCACACGACTTTGGGAACGATGATGAAGTAAAACTGGATGCATACGACCTGTTCTATCTGGCAGCAGATGATCCAGCTAACACATTTGGCATTGATATATTCTTTGACGATGGGGGTAACACCATAGTCTTTACGAATGACCTAGAGTTGAGTGTAAATGCAGATATGGTGGGACACTTTGACGACTTCGAGACGGATGATTATGACCTAGAGTTTTACGTAAAGAATGAAAATGGTGTTGATTTAAATGGCGATGGTGATATAGACGACACCCTGGTGATATTCGAAGTGGAAGATGGTGAAGTCGTTGTAGACATGACCGATAGAGACTACAATGAGAATGTCAGGTATGAGTATGACACAAATGTTGCTCTGTGGAATCCTGGTTTGGTCAATGGTATGGAGATAATAGAGATGGGTGAGGATTTAGACACCATGCTCGTGGTACCAGACGGAGGTGATGAGTTCACCATTGACTGGGGTTCGGACAACAGGGTTGATGCTGTTGAATTGTGTCATCCGCAGGATGAGGTAGATTCCACCTACTTTATTGGAACCGTGGAGGAAGAGACTACAGCTGAATCTGTTATAACCAAGGCGGATGAAGGCAAGGAGATAACGGCAGGTTGTTGTACCTTTACCGTATCTAAGTTTGAGGTAACAGCAGGTGAGGGTACTGCAGAGCCAGTGACTACAGTTGATGTAAGACCGATAGTAGGCAATATGGTAGTTCCAGAGGTAGCAGCAGACACCAGTAAGAATCTTATTATTGTTGGTGGACCAGCGGTCAATGGAATGTGTACCATAAGCAAGGACGAGATAAGTGCAGCACCAGACAAGTACGTAGTGAAGAAGGTGGGCAACATGGTAATGGTTGCCGGTTGGACAGCAGATGACACAGTAGCTGCAGGAAATGCATTGATCAACTGGTTAAAGACAAACGTCCATGCATAAGTACTACTGTAGAAGATAACGTCTCCTCGGAGACGTTATTATTTTTCTTTTTTATTTCTTTATTCCTCTTGAATTTCTCTGTTCATATTTCATATTTATTTTTTTTCAAAATGCTTTACCTTATAGGTCTAGGTATCTATGACGAAAAGGATATTTCACTGAAGGGTTTAGAAACCCTGAGGAATTGTGATGAATTATATGCAGAATTCTACACCAATGTCTTTAGTGGGGATTTAAAGAATCTGGAGTCATTGGTCAAAAAGAAGATAAAGATTCTGAGGAGATCCGATATAGAGGAGAATCCGGAAGAGAATGTTCTCAAGAATTCTTTGAAAAAGAAGGTGGCATTACTAGTTTCTGGAGATCCCATGGTTGCCACTACACATATTGATCTAATTCTAAGAGCGAAAAAACTTGGAATTGGGTACAAGATAATTCACGCTTCATCTGTCTATTCAGCAATTGGGGAAACAGGGCTTCAGATCTATAAATTTGGAAGAACCTCCACACTGGCGTTTCCAGAAAAGGGCTATTTTCCAACCACCCCTTATGATGTTCTGAAAGAAAATCTAAAGGCCGGACTTCATACACTACTGCTCTTGGATGTGAGATCTGAGAAAGAAAGATTTATGACCGTGAACGAGGGGATCGATTTACTTTTAAAAATGGAAGAAATGAAAAAGGAGAAAATTTTCAATGAAGATTCTCTATGCATGGGAATTGCAAGGCTGGGCAATGACACCAAGATAAAGGTGGGAAAGGCAAAGGAACTCCTGAATGAGGATTTTGGAAAACCGCCACATATTCTGATTATTCCTGGAAAGCTTCACTTCATGGAAGAGGAGGCGATTGAGGTATTTAGATAGGTTGTTACTATGCCATACATATCTTCTACTACCTCAGATAATTTATAGCCTCTGAAATCAAATAATTTCCTGAAGTTTTATCCCTTACTTTATCCTAAAGTTGGAGAAGAACTACAACTCTTAATAAGTGTAGCACTGTCCTTTTGGTCTGGAGGAGAGCAGGATAGTGCTACCCTTAATTTCGGGAAGTCGAAAGTGGGGAGAGTATCCTCCATGATCCATGAGATTGGCTTCGACGAGAATCATATACAACTACTCAGGGAATTCCCCCAGAAATGGAGAACGTTAGTGTTGAGGACATAATTAAGAAAAGGATAGTAAAGGCTGAACTGTCAGCAACGATTAAAGATGTTGCAAAGCTCATGTGCGAAAGCGGAAGTACTTATGTTCTTCTGGGTGATGAAGAGGTAAAAGGTATTATAACGGAGGGTGATATGAAACGGGCGATAGCTCAGGGAATGGATACATCATCAAAAGCAAGTTCGATAGCGAATGAGAATATTATAAAGATAGAAAAAAATAGGGGGGTGGAGGAGGCAGGAATAGAATTCTTTAAAAACAAGATAAAGCATCTACCGGTTGAGGATAATGGAAAGATAATTGGAGTTCTAACAATTAAGGATATGGTATTTTTCTTGTCAAAGAGTCCTTTATATTTTCTAAAGGAATTCTCTAAAGCAAAGAGTATTGATGAAATAAAGAAATCCTATCAAAGATTTCAGAGATATGTCCTGGAAATACTTCCAAGGGAGTTTGACAGGGAGAGTATTGATCCGGGATATATTGGAAAGATGATCTCAATGATAAATGATGAAATTCTAATCTCTGTGATAAGAATCTGTATTGCGAATCTTGGAAAACCTAAATGCAAATTTTCATTCTTCGTCATGGGGAGTGAGGGGAGAATGGAGCAGTTATTAAGGACGGATCAGGACAATGCCATGATATTTGAGAAAAAACAGGAGAGGGATTACTTCCTTGAATTAGGAAAATCAATTCACAGCTCTTTATTAAAAATTGGCTTTTCTGATTGTCCGGAGGGGTATACTGTTGGAAATAATACTTGGGTTATGTCATTGGAAGATTGGTCAGAGAAGATGGAACACTGGGCATTTTCTCTTGAGGCAAAGGATTTGTTAAATCTTTCTATTTTTGGGGATATGAGGCATGTTTACGGTGAGAAAGAACTCTTTGATAAACTCAGGGAAAGATTATTCACTCTGTGCAGAAACGAGAGAGTATTTGCAAATCTCCTCGATGTATCCTTGGGGTTTTCGGTTCCCTCTAAACCGAAAGAGATGGATATAAAGAATCAGGGTCTTTTACCCCTGATTGCACCGATCAGGATCTTAAGCCTTAAATTTGATATAAAGAATACAAACACAATTGACAGGATAGGTGAACTCTGCACAAAAGGGGATATAAGCAATGATTTGGCATCAAATCTAAAGGTTGCCTATAACTTCCTCAAGACTATGCATTTCCTGACTCAAATAGAGAACATAAAGAAGAAGGAGAGGGATGTAAACAGGTTGAATCTGAAGGATATTCCCAAGATAAAGGCAAAATTCCTCAAGGATTCTCTAAAAACAATATCAGAATTTCAGGGGCCGATGAGGGAGAAGCTCAGGTGGTTGACCTCGGGGTTTGTTTAACAAGTTCCTCAATTTCTGTACATACTTTAATAATCCTCGGTTTCCCTCTCTCAAATGGGCGTAGAAATTGAGGATTATTTTTCTGTCTATTTTCTATATACTTTAATCGCTCTCTGAAATTTATCTTTCTTCCCTCCAGGTTAGACAGATCGGAGTAAACGATAATCTGTTGTTCGATACTTTTGGGTAAGAGAAGTGAAGCATTTATGTTAGAAAATTCCTCTCTCCCCGGATAATTTTCATCTAAAAATTCTTCATAAACGATAAAGTGAGATATTATCATCCTCGACAACATTTCAAAGCCTTTCTTTTTTAGATATAAAGCACCTCTGATTTCATGAAGGCTTTGATTTACGCTCAATAACCGACCGATGTCGTGGAGATACCCGGCAATAGCAACCTCACCTGGGTCTATCTTTAGCTCGGGATTGTTGTTAATTATCTCAATTGCGGTTTCCTTTGCTATCCCGTATGTAGCTTCAGAATGTCTCAAAAAATCCGATTTGAATTTATGCTGCGATGGATCTGCTCTGGAAAATAATTCCTTTATCAATTCCTTGGCGTCGGATTTTGAGATTAATACCATTTTTAGACTTTAATCTGATAGTATTATGATCTAAGATTATATATGGGTAATACCATATTTGATATACTTAAGTCATAAAAAATGACTAACAATCATATAAGCTTACATTACAATGGTAAAGATAGCAAGGGGGATATTCTCACGAGCATACCTACCGCTACTCTCAGAGAGGTTAAAAGTCTTGGCCAGAATAGACTATTTGATGATTGGAAAAACATGCTCATCTTAGGAGATAATCTCATAGCGTTAAAGACTTTATTGAAAGAACCAAAGGTGGCAGGGCAAGTTAGACTGGTATATATAGACCCACCCTTTGCTACTAATAGTGAATTCAAAAGTGGAAAATTACGAACATCAACAGTAAGTTGGAGTCCCGAAGATGAAAAAGCTTACGAGGACAAACTTGTTGGGACAGAGTATATTGAATTCTTGAGAAAAAGATTGATTTTACTAAGAGATATATTAGCAGATGATGGTTCGATATATGTCCATATCGACTGGAAGATGGGGCATTATGTTAAGGTTTTGATGGATGAAATTTTTGGGCAAGATCGATTTATTAACGATATTGCTAGGATAAAATGCAATCCAAAAAATTTTGAGAGGAAAGGTTATGGTAATATCAGAGACATGATTTTGTTCTACTCAAAGACCGACAATTACGTATGGAATGATCCCAGAGAGAAAGTGACTGAAGAGGATATACAAAGAATGTTTCCCAAGTTGGATAATGAAGGTAGGAGATATACCACAACACCACTTCATGCACCCGGAGAAACCCGTAATGGTCCAACTGGCCAGCCTTGGAGGGGGCTTAATCCTCCAAAAGGAAGACATTGGAGATACTCCCCAGATGAATTGAATAGATTAGATGAGCAAGGATTGATTGAATGGTCATCTACAGGAAATCCTCGCAAAAAAATTTATGCGGATGAAGTAATGAAAAAAGGTAAGAAGCGACAGGATGTTTGGGAATTTAAAGATCCATGTTACCCATCATATCCAACTGAAAAAAATCTTGATATGCTCAAAATGATTGTAGAGGCTTCCTCTAACCCTAAAGATCTAGTTTTAGATTGTTTCGCAGGATCCGGAACAACATTAGTTGCAGCAGAGGAATCAGGAAGGCGATGGATTGGAATCGATAATTCTAAAATTGCTGTGGATACCTCACAAAAAAGACTGTTATCAATAAAAAATCATTCAGCTTTTACGATTTATGAAATAGAAGGTGGTGAGTCAAATGAATGAATGGGTACAAAAAAGTATTGAAATCGCTAATGGAAAAGGATATCTAGATAAACTTCATGAAGTTTATCCCGTTCTACAAGAGGCAGAAAGGGAAATTTCTGCTGAAGTTAAAAAAGACTTGAGGAAGATTTATAAAACAGGTGATAATTTAGAGCTAATCAAAACCTTGTTAAAACTACCGAAGTTCCCTGTTAAGGATCCATATGTTGCGTTTTTACGAAAGAAAGAATTTTTCTTGAGTACAATCCCGTAACAGTTAATAGAATAGCTGAAAGGATACGTTCTATGGGATTTAAAGCAATGATAAAATCTATTGAAGAGCCAAAAGAGTTCAACAGACAAATTGGTACGCTCTTTAAGAGATGGCTACCAAAGCTTCATTATCCTATCTTACCAGAGTCTGAATTTGAAACGTTTAATGGAATATCTCTTCTCAAAGGAGGCGATGCACAATTGAAGGATTATGCAAACAGAAAACTTGGTTGTGGTCTGGAAAAGGGGCCAGACTTTCTTGCTAAAGCAGGAAAAAATTATGTAATCGGGGAAGCAAAATTTCTTACTGATTATGGTGGACACCAAAACGCACAATTTGAAGATGCATTGAGATTGCTAAGGGGAAGGAAAGGCAAAGCCATCAGGATTGCTATACTTGATGGTGTTGTGTGGATTAAGGATGGTACTAAGATGTACAGAACGGTCTGCCGATTAGATAAGGTTGCATTAACAGCTCTCTTGCTGAAGGATTTTTTAGAAAACCTGAATAGGAAACGATGAACATCAACCAATACTTAATGGCACAACTTCCTGTCTTCTTTTTCCAATATCCAATAACTCTTTTTCCCTAACCCTCAGTCTTAAAAGTTTTTTAAGCTGGAACTGAAATATCTGGGCTGCTTGATATGCATCTGCTAATGCGGAGTGTCTGTAGATATCCTCTAATTTATACTTTTTCACCAATTGCTCCAAGGTTGTGAAATCTCTTCTCACACCGCTCCTCTCGGATAGCCATTTCTCGATCTGGATTATGTCTATCCATTCTAATTCCACCTTTTTATTAATTCTCGAAAATTCATACCTCAGAATCTCAACATCAAAGCCCGTGTCGCAACCCACAACGACAGTATCCTTTAAAATCTCATTTATCTCGTCTGAGATTTCTACAAAGGACCTGGCGTTTTTCAGGATTTTGATATCAATTCCATGAATCTTTATAGATTTTGCATTGATCTTCTTGGGTTTCAGAAAACTGTAGTAGTATCTCCCCACCAAGATCTTAGTTCCAATCATCGGAATTATCGCTATGGAAACTATTTCATCCCTTTTCGTATCCAGCCCAGTAGTCTCGAGGTCCAGAACGCTAAATTTTGTTTTAGACAGCATATCTCTGTTTTATAAATTTTTTGAATTCCGATACAATTTTCTTGGATTCTTTCAGCAAGATTTCGTCAATTCTCTTTGGTTTGTGTGCAAATTTTTTCCTCAGGTCTATATCCATTATTACATTATACGCCTCGATGATCTCTCTTCCAGTTGGAGTCGATTTTCCTATGAATCTACATCTCCCCTCGGTATTTTTTATATCAAATGCTCCAGCCTCAAGAGATAATGCCCTTATTCCATGAACTATCGATTTCTCATCACTTTCTTTTAAGCATCGAATTGCTGAGAATTTTATAGCTCTATTAATCTTACCCTTAAGTATCTTATTAAATTCCAGATATAGCTCTTTATCCCCATAAAGAAACCTGCTATCATACAGTTCCAGTCTCTTCCCCAGTATTCTAAATTTTCTGAATCCCTCAAGGGTATAACAGTTTTTTACCTCAATTTCAAATCCAATTTCTCTGAGAGCATTGCTCACTTCATCAATAAACTCGTAAATCTTTTTATTTTCTTTCTTGAGGATAATAACGCTCATTACCTCTGGAAGGACAGTATCCATCCTTCCCGAGCCCCCTGTCTGTATCCAGCAGTACCCTCCCGAAATTTTAAACTCTTCTTCTTTTTCCATCAAGATTTTCTTTATTATCAGATCATACATTCCGCTCGCTATTCTGGATATGTCCGAAAAGTTTATCTTCACGCACATATCCTCTATGAAATCCAAAATTTGAGAAACAACATCCTTTAACTCTTTTTGTTTTAGGGTTATTGTCTTCCTCGATAGCGATAGAAGAGATGAAAAGGATTCCAACCTTAAAAGAATGTCTCTATTCGATATAACCCCTTTTATCCTACCATTACTCAGCACTACCAAATGGTTTATTCCCCTGGAGACCATGAGAAGGTAGGCTTCCATAACTGTACCGTTCTCATCTATTTCTATAACCGGGGAAGACATGTACTTACCTATATCCTCCTCTCGTGATATTCCCTCTGCAATCACCCTTATCAAATCCTTTTGTGTGAATATACCCAATGGCTTGCCCTCATCAACTATGATTATTGACCCAACATTCTCTTCGTTCATCATTATTGTGGCATCTCTTATCTTCGTTTTTAAAGAGCAAACAACCGGCTCTTTTGCTATAAGGTCTATAACAGAAGCCGCATACAATTCCTCACATCCGTGAGAGATCTTTGATAATCTCAGGAGGGATGTCAATCTTCTCGACAGAATTTTTTCAAAGAAATCAGAAAAGTTGGGATTTGAATTAAAAACATTCAAAAAATTCTCCCTCTTTATTAGATAGCAAACGCTCTCCTCCTCAGCAATTGCCGTAAATCCCGGTGGATTTCCCGAAAGTACAGAGGCAACGCCGAATAATTCACCATCACCCATAGTCTCTTCGTGAGTATCACTCAGTGAAACTTTGCCACATTTCAGAAGGTAGAGGTATCTAAGAGGACTTCCGCCTTTTTTAAATATTATAGAGCCTTTTTCATATATCTCGGATTCGAGACCCCTTACAATCTCATCTAACTCATGCTCGGTAAGAAAGGAAAATGGTTCGAGCTTCTTTAGATAGTAGATTGGTGGGAGCATATCTTATATCCTTAAAATATAAAAAAAGGGCCAGATTAATTTATTCAAAATCTGACCCTTACCTGGTTTAATGCTCTGTTATCGTCCTCGCAGCCTCTTCAGTTATCGGGACTATATCCTTCTTTGGCATTGTAGACATCTCTGCCTTCCACGCCATAGCCCACATCATGAACACTCCGAGAACCCACCATACGAACAGCCAGACCCACTGTGCTGGAACCCCAAACCAGAATCCATTAGCAAAGATTGGTGCTCCAATGAATGTCGCTATCCACCAGAACGGTGCA
>Ga0180301_10002564_pt1 | contig 14294 bp, 12 predicted proteins | sample GuaBasSediGuay16_FD_121797 | JGI IMG/M metagenome (GOLD analysis project Ga0180301, IMG submission 121797) | Subseafloor sediment microbial communities from Guaymas Basin, Gulf of California, Mexico - Guay16, Core 4569-2, 12-15 cm | ecosystem: Environmental > Aquatic > Marine > Hydrothermal...
ATCCATTCTGCTGTGAATGTGCTGAAGGGTGGTAAGCCTGAGAGCATCATAGCGCCCATTATCCAGAGTATAGCTGTTATTGGCATTTTGGATGCGAGTCCGCCCATCTGTCTCATGTCTCTGGTACCTGTTGTGTAGACCAGTATGCCTGCGGTTGAGAATAGGATTGTTTTGCCCATGATGTGGCTCAGGAAGAAGAATAGTCCTCCTTCGATGCCACAGATTGTGAGTGCACCTAATCCAAGGACAGAGTAGGATATCTGGCTTATGGTTGAACACGCTGCGAATCGTTTTACGTCGGTTTGAGCCATGGCGAGAAGGGAGCCGTATATCATGGTTATCAGAGCCAGTACCATGATAGGTATGCTGAACACTTTGAAATCATCGTAAAGTGGTAAGATGATAACTCTGACCAGCACATAAACCGCTATGTTTGCATAAACCGCGAGTAGTCCTGCTATGCAGGTCGGGTGTTCTGCGTGGACCCAGGGCATCCAGACATGAAGTGGGAATATTGCAAGCTTGCTGAACAAGCCGAGAAGCATGCATATTATGATCCATGTTACTAATGGATTTCCTGATAGAGCGTGTAAATCTGAGATTTCAAAGCTGCCGATCTGGGTGTATGCTAAGAGGACGCCTATTAGGAAGAAGGTTGCTCCAGCGATTCCCCAGAAAAGGCACATGAGGGCAACTTTATAACGCTCTATGAAGTCGGAATAGCCGAATTGAGCCATTATAAAGTAAAGCGGGATGATGGTCAGTAGTTCCATGAAGAAATACATCGTTATAAGATTTGTAGAGAAGGCAATGCCCATGAACCCTGTGGAAAAGAAGGAAAATAGGATGAAGAACCTTGTGTAGTACATGAGCCATGTTTTTTTGTCTACTTCTCCGTATATCAGCTCTATTCTGTGTTCTACGTAGTGTATTGAGTAAAATGCCAGGACTATGCAGCAGAGATTCATTATCAGTGCAATTGGTATGCTCAAACCGTCGGCTAAGAGATTTAAGTTCACCATTGGGAACGATAGATATTCTTCAGAAATTATTTCGCCCTGATAAACCCTGATACCGACCAGAGAGAGAAGAGCAGTGGTGTACAGAAGAGTGATGCCTGCTATCCAGCCAGCCTTCTTACCTATTTTATATCTTGTTAAAAATATAAATATTGAGGCTATAACTGGCAGCACTACTATTTGAAGAAGAATGTAAGGTATCATGTCATCACCACCACTAATATCAAAAGCAAGACAAATATGTAGAATAGAAGGACATAAATCAGATTGGATGCTAAAAGCCCTCTCTCAAGCTGAGTGTGCTTCACCAGATCGGAAAGTCTTCCTGGAATGGCGGGGAGTATCACATGGAACACTTTGTCCAGTGGCTCTTCGATATACTTGGGTACAAAAGTGTACAGCTTGGTTATTCCACCTACAAAAAACATGTAATAAAAACTATCTATGTACCACCTGTTCCAAAAAAAATTATGAAACACTCTTATAACTGTATACTTCTCCACTATGCCAGCAGGATCGACCTTACCAGAGAAGTACAGTAAGTATGCTGGTACAATACCTATAGCGACTGAGAGTACTGAGAGAATAGGAACCAATAGATGAGGCATTGAATGCTCGATAGCTTCAACAGGTAGATGAAGTTGCTCCAGAGTATGCCCGAATCCTTTGCCCAGCAAATGCTCAAGTGAAAGACCAAATATGCCAAAAACAATAATTATTGCTGCTAAAACACCACATGCAACAACCATTGCACGGTGAGCTTCCCCGAGATGTGCATCCTTCTGCTTTAAGCGTTCTATGTTTTTGCTCTCCTTTCCATAAAAAATCATTCCTATAAACCGTGCCGTATAAAACGACGTTAGAACTACAGTGATTAAGGCAAGTATGAATAAGGGATAGTTGTGTGTTTCCAGGCATGTTAGTAGAATGGCGTCTTTGCTCCAGAATCCAGGCAGTGGCGGAACCCCCATTAGAGATAGAGATGCAATGAACATGAAAATGCCTGTAAGCGGCATGTACTTTCTGATGGATCCCATATCGTTCATGTAGATAGAATGGGCAGTGTGAATGACCGAGCCAGCGCATAAGAAGAGACAAGCCTTGAAGAGAGCATGGTTCACCAGATGAAATATCCCTGAAGTAAAGCCACCCTCCAAACTAGAAACAGTTAATCCTGCTACACCCAACGCAAGCATCATGTAACCTATCTGACTGACGGTAGAGAAGGCAAGAGCTTTTTTAAGCTCCAGCGCAACCATGCCCTGGGTAGCTGCCAAGAAGGCTGTGATCACCCCGACCCATGCGATTATGATGAAGAAATAAGAAGCGTCAGCGACTCCAGCCACCCAGTAGCCATAGTAGAAGATTGGAATAAGTCTGGCGATCAGATACACTCCGCTCTTAACCATCGTTGCTGCGTGAATCAGAGCTGAAACAGGGGCAGGACCTGTCATAGCCTCTGGAAGCCACTCGTGAAATGGGAACTGTGCAGACTTGCCGATGGGTCCCGATAGAAGTAGAACAGTTGCCAGCAGGAGCATTCCTGATGACTTTGCCATCTCTGGTAGCCATACTGGTGAGGTTTCATAGAGCTCTAGTATATTTAAGGTTCCAGAATAGAAATAGATCATTAAAATCCCGCCCAGCATGAGAACGTCTCCAGCAGACGTTACAACCAATGCTTTCAAGCCTGCGTGGGACGGAGTGCAGTATTTAGTTGGAGGGGGTCCACCTATCCAGTATTCCTTTTCATCCTTCTGGTAGAAACCTATCAATCCCCAGCTACAGAGACCTACCATCTTCCACCCGATGAATAGAAATAGCAGATTGTTGGAAAGAACCAGGAGGAGCATGCTTCCGATAAACATGTTCATCCACATCCACCATCGTGTTAAGGATGGACTCCCCTTCATGTACCCCAAAGAGTAAACCATTATGATGAAGCTTATAACTGCAACCACGTTCGCCATCACTATACTCACGGGGTCGATTAAAACACCAACTTTCAGTTCTATAGGATGCACAAGCCAGACAAAAGAACTCTCGATTGGTAACCTCGACGTGTTAAATAGATGAGGTATGAACGACAAGCTGCAGACAGCAGCAAGAAACGAGAAGAAGAGCGCTCCATGGTCTCTAATCTTTGGATGGATTCTGGCTAAGACAGGGGATAAGAGCGCACCTGCAAAAGGAAATATGAAGCATAGCCATGCAACTTCCACTATCATCAGGACATTCCCCCTAATCCAAATAGCGAGTTAACTGCATCCATCATTGGCAGGGGTATATCTATGAGCCAGACAATCCCGATTATGAAACAGAGAACTCCAAGTATTAATATGGGGATGAGCATGCTCACTGGCACCTCGTCCACTTCTACTTCTTTGTCATCTTTATCTCCTGTCCGGATATACATATATTCTATCACCCGCCAGAAGTAGTACACGATAAGGAGCGTGCTAGCGAATATCGCCACCACAAATATGAATTGGCCTGCTTCCATGCATGCAATTATCAGGTATAATTTTGTTACGAATCCTACACTCGGTGGCATTCCTACCATAGCAAGGGCGGCTAAAATGAAGGCAAAAGTTGTATACGGCATCTTCCGCCCCAAACCACGGAAATCCTCTATTTCCCACAAGTCTGCCTTGTAAATAAAGGCACCAGCGACCATGAACAGGCATCCTTTCATCACTGCATGGTTCAGTATATGCATCAATGCCGGGGTCAAGCCCAGGCTTGTGGAGGTGGAAAGTCCCACACCGAGCATAATGTACCCCATATTTGCAACGCTTGAATAGGCAAGCATCCGTTTTAGGTTAGTTTGTGTTATAGCAAGAACAGAACCATAAAGCATAGCTATTACAGATACCCAGCAGAGAATATCGAAGATTGGAAGGTACATCGTTATGAATTTTAGTGTGAAGACAGAGAATGTGACCCGTATGAATGCGTACGTTGAGACTGCAACGATGATACCTGATAGCATTGCGCTTATCTCTGCAGGTGCAAACGCATGTGCATCAGGCAGCCATGTGTGAAGTGGGAATAACGCCATTTTTATTGCAAGTCCAACGATAAAGAAGACGAATGCTGCCTGAACCACTTTATTCTCATACAATAGTGGCAGTAGAACTGATAGGTCATGCATGTTCAAGGAGCCTGTTACTGAGTACAGGAAACCTACTCCTAGAAGGAAGAAACAGGCGCCGATAGAGCCCATCACAAGATATGTGAAGCTTGCTTTCAGTGCTATCTTGCCTCTTGATGCTATCAGGGCGTACGAGGATATGGACATGATCTCGATAAACACAAACATGTTGAATATATCGCCAGTTACAACGACACCACAGAGTCCTGCAATTAAGAGCTGGTAAGCCGTGTAGAAAGAGACGAGTTTTCTTGGCAGTTCGTGTTCGATGTTTCTCTTTGAGTATATAACACATACTAAGCCTAAAAAGAGCAGTGTAGCAAGCATGTATGCGCTCATTGGATCTATTACGTATTCTATGCCCCATGGTGGCATCCATCCGCCAAGCCAGTAGTGTATTGTCCCGATAGTGAGGACATGATTCAGGACAAAGATGGACATTACGAACTGAACAAGAACTGTTACAATGGAGATATAACATGCGAGCTTCTCGTTCAGCCATCCGAGAATCAGGATGGTGAATGCAGAAAGCAGTGATATTACAACGATAAGTAGGGGGAATTGTTCAATGCTTAACATTGGCTATTATCTACCTCTCTCTTGTTTTATTTGGATTTACTGGCACGATGTTCCCCGCTCCCGCTCTATCTTCAGTATCTCTTCTTCTTCTATTGTGCCGTATTCTTCATATATTCGTATTATCAGGGCAAGTGCAACTGCAAGAGTTGCTACTGCCACAACAATTGCTGTGAGAATCAGGACGTGTGGCAGCGGGTTCACATAAATGTATCCTTTGCCTATTATTTCTTCACTCACAATTGGTGCTGTCCCACCACTAATATCACCGAGGGATATGTAGAAGAGGAATATGGCAGTCTGGAAAATGCTTAAGCCTATGACTTTCTTTATCAGATTGTCCTTTGCAATCATTGCATAGAAGCCGATTAACATAAGAATTATAAAAGTCCAATAATTATATTTTGCAAGTATTAAGTCTATCATTGCTACTCCCCCCCTCCTTCTTCACTTCTTCCCCATGCAAGGTCAAAGAATATAGATGTGATCGCTGCCATCACCGTTATTCCAATCCCTATCTCCACAAGATCCATACACAAAGCCCTGTTCTCCGTAAAATGACTTGTTAATGGAACAAAACCATAATTAAGATACTGAACAGCTCCAAGAGTGAAGATTAAGCACAACACCCCAACACCAGCAAAGATATACACTCCCAAACTGGTTAAAACAGCAAGTTTAGCCTCTGAAACTCTTTTTCCTGCTTTACCAATACCAAAAGCAATTATGAACAGAACAAAAGAACTACCAAATATAACCCCTCCCTGGAATCCTCCACCAGGTCCACCTGCTCCATGAATTATCACATAGAGTGCAAAGAGCTGAATAAACGGTATCATCAGTCTCGATATCGTCTCTACCACGACATCTCGCTCATGCGGCCTCTCTTTCTCTTTCAAAGCCTGCTTCGCCTCCTCAACAATAATATAACCGAGATACATGCAGTAAATATGACCGTCTCCTCACCGAGGGTATCATAGCCCCTATAATCGGCAAGAATATACGTCACCATATTTGGAACTTCTGTCTCATGACGACCCTCTTCTATATATCTCACGATAGGCGCATATCGGTAAACATCAATCCTCTCACCCTCCTTTTTGATAAAATAATACTTCTGTTCCTTAGGATAATAATGGTTCTCTTCTGGAACAACAATTCCATCCCACTTAGAGTGCCCCACTGCTTTAATCTCTACAGGTAGTTCATCCCCTCTAAAACCTCTCGCACTAAGTTCGCCAAGCAACCTATCTGGAACAATGCCCTGATTCAAACCATTTTCCAAACCATCAGCATCAAGGCTGAACAACTTCACATGCCTATTAGGGGAAGAGTACGGGTCTCCAAACGCAGGAATGTCATCTGCCACATACATGAAAAGAGCACCCAGGATAATGATAAAAATGAGCGCCATGCCCGGCAGCATTTTCTTTCTACCAGCTGCTTTATCTCTTGCTTTATCTCTTACATCTTTTTCCCTTCTAACAGTCCGGGATAGTGCTGCAATCAGAAAAGCTGTCGACGCACCAGCACCAACAGCAGCTTCTGTAAAGCCTACATCAACCGAATGCATCTCTACCCAGACCATCGCCATCAGAAAACTGTAAGCACTGAGCAGCATTGTTGCTATCAAAAGATCTTTAACAACTATCGTTGCTACCGCAAGTAACACAATGAAGAATAATAAGGCAAGGTCAATAGAAGGTATCATCTTTAGTCATCACCACTCCATGTAGGCATCAGCCACTTTCTGCTGCATCGTCCCATCCACGGTCAGTGCCTCAGCAGGCTCCTTTGCAACAGCATGCACCCAGAACCTACCATTCTTTATACCTATTGTTATCGTTCCAGGAGTTAGAGTGATGGAATTGGCCAGTGTAACAAGAGCAAAATCACTCCTCAACGTGGTATCAAACTCTATTATAAGCGGATCTATCGGCATCTTCGGATGCAGCACACGATATGCAACATCGAGATTTGCAAGCACTATCTGCCAGAGCTCCCACGGAATATACATAAGAACTCTGAAAGACCTGACAATCGTTTTATTCCTCTTCCCCACAACGAGCAGGTCATGAGAGATCACTGCAACAATCAGACTGCATAACACACCAGCAGTGAGATGTAACGCATCAAAAATACCAGACAAAAGAAGCCAGAAGAGAAACATGACGCAGAAAGTCAAGATCATCCTGAAACCCTTTCCTTCATTTTCAGTCATCGTCTCTCATCTCCAAGCTTCCACGGCGCAACACCAGTTCTGTACGCCGCTTTCATCAGTGCATACGTAGCAGTCGGATTAGAAATAAAAATGAACAAAATTAAAAAGAAGAGCTTCACACACACGAGAAGACTATCAGAATAATAAAACAAATGATATATTAACAAACCAAGAATTACAAGCCCCACCCCAAGAGTATCACATTTCCCAGTCGCATGCAGCCTCGTGTAAAAATCAGGAAACCTCAGTAACCCAATCGCCCCGACAAAGAGGAAGAATACGCCAAGAACCAAGACCAAAACCACAACTACCTCGAGCATACCTCACCCCTCTCCAGATACTTTGCAAAGATCAGAGTGCCAATGAAGTTCAACATCGCATAAAGAAGCGCAATATCAAAGAACATAGGCCTTTCAAAATAATAGCCTATGAGAACCAAAAGAGCAATCGTCTTTGTCCCAATCACATTAACCGCAGCAACTACATTAAATACTCCGGGCCCAACCACTGCCCGGTATATACATAACAATATCGTGACTGCAATCAACAGCCCTACTGCCAAGAATATCCTTTGGAACAATTCAATCTCTATCATTTTAACCTAACTTCAATCAATTGTAGTTCAATCAATCTGGCATGGAAAACCTTTCAGACCAAACATCGCCTTTTGTGTTATAATGGAGATCCAAGATCCACATCACCCTTATTTCCTATTCAAACACCTGATAAGTCAGAATACTCTGTTCACAGCTTCAAACAACAAGTTTGACCGTTGTTAGGTTGCAGAACAACCAGCAAACACCAAACAGACTGACACCCCCATGATTGAAGTAGTGATATAAATAAGTTTTGAATTTTAGACTGCGTAGTCTACCGTTCATGTGAGCATTTTTTTTATGATGTTTTTACTCTCTTGGAGTGCGGTGTCGATTTTTTCTGGATGTTTACCTCCTCCCTGTGCTATTTCGGGTTTGCCTCCGCCGCCTCCGCCGATGATTGGGCTTATTTGTTGGATGATTTTTCCTGCGTTAATTCCTCTTTTGATGGTGTCGTTGCTTGCCGATGCTACTATTTTGGTGCCTTTGTGGGGTGTTGCAAGTATTGCTACTGTTTTTGGGTGTTTTGCGAATTCTGATGCCATTTTGATCAGTTCGTTGATTTCGGCTGTTTCGATCTCTTTTGTGATGACGTTCACGTTGTTGATCTGTGTGCTTTCTCTCAGGTCTGCTGTGACTCTGGCTTCTGCAAGTTCTTTTTGTAGTCGTTCGACCTCTTTTGTGAGTTGTTTCCATTCGTTGAAGAATCGTTGTGTTGTCTTTGGCAGGTGTTCTGGTGTGACGTGGAGTATGCTGCTTGCTTTCTGGAGTAGTTCTTCGCGCTCTTGGGTGGCTTTCACTGCTGCTTCTCCTGCTGCAAATTCGATTCGTTCTATGCCGTCTTGTATGCGTTCGTTTCGCAGGATCTTGATCTCGCCGATCTCGCCTGTGTGTTGTACGTGTGTGCCAGCGCAGGCCTCAACGTCGTCACCTGTTTTCACTACTCGGATCTTGCGACCTGTTGGGACTCCGCCCTGGTAGAGTGTAAATCCGTATTGTTGTTCTGCAAGCGTTCGGTCCATCCACGTGGTTTCGATTGGTTTGTTTGCCATCACTTCCTGGTTTGCCAAGAGTTCTATCTGTCTGAGTTCGTCTGTGGTGATGCGTCTGTAATGCGTTATGTCGAGGCGTGCTCGCTCTGTGCTTTTCTGGGCGCCGGTCTGCCAGATGTGTCGTCCAAGAACCTTTTTTGCCGCTTCGTTCACGAGGTGTGTGGCGGTGTGGTGGCGGGCGTGTGCTCTTCGTCGTGTGAGATCTATCCTGCCAGTGACTCTGTTCCCTTCTTTGATTGTGTGTTCTGTATCTGTGATGTGCAGGATTACATCGTCTACTGTCTGGACATCGACCACGTTTACTGTGCGGTTGTCGGTTGTGAGGGTGCCATGGTCTGCTGGTTGGCCTCCGCCTTCTGGATAGAAGAGGGTTTTGTCAAGCACGATTCCTTCGTCGAGTACTCTTTGCACGGTTGCTTCGAATACTGATTCTGTGGGTTTTTCGTAGTATAGTTTCTCACTTGGGGGCAGTCCTGTGACGCTGATGGTTGTTTGTGGCGTTTCTTCTGGTTCGTTCTTGGTGTGTGACTCTGCGACGTAGGAGTAGAAGGTGTCTGAGAGGTTTACTCTGACACCAGCCTCTGATGCCACGTCTCTTGTTATTTCTGGTGGTATGCCATGGGTATCGTAGAGGTGGAGCAGTTCGGTTGGTGGTATGGCTTCACCTTTTTCCTTGTAGTGGTGTGCTATCTTCGTGATCAGGTGTCTGCCGCGGCTCAGTGTTTCGCGGTATTTCTCTTCTTCAAGTGTGAGTATCTCGCTTATGGTTTCGAAGCGCTCTCTGAACTCTGGGTAGTCTTTCAGGTCATTGACCTGCATCTCTACAATATCTTGTAGAGGTGTCTTCAGCCCAATTTCGTACATCAGTCGCATGGTTCGGCGAAGAACGAGGCGTGCCAGGTAGCCTGCCTTAACATTTGAAGGGATGATTCCATCACCGAGCATGAATGTGAGACACCTGGTATGATCTGCGATGGCGTATACAGCTTCCACGGGTTCCACAATCGACTGCAGCTTTTCAACCGTCACACCGATCTCTTCTGCAACCCGCTTCCGAAGATCAAGGAGTTTTGTCTCTCCGCTTATGTCCATGATGCCTGTATGCCTCGCACTTGCTGCAAAGATGCTCGCATGCTCGAAATCTTCGATCGAGTGCTCGACTCCTGCAAGACTCATGAGATCACTCACGACATCTGGGAAGATGGCATCATAGATCGTGGGTGTGCCGTTGGACGCCCAGACGAAACGCTCAAGACCATAACCAGTATCCACAATGTAGTTCTCCATCATCTCGTATCCTTCGCCCTTGATAGTTATCGGCCCGTCTCTCTTCTGGCGAAGGTTCATGAAGACGAGAGTTGCAAGTTCAAGCCCTCCGATGAGAACTTCCAGACAGGGTCCTGCATTGCCACCACCAGCCCACGGCGCCTCTTTATAAGTTATGGCAAGTGGGTCAGCGCCAAGTTCGTGCAGGAGACTGTCACAAGATTCAACGGTCTCTTCCTTCCAGTAAATCTCATCATCTACAGTGTTGAACGCATGGTGTGCCATCATCTCAAAAGTAGTGAGGTGCCGCCCGCTTCTACCAACCGCGTCAAGATCGCCGAGCCGAATACAGGGTTGAGAGATCGTCAGGGGATTGGCTGGTGGCGGGACAAGCCCGGATGTCACAAAAGGCTGAAAATCAGCAATCGATGCAATAGTAAGATAAATATCATCCCGCCAACGTGCAACCACAGGATAACGGTCAACCCGCTGATGACCCCGTCTTTCAAAGAACCTGAGATATCTTTCACGCATCTCGCCTATCGAGAAATTCCCTTTAAAGACTGGTGAACCTATAAAAGTGTACGAATCACAGGGCGCATCGCCACACGTCGAGCGTTCGCGATCCCGCGTCCAGAAGTGGTCGCCACATGTAATACATCTCTTCCGAATGAAACCATTCTCTTTGAAATAATCAAGCTGATATTCATCCTCTGGCAACATGATCTCTCAACAGCCTCACGGCGGAATGTGATAAATACCTACCCCTGATCTGAAGTTATTTCCCTTTTATAGAGCTGAGAAAGAAAAGAAAGAGGATAGAAAGTGTGGCTGTGTGAAAGCCCAACAGCTATAGAGAGCTTTAATAAATAGTTTGCCGAGTGTTCTTAAATTATCTAACACATAAGATGAGCGTGTTTTTGCTATGTTTGCAGATACCCCTTCGAATAGAAGTATATATTATTTATACAAACATTCGGTGTTGTTCTTCCGCGTCAGACTCAATCAATTTTTTATAGGCTTTTTCAAAATAGTCCATTACGACTTTTATCTCACGATCGCGGAGTGCAAACATGCCAGATTCTGTAACTATAACCTTTATGTCTGCACCACTCAACCCTTCGGTCATTTTCGCAAGTTTTTTAAAATCAACTCCTTCGCACGTCATTCTGCGAGTATGAATCTTGAATATCTCCTCGCGCCCTTTTTCGTCTGGCAGAGGTATCTCGATTACACGATCGAAGCGTCCTGGTCGGAGTATTGCAGGGTCAAGAAGATCTATCCGATTGGTTGCAGCCATTATCTTCACATTGCCGCGACTCTCGAACCCATCCAGTTCGGCGAGCAGCTGCACCATGGTTCGGTTCACCTCGGCCGAGCCTGTTGAGCCGTCGTAACTGCGCATACTTGCGATTGCATCGAGCTCGTCGATGAAAACGATGCATGGAGCATGATCCCTCGCTAACTGGAAAACTTCGCGCACGAGCCTGGCACCCTCGCCAATATATTTCTGAACGAGTTCAGTCCCACTCAATCGCAGAAACGTCGCCTTTGTCCCGTGGGCAACTGCCTTTGCAATGAGTGTTTTACCTGTTCCAGGCGGGCCGTGAAGCAAGACCCCACTTGGAGGGTCGATTCCGATTTTATCAAACAATTCAGGCTCCTTCAACGGCACTTCCACAGTTTCAACCACTTCTCTTATCTCTTCATCCAATCCACCTATCATGCTATAATCCATTTCAGGTGTCTCTATCAATTCCATCACACGCGCACGTGGATCAATAGATTTTGATAACACCTTAACGATTGAGAGGTTGTTGTTGCTGACGGCAACACGCGAACCAATCTCCACCTCCACATCATCTGGCTTATAGGTTAAAACTTCCTGGTTGTTGCCATGCTGGCGCAACAGAACGAAATCATCTCTGATTTCCATCACACTCCCTATGACAAGGGGAGGACGACGTAAATGCCCTAATTGCTCCTGAAACTTCTGTATAGTCTGAAGATAACTATTATTCTCAAGGGTTATATCCATAAGCTTCGAGCGCAACTCTTCATTCTTTACCTTTAACACTTCAATCTCTTCCAGAAGACTGCGCATGTCCTTGGGTCTCTCAGAATCAAGAGGTGTTGGCTTCGCAACTGCATCACTCATACAATGTTATCTAATAACATCAGGGTTTATAAAAGTTGAGGTTTAACATCGGTCTTGACCCGATCACATACTAAGAATATAGCATTTTCTAAAATTTTCTCTATAGTTTTTTCAGTACGTAGATCGTGATGATCAGCACTATGAGTGCCGATAGTGCGAGTGTGTATGGTTGTGTGGGATCAGGTGTGGAATCAGGTGTGCTGTTTGTTGCAGACATAGACGTTGGTGTAATTGGTGTGGTTTGTGTAGTTGTTGTTTTGTTTGGTTCTGGCGTGGTTCGTGGTAGTGTTGGGTCATAGTATTGCGTTACAGGCGAGAGTATCACGAGGTTGCCCGCTGGGTTGGTGTATATGTCCTCGATTGTCATATTAAATATTATCATGGTCTTGTTGCCTATGGTTCTGTTGAAGGTGAGGTTTATTCCACTTGTGACGATGGTATCTTTCACTATTGTGCCGTTCTGTGATAATTGTAGCCAGGCGTAGTTCAGATCATCGCTCACATCTCGCAGTGTCAGGGCGTAACCCTGATGAAATCTCCAGGTGTCATCGTCTTGCAGGAATATGCCAGGGTTGTGCATCAAGATGTTTGTTTTGTCTGTTTCAATTGTTTTGTTCGTGTTGTTCTGGCATAGAGATGGTACTGAGAGACTGAGGATAAGTAATAGTATCAGGCATACACGTATGACTTTCTGCATCTTTGATTTTTTGGTCTTTTTTTATTCAAACTCTACTGATGTACTCTATCATCAATTCTCTGAACCGCATGTATGCTTTGTCTATCTCTGATTTTGGCCCGATGAAGCTGAGTCTGAAGTAGTTGGACTCTGGCTTCCATCCAACATCACCTGGCATTGGACCCTGTGAACATGAACCATCGTCGCATGTTTCATACAGTTGTTTGTATGCCTCAACAGGCGCATCTGTCGTCTCAACCTCAAGGTCAAATTCTTCTGCTACCGTCTCGAGTATAGAGATCGGTATCCCTTCTTTAGGGGTCCATCTAACTATCGTTTCATCGGTTAACTCGATCTCTTCGTAACCTTCGTCTGGCGCATCTGGATTAGTTTCTGGTTCGTCTTTTAATTCCTCATGACTCATGGTCGCATCCCCTCCAGCTCTATAGTTCAAACGTGATATTTTTCATAGTACTAAAGTATAACCTTAGCCCCTTGGAGTGTGCCTGGTTGAGTGGTCTATTCACAAAACTTTTAATAATCTACTCTCAATAAGGTGGCAGGCATCATCTGGATATTCGGAGACTTATGATTATGGGTCTAAGTATTGTAGAGAAGATAATAGGAGAGCATCTTGTTGAGGGTGTGATTGCGGCGGGAGAGGAGGTAGGGATCAGAATTGATCGTACCCTGACACAGGATGCAACAGGTACCATGGCGTATCTACAGTTTGAAGCACTCGGCATTCCACGTGTGAAGACCGAGCTATCTGTGAGCTACGTGGATCACAACACGTTACAAACAGGATTTGAGAACGCTGATGATCATCGGTTCCTGCAGAGCTTCGCATCAAAGTACGGAATACATTTCTCAAAGCCCGGGAACGGTATATGCCACCAGGTCAACCTTGAGCGCTTCTCAACACCTGGCAAGACCATGGTCGGCTCTGATAGTCACACTCCAACAGCAGGTGGCGCCGGAATGCTTGCAATCGGAGTTGGCGGACTCGACGTCGCAGTTGTAATGGGAGGAAGCCCACTCTATATCACGATGCCTGAAGTAGTAGGCGTGGAGTTAAAAGGGAAGTTGAAGCCGTGGGTCGCTGCAAAAGATGTGATCCTCGAAGTGCTTCGACGATGCACAGTTAAGGGCGGCGTTGGAAAAGTATTTGAATACTATGGAGACGGTGTGAAGACGCTATCTGTTCCCGATCGTGCCACGATAACAAATATGGGCGCAGAACTCGGAGCCACCACCTCAATCTTTCCATCGGATGAAGTTACACGCGATTTCTTCAAGCGTGAGGGGAGAGAGAACGACTGGAAGCCGCTTGCAGCAGACGATGATGTAGAGTACGATGAGACCCTTACAATCGAGCTTGACGAACTTGAACCACTGATCGCAGAACCGCACTCGCCAGACAACGTGAGAAGCGTTGCCGACCTCTCTGGGCTTGAGGTAGAACAGGTGATAATCGGCGCGTGCACCAACTCAAGCTACACCGATCTCGCGATGACCTCGCACATCCTCAAGAGACATGGTGTGCACCCAGATGTAAGCCTGCATATCTCACCAG
>Ga0180301_10002565_pt1 | contig 14290 bp, 12 predicted proteins | sample GuaBasSediGuay16_FD_121797 | JGI IMG/M metagenome (GOLD analysis project Ga0180301, IMG submission 121797) | Subseafloor sediment microbial communities from Guaymas Basin, Gulf of California, Mexico - Guay16, Core 4569-2, 12-15 cm | ecosystem: Environmental > Aquatic > Marine > Hydrothermal...
GCGCTGCAGTAGGCACGGTTTCTGTGCTGGCACGGGTCGAAAATTGGTGATTACCCACATCTTATCGCAGAGGCACAGAGGACGCAGAGAAGAGCAGAAAAACGGCTTCAACTCTGCGTTCTCTGCGTCTCTGCGGTGCTAAAAAGCCCGGTCGAACCGTATCTCTCGCATTTGTGGGTAATTACCAGTCGAAAAGTCTTGACAAAAACAGTTGGTTGGCTTATAATATAGACGTTAAGTTTCTTTCTGAAAGAAATAAATTGCCGCTTTCGCCTTCGAAGGTAATCCTGCCCTATGAGTTTAGTTGGCAATCCCCAGTTGATGAGGCGGGTGAACCGTTCTGCTGTTCTAAGCCTGCTACGTGAGCATGGCCCGCTCTCCAGGTCGGACGTCGCCAGGCTCTTAAATATTAGCCCCTCTACCGTTACGCGTGTGGTGAGTCAACTCATCGAAGAGGATCTCCTTTACGAAGAGAACGAGACCGCCGGTCTCAACGCTGGTATAGGGCGTCGTCCCACCCTGATACACTTCAATTTTATGTCCCATCTGGTGATCGGTGTGGACGTGGGAGGTGTAAAAGCGATTGGCTCCGTCGCCGACCTGCAGGGTGATATACTTTATCGCAAACAGGTCCCTTCTGTACCCGAGGGAGATAGGTCCCAAAGCCTTTCCCACCTGCTGAACTTCGTGGAAGAGCTTATCCAGGCTGCGCCAGGCCCGCGAGGGAAAATCCGCGGCATCGGTGTGGGGGTTCCTTCCATTGTATCGAGTCAAGAGGGAACTGTGGTGTGGGCGCCGGCGCTGGGTTGGCGCAACGTGCCCTTGAAACAGATAATCGAGGAGCGTTTTGGTATATCCACCTTCGTCGAAAACGACGTTAACGCGGCAGCTCTGGGAGAAAGCGAGTTCGGCATAGGTCGTGGTGTCGGAAACCTGGTCTGTATTTTTGTGGGAACCGGTATTGGGGGCGGTTTAATCCTGAATGGGAAGCTCTACCGGGGGCACGAGGACGCTGCCGGTGAAGTAGGGTACATGATACCCAGCCCTGATCTTCTCGATCGCTCCTATGAGGATACGTTCGGGTGCCTGGAAAGTCTGGCGGCTGGGCCCGGTGTCGCCCGGCGAGCGGAGGAAGCTATGACCGATGATGCTGAGACCAGTCTCAGAGCTGCCGGTACTCTGACCGCCAAGCAGGTCTTTCAAGCCGCTCGAGAAGGAGACGCTTTGGCCCGGGAAGTTGTAACCCGGACGGTGGATTATCTGGCCCAGGCAGTAGCCAACGTGTCATGCCTGCTCAACCCGGAAATGATCGTCTTGGGGGGCGGTTTGACTCGCTCGGATGATTTGCTGCTGGAGCCGATCAGAGAGCGTGTGTACCGAGTGGTGCCGTCTAAGCCCCGGATTGTCCTTTCCCAACTGGGCGACGACGCGGTTCTACGGGGAGCTATTGCTCTGGCTATTCGTGACACTCGTGAGGATATTTACATTCAGGGGAACGCGGCCTGGCAAGCAGGGTATGAGGCGCAACCTTCATAGGCCAACGGGAGCGTTCTGAATGATGCTGTATTCGTATTTGTCTGCCCGGTAGTAGCTGGTCGTGTGCTCGATGATTTGGCGGTTATCCAAAAACGCCGTAGTTTTTACCATCAAGAGTGGATCGCCCTCCGCAATCTGAAGCAATTCGGCCTGGTAATGATCGGCGGCAATCGCATTGACCGTGTGACCGATTGCGGTTATGACCAGCCCGTACTCGTGCGACAGAACGTCGTACAATGAATTGCGGGTGAAATCATAGCTCTCGAGCCCGCGGCATAGTTCCGTGATGACGATGGTGTATTGAATTCCAATAGGCTCCTCGTCGCCAAAACGCAAACGGGATAGATATAGACAGCTACCTCCCATATACTTGTGTAGCAATTGTGGCGAGTCTTCGGTAATTGTTCCGACCGATAGTTCCAGGACCTGTGAATGAGCTTGTTTTCCCATCTCGGCCATTTGACGAGTGAAGCTGCGGTCCAGCAGGAACTCCCTGCGATCGGTTGTTCGTTTTACGAACGTTCCCCGACCGGCGTGACGGGTGATTAGATCTACGGCGCTTAAGCGGGCCAGAGCCTTGCGTATCGTCTGTCGTCCTACTCCATAACATTCGCAAAGCTCCATCTCCGGCGGCAAAGCAGCGCCAGGCGGCAACTCGCCTGTATTGATCAGACGCCTTAAGTCCGTTTCAACTTGATAGTAAAGAGGGATCGGGCTATTGGGATCAGCAGGCGATATTTTGAGACCGAGGCAATCGTTTGTTTGTTCTTTTTCACTCATTTGATCACCTATTTTACCAGCCGTTTCTAACTTCTCGTGGGAGCTTCTCTAACTCTTGACATAGAGGGGTGGATTTTGTATAATATGTCCGTACATTCGTACAAATTATACCCTGGTTCGTTTCCGCCGTCAATTCCCCACATCCCTGGGGACAAGAGTGGGGACAAGAGCAGCGAGTGTTGGCTGAGTTACAGCCTCGGTGATGCCAATACATCCTCAGCATAATTAAGGAGCATCCGATGATTCCTCAACTCAAAGTGGAAACCCTCACGTTCGAACAGCTTGCCAAGACCATTGATCACTCTCTACTCAAGCCGGAGCTGACCGACGATGACGTGATCGCCGGCTGCGAGTTGGCTAAACGGTACAACGTCGCCTCGGTGTGCGTCAAGCCCTATCACGTGCCCCTGGCCGCCCGGCTTTTGGCCGATTCAGACGTCAAGGTAGGGACGGTGGTGGGATTTCCCCATGGCGGTGTCACCACCGAGACCAAGACGTTTGAGGCCCGGGACGCCATCGCCAACGGCGCGGAGGAGCTGGATATGGTGATCAACATCGGCGCCCTTCGCTCCGGTCAGGATGATTTCGTGCGCGAAGACATCCGCGCAGTAGTCGAAGCCGCCGAAGGTCGGGCTCTCGTCAAAGTTATCCTGGAGAATCACTATCTGACCGAAGAGGAGAAGAGACGGGCCTGCCGGCTGGCCGAGGAGGCCGGCGCTGATTACGTCAAGACCGCCACCGGTTACGCTCCTACCGGCGCCACAATTGAGGACCTCAAGCTGATGCGAGATTCCGTCGGTCCCGAGGTGGGAATCAAGGCCGCCGGCGGTGTACGTAGTTGGGAAGCCGCGCGGGATGTTATAGCCGTTGGAGTGACGCGCATCGGCGCCACGAGCACAGAGCGCATCCTGGAGGAGTTCAGGGCCCAACAACAGTAGTAGTTTCTCGCAATGGGAAGGAGGCAACAGATGAACGTGATTCGAGCAGCCGTTATCGGAACGGGGTTTATTGGCCCGGCCCACGTGGAGGCACTGCGTCGTCTGGGCATCGAGGTGACAGGTATCGCCGGGTCGAGTCCTGAGCGCGCTCGTCCCAAGGCCGAAGCGCTCAACATTCCCCGCGTCTACGCCGATTGGCGTGAGTTGGTCGCCGACCCCGAGGTTGACGTCGTCCACATCGCTACTCCCAACCATCTGCACTACCCGATGACCAGGGCCGCCATTGAGGCCGGCAAGCACGTAGTGTGCGAAAAGCCGCTGGCTATGAATTCGCAGGAATCGGCCCAGCTTCTGCGGTTGGCAGAAAAGGCAGGCGTCGTTCACGCCGTCAATTACAACATCCGCTTCTACCCCTTGTGCCAGGAGGCCCGCGCCCGGGTGGCGCGCGGCGACCTGGGCCACGTTTACATCATCCGGGGTTCCTATCTCCAAGATTGGCTTTTCTACGAGACGGATTGGAACTGGCGGCTGGAGCCGGAGCTGGGGGGCAGCCTGCGGGCCGTGGCCGACATCGGCACTCACTGGATGGATCTGACCGGTTTCATCACCGGGCTGAAGGTCGAGGCTGTGTGGGCCGATTTCCACACCTTTATCCCCGTCCGCAAGAAGCCGACCAAACCCATTGACACCTTCGCGGGTAAGGAGCTGAAGCCGGAGGATTACGTTGAGCAAGCCATCCACACTGAGGACTACGCCACAGTGCTTCTGGCTTACGAGGGCGGTGCCCGGGGAGTGATGACCGTCTCGCAGGTTTCGGCCGGGCGCAAAAACCGCTTGGCTTTCGAGATTGACGGAGCAAAGCTGGCGCTGGCCTGGAATTCCGAGCGGCCCAACGAACTATGGATCGGCCACCGCGACGGACCCAACGAGGTGCTGATGAAAGACCCTTCGCTGCTCACATCGCAGGCGCGGGATTTCACCGCCTATCCAGGTGGCCACAACGAGGGTTTCCCCGATACCTTCAAGATGCTCTATCGGGCCGTATACCGCTACATTGAGGCCGGCGACCTGGCGGCGGCGCCGGACTTCCCCACCTTCGCCGACGGTCACGAGGAGATCCTGCTTTGCGAAGCTATTGAGCGCAGTGCACGGGAACACGAGTGGGTGGCAATCGAACGTTAGAGCGCGGGTGCTGATGATTAAGAGGAGGAAAAAGCAATGAAAATCGGTGTGATGAGCGCGGCGTTTCCGAACATGTCGCTGGAGGAGCTGGCGACGTGGGCTGCGGACAACGGGTTTGAGATGCTGGAACTGTGCTGTTGGCCGGCCGGCGCAGGCAAGGATCGCAAGTACGGTGGTGTTGTGCATGTGGACGTGGAGGCGCTGACACCGGACAAAGCTTCGGAGATCAACAGTATGCTGAAGGAGAAAGGGCTGGAGATCTCATCCCTCGGCTACTACCCCAATCCGCTTCATCCCGACCCGGAACATCGAGAGCAGGTCGTCGCGCATCTGAGGAAGGTCATCGTCGGTGCCGAGATGCTCGGCGTGGAGATCGTTGGCACCTTCGTCGGGCGGGCGTGGAATCCTGAACTCACGGGGCGTGATTGGGAAAAGGACCTGGACTACAACTTCGAGGAGTTTATGAAAGTGTGGCCGGATCTGGTCAAGTTTGCAGCCGATCATAACGTAAAGATCGCTATCGAGAACTGCCCTATGCTGTGGAGTGACACGTGGCCCGGGGGCTGCAACCTGCCTCACTCTCCGGCCCTTATTCGCCGTATGTTTGAGGTCGTCCCAGATGAGAACTTCGGGCTCAACTTCGATCCCTCGCACCTGGTTTGGCAGCAGATCGACTATATCCGCTGCATCTACGACTTTGCGGATCGCATTTTCCACGTGCACGCCAAGGACATGGATATAGACGAGGAGATGTTTTATCAGGATGGCATCCTGGGCTGCGGCTTCCGCTGGCAGATCCCGCGTTTGCCGGGTCAGGGTTTGGTGGATTGGCGGCAGGTCGTCGCAGCGCTCTACGACGTGGGGTACGATTTCGTGCTCAGCATCGAGCACGAAGACGCCAACTGGGAGGGCTCCGAAGAATTGGTCAAACGCGGCTTCCTGGTCGCCAAGAAAGCGCTGGAGTTGTACACGATATAGGTGCATTTGGCACGGTCCTCAAGAATCGAGGGCCGTGCCAGACGCTGGTTTAGGAGGTCCCCCTATGGCGCAAGAGACGGTGGTTAGCAAAATAAAAGGCCCGGCGACGGCTGTAGAGGCAGCGGCGGGATTAAGATACGTTTGGTGGCGACGGTTATTGTTCATCCCCACCTTCAGCTTGCTGGTGCTGCTGGCTATCGTCCCGCTAATTTTCTCCTTGGGCGTCAGTCTGTTCAACTACTCGCTGGGAAGCAAGGCGATATGGGTTGGGTTGGGAAACTACATCAACCTGTTTACCGATCCTCAGTTCTGGATGGCCACCAAAGTCACGGTGCAGTTCACGGTGGTGGCCGTCTCTATAGAGGTAATATTGGGTGTCCTGCTTGGCTTCGTGATGAATCAACGTTTCACCGGTATGGGCATCATCCGGCTGATCGTGTTCTTGCCAATGATGCTCGCCCCTTTCGTCGTTGGACTGTTCTGGCGGTTTATGTTTGATCAGACCTTTGGCATTATTGATTATATGCTGACGCAGATCGGACTGCCTGCTGTTCCCTGGTTGATTCACCCCTTCTGGGCTCAGGTGGCGGTGATCATTGTGGACGTTTGGCAATGGACGCCTTTCGTGACCTTGCTCACGTTGGCCGGGCTGGGAACGGTGCCCAACGACTTGCTGGAGGCGGCCACCCTCGATCGTGCTTCCAATTGGATGAAATTCCGCCATATTTACTGGCCCTACCTGCGTTTTCCACTCTTGCTGGCGTTGCTCTTTCGCTCCATTGACACGTTGAAGATGTTTGACGCGCCTTTCATCCTCACCGGCGGTGGGCCGGGGAATTTCAGCACCACACTCTCGATCCTGGGCTACAGGCATCAGATTATGTTCTTCAACGTTGGGATAGCAGCGGCGATTTCGTGGGTGGTGGTGATTATCATCAATATTGTGACCAACGTTTTGGTTCGACTGATAACACCCACTCAAGTCGAGAAAGTTCATACCGGTTTGTAGGAGAAGTTGATGAAGGTGCTAAAACGTGTACTGGGTGTCGCTCTCGCACTGTTCGTAGCGGCAGTGTTTCTTTTCCCTCTTCTGTGGGTCGTGCTGTCGTCTTTCAAGACCAAGCTTGAACTGCTGTCCGTCCCGCCGAAATTCATCTTCACGCCTACGTTCCAGAACTATCTCAATGCCTTCAATTCGGACTTCCCTATGCAGGTGCGCAACAGCCTCATCATCGCCGTCAGCTCGACGGTGATCTCCATCGTCTTGGGCAGTCTGACGGCTTATGGGTTCTCACGCTACCAGATCAAGGGCAGCGACTTCCTGCAGTTCTGGATTCTCAGCCTGCGCATGCTGCCGGCGATTGCGGTGGTAGTGCCTTTCTATCTGGTCTTTCGGGCTTTAGGTCTGCTAGACAGGCACATCGCGCTGATATTGGTCTACTGTCTGTTCAATATCTCGTTTGCGGTGTGGGTGCTGAAGGGATTTTTCGACGAGATCCCTCTGGAGTTGGAAGAGGCGGCCATGCTCGACGGCTACACTCCACCGCAAGTGTTCTTCAAAGTGGCGCTGCCCCTGGCCCGCCCCGGGCTGGCTACAACGGCTGTCTTCTGCCTGATCCAATCGTTGAACGAATTCCTGCTCGCCGTCTCGCTTACCACTCGCGTGGCGGAGACGGCTCCGGTGGGATTGTCGAAAGTGCAGACGCTGATGGGTGTGGACTGGGGGCTTTTGTCGGCCGCTTCCGTTTTGTTTATGCTACCGGTCGTAATCTTCACCATTCTCGTGCGCAACGAACTGGTCCGTGGTATGAGCTTCGGACGGATGAAGTGAGTTCACGTTGGGAGGATTTCTGTGGCACGTCTCGAATTAGAACAACTGGATTGTTGGTACGGTGAGACCCACGCCGTAGATCACATAACTCTGGCGGTTGAGGACGGTGAGCTATGCGTGTTACTGGGCCCCTCCGGCTGTGGGAAGACCTCGACTCTGCGGATGATAGCCGGCTTCGTCCGGCCAGCCGATGGGGAGATCTATTTGGACGGACGGCCTATCTGCCACCTTTACCCCGGCGACCGTAACATCGCGATGGTGTTTCAGAATTATGCGCTTTATCCTCACAAGACTGTCCGTCAGCACTTCGTCTTCCCTCTCATTCCCACTCGGGTCTCCCGGCGCGAGATCGAACAGCGGGTGAACGAGATGGCCGATTTCCTGGAGATGCACGACTTGCTAGATCGCTACCCTGGCGAGCTGAGCGCCGGGCAGCAACAACGTGTGGCGATCGGCCGGGCGCTGATCCGACGCCCCAAGCTGTTCCTGCTGGACGAGCCATTGAACAATCTGGATGAGCGGCTGCGGGCAGAGACACGAGCCAACCTGCGGCGGATGCAGCAGGAATTGCAGATCACGACCGTCTACGTCACGCACGACCAGGTGGAGGCCCAGGCGCTGGCCGACAAAGTGGTGGTGATGGACATGGGCCATATCCGGCAAGTGGGCTCACCTCAGGAGGTCTACCACTACCCCGCTGACATGTTCGTGGCCGGGTTCATCGGTATGCCGCCTATGAACTTTATCGCATGTCGGCTGGAGTGGGAGGGCACGCAACCCATTCTGAGGAACTCCTGCTTTTCTCTCCCACTGCGCGGGGCGATGGCAGAACGGGTGGATTCGCTGCCCCAGGGCCGGGAACTGATCCTGGGCGTGCGGCCGGAGCATATCCGCGTCACGCCTCAGCCAGGGGATGACACCATTCCGGCCGAGGTGTACGTGTTAGAGCCTCAGAGCAACGAGCTGGTCTTGGACCTGAAGATGGGCGATCTAATCCTCAAGTCTCGCGGCGACAAGCAGGAGCTGGGCTTCAGACCGGAAGTCGGTCAGCGAGTGGGGATCAGGTTCTTGCAGCGGGCCGTTCATCTGTTTGATAAGGAAACCGAGAAGCGGGTGTGAGTTTCGAAGATTCGCTGGGAGGAGAACGTGGCACAGGTCAAGATTGAGAACGTTTCGGTAGAATTTGGCGGCGAGCGGGTGCTGAAGGAAGCCGGCTTCGAGGTGGCGGATGGGGAGCTATGCGTGATCGTGGGGCCGTCGGGATGCGGGAAAACGCTTTTGTTACGGGTGGTCGCCGGCCTGACCGAGCCGCTGGAGGGCCGCGTCTATTTTGACGGTAAATTGATGAACGGTGTAGCTCCCAGCGAGCGCGACGTGGCAATGTGTTTTCAGACCTACGCGCTGTATCCCTATATGACCGTGCGGGAGAATTGGGAGTTCCCGCTGCGGGCGATCAATCTCCCCCCGGAGGAGATCCAACAGCGGGTGGAGCAGGTCGTGACCTTGACGCACATGGATCCGTTGATGGATCGTTATCCCCGGCAACTTTCGGGCGGACAGCAACAACGCGTCGCGTTGGGGCGGGCGCTGGTACGTCGCCCTCGCGTCTTCTTGCTAGACGAGCCCTTCGGCAACCTGGATGCCAAGCTGCGTGTCGAATTGCGCTCCAGGGTAAAGCGACTGCAAATGGAGCTGGGGATCACTACGCTCCACGTCACGCACGACCAGGTCGAGGCCCAGGCGATGGGCGACAAAATCGTCGTGATGGATATGGGCACCGTTCAGCAGGTAGGCACGCCGGAGGAGATCTACGAGCAGCCGGTTAACCTGTTCGTCGCTGGCTTCATCGGCACGCCTCGGATGAACCTGATCCCCTGCGAGCTTCGACGTGACGGAGATCAACTTTCCCTTTTCCACTCCGCTTTTACGTTGCCCATCCCGGCGGACCGCGTAGCGGCGGTTGAAGCAGGCGTGACCAACGGAAACATCGTCCTGGGCGTCCGGCCGGAGAACGTGTCCCTCAGCACGGCGCCGGTACCCGGATCAGTGCCGGCTGAGGTCTACGTGTTGGAACCGCAAAGCAGCGAAATAATCGTGGACCTGCTTATCGGCGACGATATGATCATCAAATCTCGCCTCGATCAGGATGAACTTGGGTTTGAACCCCAGCTCAACCAGAGCGTTTACGCTCAGTTCGATAGCGATCGCATTCATCTCTTCGATGGAAAGTCGGAGCGATGCATCGTGTGAGGTAAGTTCGCAGATAGGAGGTGATGTTCATTGTCAGCCATAACCTGTTTACGTCGTAGAGCGCAGTGCAAGACGTAAGTTGAATCAACCTGTAAACTCTAAGGAGGAGTCAGAAATGCACACCAAGAGAATCGCGGCTTTACTGGTTCTCACCCTGTTAGTGTCGGCTGTTGCGGGTTGTGCAGCACCGACGCCAGAGGTGAAGGAAGTAGAAGTGACCCGCGTGGTGGCCGGCACCCCGGAGGTGATTGTTGTCACCCCCACGCCCAAGCCGGAGCCGGAAGTAGAGGAGGAAGAGGAACAGATCACGCTCCGCATCCTGAGCCTGGCCTGGCCACAGACGCCGGTGGAGCAGGAGCTCGCCGACAAGTATTTCACTCCGGAGACGGGTATCAAGGTGGAGATCACCGGCCCGCCATACGAGTTCGTCGAATCAAAGGTGCGGGAGATCTGCGCTTCGCAGAGCGCGGAGTACGACCTCTTCGAGTACGACAGCCAGTGGTACGGCGGTGCGATCATGAACGGTTGTTTCGAGCCTCTGGACGATTACTTCGAGAAGGACGGGCTCGATTACGACTCGATGTTCGTCCAGCCCTACGCCACTTACAACGGCCGCTGGCCCATCCCCGTCGGGGTACTGACCGGCGAGAAAGACTGGCAGGATTACACCAACGTGCCGCTCTACTTCATCCCCTGGACCATCGGCACGATGATCCTGAGCTACCAGCACGATCTGGTCAAGGAAGCCGGCTACGTGAACGACGAAGGCAACGCCAAGCCACCCGACACGTGGGAGGAGATGCTCGAGTACGCCAAGGCCCTGACCGTTGACGCCAACGGCAACAACCTGCGGGATAACCCCGCCGAGTTCGATCCCAACAACGTCAAGCGCTACGGCATGGGCTGGTACGCTACCCGCATCAGCGACGGTGTCACTCAGCAGTGGCTGCCCTTCCACGTCTCCTACGGCGCCAGGTTCTGGGACGAAGAGACGTGGACGGCAGAAGGCATTATCAACTCGCCTGAGGCCGTCGAGGGCTGTGAGATGTTCACCCGCTTCTACGAGGCGGGGGTGGTGGATCCCGCCACAGCCACCTGGTTTGTGAGCGAGATCCTGGGCGCTGCCCAGACCGACAAGTTTGCCATGTCCTTCACCTGGGTCAGTTTCGCCGGGGCCTACGACGACCCCGCCGTGTCGGACACCGCCGGCAAGTGGTCCTACGCGCCTTTCCCCGGCCACGAACAGCCCGATGGCACCATCAAGCGCGCGGCTACCTATGGCTCCCAGGGTATGGGTATGAGCGCTTTCTCCGAGCAGAAGGAAGCCGCCTGGGAGTACATGAAGTGGTATATGTCCGAGGAAGTTCAGAAGATGCTGGTGGACGACGGAAGGGCCGGCTTCGCCTCCGCCCGCCAGGATCTGCTGGATTACCAGATGGTGCCCGGCACCGCCAAATGGGCCTCGCTGACCAGCATCATTGAGGGCTACGGCTACGACGTGTGGACTTACCCCGAGTACGCTCAGTTGCTGGACATCCAGCAGAACTACATGAATCTGGCCTACATCGGGGAGATCGGCTGTCAGGAAGCTCTGGATCAGATAGCGAAGCTCCAGCAGCGCGTTTTGGACACCAGCCCCAATAATCCCAAGAATCAGTAATTAGCAAACGATGGATGGACGGCAGACAGGGAGCTTGTTCTCCCTGTCTGCCCCCCCATACACAAAAAAGGAGCCAAAGAATGTCCCTGGGTAAAGTGAAAGTCGGGATTATCGGCTCGCAGTTCCAGGCCGATATCCACGCTGCATCGTTCCAGATCATGCCGGAGGAAGCCGAGGTCGTCGCGGTCGCCTCACCCACGCCCGGTCACCCCGAAGAGTTGGCCAAGCGGTACGGCATCCCGCGTGTCTTCCACGACTATCGCGATATGCTCAAGGAAGACGACATCGAGATGGTCACCATCACCGCTCCCAATTACCTGCACGCCCAAATGACCATAGACATCGCCAACGCCGGCAAGCACGTAGTGTGCGAAAAGCCGCTCTGTATGACGCTGGAAGAGGCGGACGAGATGATCGAGGTGTGCAAGAAGCAGGGTGTGCTGCTGATGTATGCCGAGGAGTTGTTCTTCACTCCCAAGTACGTCAAGGCCAAGGAGATGGCCGAGCAGGGCGCCTTCGGCAAAGTCTACATGGTGAAGCAGAGCGAGAAGCACTTCGGTCCCCACGCCGAGTGGTTCTGGGACGTGGAGCGCTCCGGTGGCGGCGTGTTTATGGATATGGGCTGTCACGGTATCGCCTTCTGCTACTGGTTCCTGGATCGCCCCGCCATCAAGAGCGTCTTCTGCCAGATGGGCACCTACGTCCACGGGGGTGTCACCAAAGGCGAGGACAACTCCATCTGCGTCATTGAGTTCGAGAACGACGCCGTCGGTCTGGTGGAGGACAGTTGGGCGCGGCGCGGCGGTATGGACGACCGCATCGAGGTCTACGGCGAGGGCGGCGTGACGTACGCCAATCTTCACATGGGCAACGCCCTGCCGACCTATAGCGAGTATGGCTACGGTTACGCCGTGGAGAAGGCGCCCGATACCAGAGGCTGGAGCTACCCCGTTTTCGAGGAGCTCTGGAACTACGGTTTCCCCCAAGAGATGCATCACTTCGCGCGTTGCGTGCGGGGTAAGGAAGAGCCCATCGCCACCGGTGAGGACGGCCGTGTGGTGCAGGAGGTGCTCTACGCCGGCTACGAATCGGCGCGCACCGGCTGTAAAGTGGAGCTGCCCTTCCGCCCTCAGGGCGTGAAGAAGCCAATAGATCTATGGCTTGGCGAGCACGAGGAGTAGCATGCCCAAGACGCTGAGGGTGCTGGAGCAGCACGAGATCGAAGTCATTCACACTACAGCGCTCGCCATCCTCCGCGACGTGGGTGTGCACCTGCCCAGTGAGAAAGTGCTGGGAGCCCTGGCCGGAGCCGGCGCTGAAGTGGACTTCGACCGTCAGGTGGCCCGCATCCCAGAGCGCCTGGTAATCGAATCTCTAGAGCGGGCGGGCAAACAATACGTTCTCTATGGCCGCGATCCTGAGCGCGCCGCTCATTTTGGCTACGGCGACTTCGTCCTGGTCTCCAGTCCGGGTCAGTTCGCCTGGGTGGACGAGGACGGCGGTCAGCGACGGGATCCGACCCAGGAGGACGCCCGCGCCGGCATCCGCGTCGGCGACGGGCTGGAACACATTGACGTCGTCGGTGCGCTGGGTATGCCGCTGGATATCCCTGCTGAGTACCGTGACGTCTGGATGGCGGCCGAACTGCTTAAGGGAACGACCAAGCCCATCCACGTCTGGGTGGCGAACGGCAAGACGCTATCCTACATCCTGCGCCTCTACGAGGCGGTTGCCGGAGGCCGCGAGGCTCATCGCCAACGCCCGATGATCGCGGCCTTCGTCGAACCGATCAGCCCGCTGCGCTTTCCCGAGACGGGCCTGGAGATCCTGGTCACCTGCGCGCGTTACGGCCTGCCCATCGGCTTTGGCCCCATGGTCCAGGCCGGGGCCACCGGTCCGGCCACCCTGGCCGGCACACTGGCGTTGGAAAACGCCGAGATTTTAGCCGGTGTCGTCCTGGCTCAGACGTTTGGACCGGGCGTGCCGGTCTGTTATGGCGGCATCCCGCACATGATGGATATGCGTTCCTCGCAGATCAGTTTCGGCTCTCCGGAGCAAGGGCTGATGGCCGTCGCGATGGCGCAGGTGGCGCGCCACTATGGGTTGCCGGTCTACGTCAACGTCGGTCTCTCGGACAGCAAGCAGGTGGATGTGCAGTCCGGCCTGGAACGAGGGATGACGCTGTTGATGGGCGCGCTGGCCGGGGCCGACACCTTCGGTCACATGGGCATCCTGGGCGCCGACCAGGCCGGCAGTTTACAGCAACTGGTCGTGGATAATGAGATGGCGGCCTACGTCAAGCGTGTGTTGCGCGGCTTTGTGGTGGACGAGGAGACGCTGGCGCTGGACGTGATCCGCGAGGTGGGTATCGGCGGTAACTTCCTGGGTCACGAGCACACCTATGAGCACTTTCGAGAAGAACTCTGGTTCCCCACTGCTTTCGACCGGCGCCGGTGGGACGAATGGTGGGCCGACGGAGCGCGGACGATGGCCGATTGGGCTCACGAGCGTCAGCAACAGATTCTTTTGGAACATCGTCCTCCTGCTCCAGAGCCTGAATTGGTGCGTGAGATAGACGACATCGTCGCTGCCGCCCGACGTGAGCTATCGGATTGAGGCCCCTCTCTTGATCGTGCTCACCAGTCACTATCGCTCTGACGAGGATTTGTAATTATGGCTCGATCCACTCATTTCATCGGTGTTGATTTAGGAGGCACTAATCTCAGCGCAGCCGTCGTCAACGTCGTCTCGGGAGAGATTTTGGGGCGGCACAGGGTACCTACGCTGGCCCACGAGGGGCACGACGCTGTGATGGCCCGGATGGTGGACCTGATCCGCGAGGTTTTGGCCGATGCCGGCTTGGACAAGACGACCATCGGTGGTGTGGGCGTCGGTGCTCCAGGTGTGCTCGATTTGGAACGCGGCACCACCCTCTTTCTGCCGAACCTGCCCGGCGGATGGCGCAACGTCCCGCTGAAAGCGACCATTGAGGCCAGCGTTGACCTGCCGGTCTACTTACTCAACGACGTGCGCTCCTACACACTGGGCGAAAAGACCTTCGGCGCCGGACGGCAAGTGGACACGATGGTTTGTTTGGCCATCGGCACGGGGATCGGCGGGGGGATGGTGGTCAAC
>Ga0180301_10002566_pt1 | contig 14288 bp, 13 predicted proteins | sample GuaBasSediGuay16_FD_121797 | JGI IMG/M metagenome (GOLD analysis project Ga0180301, IMG submission 121797) | Subseafloor sediment microbial communities from Guaymas Basin, Gulf of California, Mexico - Guay16, Core 4569-2, 12-15 cm | ecosystem: Environmental > Aquatic > Marine > Hydrothermal...
AATTATGAGTAAGTTTTATGGTGAAAGTGAAGCTCGACTAAGAGAAATCTTTGATGAAGCTCAAAAGAATGCTCCAGCAATAATATTCATAGACGAAATAGATGCAATAGCACCAAAAAGAGAAGAGGTTGTAGGAGAAGTAGAAAAGAGAGTAGTTGCACAATTATTAACACTTCTCGATGGATTAAAGGAAAGAGGGAAAGTAATAGTTATTGGTGCTACTAATAGACCTGAAGCATTAGATCCTGCTCTTAGAAGACCAGGAAGATTCGATAGAGAAATAGAAATACCACCGCCAGACAAGAGAGCTAGGAAGGAGATATTACTAGTACATACAAGGAATATGCCATTAGCTGACGACGTAGACTTAGACAAAATATCTGAAATGACACATGGATACACAGGCGCCGACATAGCGGCATTAGCTAAGGAAGCAGCGATGGTTGCTTTAAGGAGGTTTATTAGAGAAAGAAGAATCGACCTTACCCAACCAATACCAGCCGAAAAGCTTAGAGAACTCAAAGTAACAATGAAGGACTTTATAGAGGCCATGAGATTTATACAGCCAAGCCTACTTAGAGAAATCTATGTTGAAGTACCTGAAGTACATTGGGAAGATATAGGAGGCTTAGAAGACGTGAAACAACAACTTAGAGAAGCTGTTGAATGGCCTTTAAGACATCCGGAAATATTTGATAAGATGGGTGTAAGACCTCCTAAAGGAATATTACTCTTTGGCCCACCAGGTACGGGTAAAACATTGTTAGCAAAAGCAGCAGCAACAGAAAGTGGTGCAAATTTCATAGCTGTCCGTGGACCAGAAATTCTAAGTAAATGGGTTGGAGAATCAGAAAAAGCTGTTAGACAAATATTCCGTAGAGCAAGGCAAGTAGCACCAGCAATAGTATTCTTTGATGAAATAGACTCTATAGCACCAGCAAGAGGCTACAGGCATGATACAAGCGGTGTAACAGACAGAATTGTGAACCAATTACTATCAGAAATGGATGGGATACTACCATTAACAAATGTTATAGTTATTGGTGCTACTAATAGACCCGATATTCTTGACCCAGCATTACTAAGACCAGGAAGATTTGATAGACTTATCTACGTACCACCACCAGATAAAGAAGCAAGACTACAAATATTTAGAATACACACAAGAAAAATGCCTCTAGACCCCGATGTTGATCTAGAAAAATTAGCTGAAATAACTGAAGGATATACAGGAGCCGATATCGAAGCTGTATGTAGAGAAGCAGCAATGATTGCTCTACGAGAAGAATTCAAAATAAGACCCGTAAAAATGGAACACTTCATTAAGGCTCTTAAAGCAATACCACCAAGCTTAACTAGAGAAGATATTGAGAGATATGAAAGGATAGCTAGAGAATTAAAGAGGATGGTTGTCTAAAGACAATAACATTCTTAAACATTAATTCTTAACAATCAAGTTTTTTAGATAAATCTACGTTATTGTCACAGGTATGGGCGATAGTGTGGCTGATGATAAGACAGTAAACATTAAAGCTGTTGTTGAAAAATACAGAGACTACGTACCAGCTAGTTATATAAAAATGCTAAGGAAATTATCCAAGGACATAGAAAACGCCATAAAGGCTAAACATAGGAGATTACTAGTTATTTCTTCATCTGAACCATATATCCACGGAATACTAGCAGCAAGGACAATAATAACCTACGAGAAAAAGCTTAAGTCGCAAGGCGTAACAGATGAAATAAAGACTCTATACGTTTTTCACTCAGAGTTTTCAGATGCACGTATCAGAAAAGATGTATTTAAAGAAATAGTTAAAGATAAGTGTAGGAAAGTTAAATTAACAATTATAACTTATGAGGAAGGGGAAGCATATCTTGGAACAACGTTTAAAGTTCTTGTAATGGATTTAGTAAATGATCTAAGACCAAACGATCTGGGAAGACTTATAGGTATAATTGAAGGTGGCGGTCTTGTAATACTCTTAGTGCCGAAATGGAGTACATGGGATACATACCTTACATTATTTAAGAAGACGTTAACTATACCACAAAAGCCTAACCCTAGACACATATTCATATCATGGGTTAAAAGAAAACTCCTTGAGCATCCAGGAATATATATTTATGATGCTGATGAGAGAAAGGTGATAAAAGCTTCAGAGTTTAAGGGTAGTGAATATGTCCGTAAAGAACTTGTAATTCCTGAAAAGATAATATTCCCTAAAGAATTATACACGCTTGCATTAACGCAAGATCAGGTAGAAGTAATAAAGCTTATTGAGAACCTAATTGAAAGGCCTAGAAAGGGTACAAGAAAAACAATAGTTGTAACAGCTGATAGAGGCAGAGGTAAATCATGTGCAATAGGTATTGGATTAATAGGGTTAATTAATGAATTACTTAGAGTAAAACATAGAGTCAGAGTGCTAGTAACAGCTCCAAGAGCAACAAACATACAGTCACTAATGCAGCTAGCATTAAAGGCATGTGAAAAGCTAAAGTTGAAGACAAAGGTTATAAAGAAAGGAGGAAATATAATTGAAATACAAGGTGAGAGATTTAGCATAGAATACTGGGAACCAATAACAATACCAAAACTATCAGCAGACATTGTTGTAGTAGATGAGGCTGCTGGAATACACGTACCATTACTCCATTCAATATGGAATAGTCATAGAAGAACAGTATTTGCAACAACAATCCATGGCTATGAGGGGGCTGGTAGGGGTTTCTCAGTAAGATTTTTACAAAGGCTAAAGGAGGATCCTAATACAAAATTATATCTCTATGAAATGGAAGAGCCTATTAGATATGCTAAAGATGACCCCATAGAGATATGGCAATTTAAAACGTTATTACTTGATGCAGAGCCGGCTGAACTTAATGAAGAAGATATTAAAGCCATAGATCAAGGGAACTTGGAATATCTAGAACTAAAACCTGAAGTCCTATTCACACCTCAAGGAGAGGAATGTCTAAGGCAGCTTTTTGGAATATACGTGCTAGCACATTATAGAAATGAACCAGATGATTTAGGTATGTTAGCTGATGCTCCTCATCATATCATGCGAGCAGTAAGAGTACCCTCAGGTAAGATAGTTTGTGCAATACAATTAGCTGAAGAGGGACCTATACCTGATGATATGATAGATGATCTCTTAAGAGGGGGAAGAATTCCAGGAAATATCATACCTGATAGGTTTCTAAAACATATAAGAATAAGGGATTTCGGCAAGACCGTCGGGTTAAGAATAGTTAGAATAGCAACTCATCCTCAGGTCCAGGGAAGAGGCATTGGTAGTTTCGCATTGAAAAGAATATATGAGGAAGCGAAAAGAAAGGGTTATGATTGGATTGGAAGCGGTTTCGGAGTCAATGAACAGTTATTAAACTTTTGGTTAAAGAATGGATTCATACCAGTACATATGTCACCTGATCGAAATCCAGTTAGTGGAGAATACACAATATTGGTAATAAAGCCAATATCTAAGACAGTAGAAGAGATGACTAAAATAGCTAGTAGAGAATTCAAGTTAAAATTACTAAATAGCCTTCACGATGTTTATAGGGATCTTGAGACTCCGGTTGCATTAATGATTTTGAGGACGGGTGAAATAATTCAAGATGACTATAAACCCCAATTAACAAAAATACAAGTAGATAGATTATGGATATACTCACATGGACCAATGACATATGAGGCAGCCTGTGATATAATGTACGAGCTTGCCAAGACGTATTGGATGACACCTCCCAATAAAAGACCTAAATTATCGAGAACAAAGGAATACATACTTGTAGCCAAGATTCTACAAGGTAAAAGCTGGGAACGTGTTGCTGATGAACTGAGAACGAGAAGAATTAACATCATTAATGAAGTAAAGGAAATAGCTAGAATAATGCTAAAACACTACTATGGGAAAACAGCTGAGACATTGCCTGGAGTAGATCTTAATGACTTATACTAGAATCCTCTGATTTCAGCCAATGCGTGACCTATAACTGGTAATATTAATTTCTCAAAAGCCATTTTGACAGCATGAGGTGAACCTGGTAAAGCTATCATCAATTTATTGTTAACTACAATAGCTGTTGCTCTAGAAAGCCATGCCCTAGCCCCTATTTCCTCAAAGGATAAATATCTAAATAACTCACCGAATCCAGGTAGCTCTGTTCCCTTGAATTCAAGCACTATATTAATTGTTTTATCTCGAGGATTAGGACCAGTACCACCAGTAATAATAATTACATCGGCTTTCTCTAACGCTCTTACTATAGCCTTCTTAATTTTATCTATATCATTAGGTACTATTTCGTGATGTACTAATTTATAGTTGTTTTCACTTAGAAGTTTACTTACCATAGGTGTTATTTCATCTCTCTTTAAACCATAGAAAACACTATCACTTGTAATTATTAAGCCAAACGATATCTCTTTAACTTTCTTCTCTATATGTGAAGACATGTTTACTCCAGTCCTGACCTATAGTATACGGTATATTAATATTCTTCGTCTTCGGTACTTTCTTCATCTAATATCGGTAATTCAGCTCTCTTCCGTTCTTCGGCTTCAAGCATTCTTAACATAACTCTTGCAGGTAGAGCGTAATCCTCTCTTCTTAATGAAGTAGGCTTCTTTAAAACTATTCCAACACCATTAATAATCTCTATCTCGTACATTCTATTATCATGTTCTGTATGCCTCATTTTCTCGATAATAACATATCTCTTTAATATGCCCTTAACAACTGCTCTCCTGAACCTTATTATCCCATCAGCTATATGTTCTATTCCAAAGCCGAAACCAAGACTTGTGGTTACAGCGTATTGAGATGTTAGTAGTGCTGTAAAATCCCATCTACTTAAAACTCTTTTGATATAGTAACTATATCTTCTAGCCATAGCGGGCTTGTCAAGCCAAAAAGCTGACATACTATCAATAACTAACCGTGCTCTACCATAACCTAAATGTCTCTTAGCCTCAGTAATTTTATTCACAAGCTCTTCAACATTCAATTCACGTATACTCCAAGGATCATCATGTCGACCCATAAGAGCATCTATAATTATTAGCTTACCTTCGTCAATAGCCTTTCTAAAATCCCATCCAAATTGTAATGCCTGTCTAATGATACTTTCCCTAGATTCTTCAGTCGTAACGTAAATGTTGATATCACCTTCCTTAATACCTTGTGCAATGAAGTGTTGGCTAAATATGGTCTTACCAGTACCTGGTTCCCCTACAACAGCTACGAAAAATCCTCGAGGAATGCCACCTTGGATAAGTTTATCAAATGATGGTATTCCTGTAGATAGTCTCTCTATACTCATTGTAGTAAACATCTCCTCTTATCTTCGATGACTATAATAATTACTTAATCTAGATATAAATATGTATTGTCTCTAAATTATGACTATCTGGTACATTCTACTAGCAGGTTATTGACTTTGAGGCCTTTGCTAAATGCTATAATAGCGTTATATACGTATTCTGCGGTTTCTCTCATAGCCTCTTTAGTGTAACCAGCTATGTGAGGGGTAAAGATAACATTGTTTAACTCCAATAATGGATGATTTGGTGGAAGGGGTTCTTCTTCGAAGACGTCAAGAAGTGCCGCCTTAATCCATTTTTCCCTAAGAGCTTTTATTAAGGCTTGAGTATCAACTATCCTACCACGACTAACATTAACTAGAATGGTGTGAGGTTTCATAAGCCTTAGTTTTTCCTCATTAATAAAGTGATGGGTTTCCTTAGTATATGCTAGACAAATGACAATTATATCACTCCTATATAATAATTCCTCCAACGGAACGTAGTTTATTTGTAGTGCGTGTTCTACTTCGGGTTTTCTTCTACGGCTCCAATATATTACTTTAGCTCCTAGAAGCTTAAATATACGTGCAACTTCAGAGCCTACTCGTCCTAAGCCTATAATTCCAATGACTTTGGTATTAAGGCTTGTTGATAAGAATTCCCTGGGAATTAGTCCTTTAATCCACTTTCCGGACTTTACGTACTCATGACCTTTAATTATGTTTCTTAGAAAGGCTAATACTAATGCAAGTACATGTTCGGCAACAGCTTTTGCGATAAAGTCTGGAGCATTAGCAACACAAATATTCCTTTTAGAGCATTCTTCTAAATCTACATTCTCATAACCACTACCGAATATTTGGATGAACTTAAGTTTAGGTGCACGGTTTAATAACTCTTTGTCAACGACCGTTATGGGATTGGCGACTAGTATATCAGAATCAGCTAACTCCTTATACAGCCATTCTCTAGAGGCTCTAACACCATTATACATTGCTACCCGGAATTCTAAGGATTCAAGTCTATCAATTATATCACGGTAAATTCTAAAAGCAAATACAACTTTTAAACCACTCATCGCCTGCTACCGTAGGATATAATCCTAGAGGAGATAAAACATCTTTATTCTAAAACAATGAGTATGTCTCCAGCATTAAATGAATCACCCGGTTTAACCCTAACCTCCTTTACTATGCCATCTCTAGGTGAATATAATTCCAGCACCATCTTCATAGATTCGAAGGTTAATACAACTGTTTTAACTGTAACTTTATCTCCAGGCTTAACGTAAACATTGAGTACCTTACCAGGTACTGGTGCTTTAATAACATTCATTTCTTCTAAAGGAGTGGGTCTAGATGGCTTAGATAATTCTACTCTAGGTTTAAATTCAGGTTTAATGACAGAAGTGCTTGGTGCACTAGTTTTAGATGAAGCAATTGTTGTAGTTGTTGTAGGAATAGATACTGATTGTGTAATTGAAGGTTTTGTAGTTTCACTTATTACCATAACCTCTATTTCACGACCATTTACTTCAACTTTAAACTTCTCAGGACTTATTTCATAAACCTTAACATCATATACTTTATCACCTATCCTGACTTTGTATTTACGTTTAGCAAGTGCCATGGATATGGTCCCTCTCTCCTATATTGTCCTTTGTCTTTATTATCTAGTTAGTTTAAAATCTCCAATGAGACTAATAAAAACAAAGTATTTAAAAGAACATGGAGGTAGTAGATCATCGAATCAGCCATGATCTCCAGTAATTTACAAATAGTAGAGTCCATGCTAGCTAAAGCGCTTGACGCAATAATCAACGAAGATTATGGTGTTAAGGAAACATTAATTACACTTTATAAAGAAGCTATAAGACCTAAGATTCATGATTTGAAGGGAATAGCTACGAAAAGACTTTACATAATACCTAAAACCAAAGACACTATAAGTATTGTGACGAGATGTATTGATCTGAGCATAAATAGTAAACAAATAATACTATTTTCGACATCTATTTATGATCCATTAAATGAAGTAGTCTATGAGTATCCACGTATGAATAGCTCCCTAGGAGGCTATGCGCCCTCATTTATAGCATTGAGATCTCAAGATGACAATTTACTATTATCAAAATTCTTAGTACATGTACCACACAGGATATCCATTCATAGTCTTGAATACATATTACAATTCATGGTGCTAAATATATGGTTAAACAATGCAATGAGGACTACAGAAACATTATCTGTTATTACAGATACACCAATATTAACACTAGGTGATGAACATTTTCTTAAACTAAAACTAGATTTATTGAAGCAACTAAGTAGTAAAAACATAACACTCATATCTGTTAATAACAGACTTTCAATATCCCAACCAATTATGAGTCAAGGGAAAAGCGCCTTGGATGACATAAGTGTGATTACAAGTGAGATAGGAAAAGTAAATGAACCCATATCAATAGGTCCGATAAGTGTTAAGTGCAACGGATCTATAATATATGTATCATATATCATCATACCCATTTCAAATAGTCGAAATGCATTTAAATACCTTGTATTTAGGCTAGAGACGCTGAAAGAGGCATATGATGCAATCGTAGAAGAGTTAGGCAGTCTTCATTTAGAGTCATGGCTTGCAACGAATTATTTAATTGAAGGGTTTAGATTCATTAAAGTACCGAAAGATAATGTGTATAGAGTTCTTAAGAAGTTGATATTAATGCTTAGAACCAAAGTAGAAGAGAAGGGTTTAACTTTTACATGCGATAGTCTATATGTATTATCCCAAATAAAGGATTTAGAGAACTACATGTACAGTATTTTGTAAATGTAATTTTAGTGACTTTTTAGAGCTAGTAAATGGGGTAACTGCTTGAAACATATATGCACATCACATGTAGGAAGTTTCCCACTAGAGTATAGTGAAGAAAGGGAGTTAAAGGTATTTAACGATATGATTGATATCGGTCTGGATTACCCGCCTGTTCCTCAACTTAGAAGCTTTATAGACATGTTTCTAGAACCACTAGCAAGACAGGCATTACTTCGTAAATCAAGGGGATTATACATAGCTGTTAAAAATATTAGTATAGAGTCTATGATCATTGACCTGCCTGAATACAAATTGATATCAAATATAATACCCAAGATTAAGGGTAAGGTAAAGGAAGTAAGAGCATGTATTACTGGACCTTTTACATTGGCATCATATATATTCTACAGTGAAAGTATTCCAAGCATAGACATTATGAATAGTATGTTAAGGGACAAGGAATATGTCTTATCATTCCTTACATCATATGTTGCTAGAATAGTAGAAGAAGTATCCAAACTAGGCTATAATTACATTAACATTGATGAACCGGTGTTATCGGTTATAATTGGTACTAGAAGACTATTATTCAATTACACAATTGAGGAAATCACAAACGCTCTCGACATGTTATTTGAAAGAGCTAAGCATGTAAAGATTAGGGGAATACATGTATGTGCTAGATTACCTAAACTATTAAAGGAGGTGCTACTTAGAACAAATAACATAAACTTATTAGACCACGAACATTATGACAATAGAAAGAACTTTGAATTTTACTCATATGAAGACTTAGATTCAAGTGGTAAGTATATAGCTGTTGGTGTAATTTCTTCGAAGAAGCCTATTGTTGAAAATATTAATGAGATTAAAAGTCTAATAATTAAGAGCTGGAACCTGTATAGAGATAGATTACTAATGGTCAAACCTGACTGTGGATTCAGAGGATTGAGAGGAGTCTTGGGTGATGAATTTAAAGAATACGAATTATGTCTAAGGAAGCTTAAAGTACTTGTTGAAGCTGTTAGGCAAGTACGTGAGGAATTCTGAGTAGAGGCTAAAGGTCTTGGCATTCACAATAACTAAAGTACTTATTCTCATAAATGTAGTATTTTATGCCTTATGTACTATAATGCACGGAGGAAACCTATACTCGCTTTCAAGAGAAGCGATAGTCTTGTATGCTTTTCACCCTATTCGGGTATTATTCTTTGGCGAATATTATAGACTGATTACATCGTTCTTCATTCATGCAAATATATTCCACTTATTTTTTAATATGTATGCCTTATACATACTTGGGACGATAGTTGAGGGATACTGTGGAGCTATGAATATGTTAATCCTATATATGATTGCTGGGCTTTTTGGCAATATAGCTAGTATACTTATTTTAGCCTACTCCCTAGGTTCATCAGCAGCTATTTTCAGTTTATTAAGTCTATTGGTAATTTACGAAAGAAGAGCATATGGAAAATTAGGTTCTATGGCTGCACTGCTTCTACTTGCTCTCATAGTTAGTAATATGTTAGCCCCTGGCCAAGTCAATAATCTAGCCCATATAGCTGGTGTAGCTGTAGGGGTTGTGTACGGCTATTTAATTAAGTTTAGACATCTATCTAGATTCTAATGAAGAATAGGGACATATTCTTGAATATTTACATAAATAACATTTACTTTTTGAAGGATTGGGTCTAGGCTCTCTTAGCATTTCCCAATAGCTAAGTAGATAATTTATTAATTCTTCGGCTTCCTTACTATTGTATACTCTAACTGCTATGCGGACATTATGCTTTTCCTTTATACTTATCCCTTCCCTTTTAACAATGCTTTTACTTATCGATGGAATGAGTTCTAATAATCCTTCGAGATCCTTAGCTATAATAATTACGTATTTTAAGTCATTGATCTTAAACCCTAGTTTTTCGAGTAAAGCACCATAAATTAACCCTCTAGCTTCATCTTCAGGATATATCTTAAGGCTTCGACTTTTCCTTATCCTTAAAATAATCTTAGGGTTATATCTTTCAAAAAATATCGCATCCGGAGATCCAATTACGGGTATTTCTCTAATAGGGGCTATTAAAGGTAACTTGACATAAAAATTACCATTAGTAGCCTTAGCTTTCTTCTCAGCATTAAGATATATATCAAGCATTTTTCTAATGATATATCTCCTCTTATATTCAGGTTCAACTCCTTGAGAGTAAGTATAATGTAATTTAAGTTCGCAATATAATTGTTGAATGAGTTCGGATACCCTTAAAAAGCCTAAACCGAATCTGAGCGGTTTATTGGCTCTTAGTATTCCTTCATTTAATTCTTTCAGGTAATTTTTTAGTCTAGTAAATCCCTTTTCCATTATAAGAACCATTACATTAGCTCTGAATAAAGGTTTATGAATTCTTCCCTGATTTCAATGAACTTCTCTCCAAGTTTAAGCATTCTCTCTCTGATGTTTTCTAATTTTTCTAGTTCACTAACTAATTGGGCAGCTTTTAGTAGAGTTAGGTTAGCTAGAGCTTCTATTAACTTAATTTTACGGAGCACTCTCCTTTCTCTTAATGTAGCTATCATGTAGTTTATTGTTATTTTTGCCCAAAGTTCGTCACTTATGTTGAGTTCTTCAGGTTTTGTTATAGAGAACTGTCTTAATATATCACTTGCAATTTCTCCTAGTATTACACTATGAATAGACGCATATCTATTCAAATAATTTTTAGCTTCACTGATCATTTCCTCAGCGTTAATCCTAGGTTTTACCCTATTCTCTAATGTCCTCTTAGCTACATATACCTCAGTAGGATAAGAAAGCTTAACTTTAATTTTCAGCCAAGAATCTTCAAATTCATATAGCATATTAAACAGAGGTAGAAGCTCTTTCACGTACATATTTAAGTCTTTTTTATAATATTCTTCATATTCTATGTCAGGTGAGGGCATATGGGTCAAGGCTATATCAATACCATTACTTAATGCTATTAACATTAATATACTACCTAGATTGAAGTTACATGTAACCATATTAGCATAATCGTATTCATTAATTAGCTTAACTACATCCAACCCTAGACTAAAATCTAATGGAAATGTGAATGTAATGTTCAATCCATACAACATAAGCATTAGAGGGTATGTTATAAGGCTATAAGCGGGATAATAGCATGGATTTACTTTAAAGTATAAGGGAAGGATGAATCCGTGAATTAAGGTCGGAGCAGCTATTCCTCCAACAATGTCTTCATTTAATCTCCTATTATCTCCGTTAATTATAACTATTGACTTAGGTAAATTAATTGCAGCGACTCTTACTATCTTAAATAGGAATTCATTAACTATATTACTTGTAATATTATAATTCTTAACGACATGACTCTTCTCTATACTTAATGGTCTATCACTGGCATTAACTATTACTATTTCATAGTCTTTACCGGAGAGATAGCTCTCCATACCACTTTTTATAGCTTCAATGACTTCATTTATTTTGCGATGTTTAGTTAGATAAGCTATTATCACTATATCAGAATTCAACTTCCTACACCATAGTATAATTACTATGCCTAAAGATTTAAAATAGTAATTGTTAAATGTTTCGCTAATGAAATTTCATTTAAAATTTATTAAATTAACCTAAATCAGGAATGTATGTAATACATGCAGTTGATTTTTTAAATTCATTAAGTAAGTTAAACCTTACATTTGAGGCGAAATCTTGACGTTGGTTAAAACCGAAGAGCCCTCAATAGCAGATAAATATGTAACATTGGATCATGAAGACTTTATATTGGACTTAGCTGAAGATATCGTTAGATTAGTTACTATGATAAATGTATTAGAGCACCTAGGTATAGAGTGCAAGGAGCTTAAGTTAAGCTTAAATAATTACATAAGTAGATGGTTATCATTATTTATTGGTATTCCTTATACCAGTAAGATATCAAAGTATATTGAAGGGGCCGTGGTTAAGCCTCTCTGGACTATAATTGATGATATAGGCGAAGATGCTTTCTATGAATTACTTGTAAAACTATACACATATTATGAACTATACGAAGTAGGAGAAGTAAATGAGGATACGATTAAAGACCTAGAAAACATCCTATATATCATGTGGAGTAAGCTAGTTTCTAAACAAATTAACTTAAAAGTAGAGTTAAATAATATGAATATGGCAATTATGCTGATACTTTACGTCCTTTCATTAAGTACGATAAATTATACGACTTGACTATACTTTACCCCTTACTACAATAATATTTTAATGAGGTGAGCTATTTGGACCTTCCTATGGCAAAGATAGAAATTATCGACGTTGACGGAAGGAGAGCAATAGGTGTAAAGATAGAACTAGGTAAAGCACCATTGCTCGTGATTAGAGGTGAAAAAGGATACTTGATGTGCGGTTACCTAAATATCGAAGTTGCTGAAAGACTAGGCGATGCAGCTGCTGTTATAACTGGTGTTAAGGACTTTAAGGATATGTTAACAAAAGAGGTTAAGTATGTGACATCAAAGGCTAGGGAATTGGGAGTAAATGAAGGCATGAAAGGATATGAAGCTCTTAAGAAATTAATGTAATGACAATGGAGGAAGCACTGCTAGACCTTCATATACATACCATATACTCTGATGGACTAGCAACTCCCAACGAAGTAATAAAATACGCTAAGATAAGAGGATTAAGGGTAATCTCTATAACCGACCACAACAGTATTGCGGCATATAACGCAATTGATAAGAGTAATGATATATTGATAATATATGGAGTAGAACTTGACACGCCTCAAGGCCATTTATTAGTGTATATGGATAGTCTCGATCCGAATGTACTTAGTATCACACATGTTGAAGACCTCTTAGATTATATTAAACAGAATGATTATCTCACATCTATAGCTCATCCTTATGGAAAATTTCTCATTATGCCATTCAACATTATAAAAACTGACTTAATTAACAATATCGATGCTATTGAAGTAATAAATGGTAGGTTGCCTTTTATTAGTAACTTAAAGGCGTATAAACTAGCGATAAAAATTTCAAAGAACATTACTGGTGGTAGTGATGCTCATTTATTAAGTGAAGTAGGTAGAGTTGGATTAATATGTTATGAGAATATTGAAACATATGACGATCTTATTAGTGCTATTAAGCATGGACGTGTAAAGGTATATGGCACTACAAGAAGCCATAGAATTATATGGAATATAATTAAATCAAATATTTTAAGAATAACGCGTAGCCTAGCTTACTAACTTGAGAACTGCTATAAAGAACCCGCCTGTGTCATGAATATGTGGAAATGTCCTACAATAGAATTCACTATACTTATAACCTCTATAACCTGGGCAACAGCTAATTTCAGGTTTAATAAGTCTAACACAATTTTTGCTTAGTACTGATCCAACTACCTCTTCGCCTTCATCTGGCAGAAGAGAGCATGTAGCATACACTACTACATCACCTAGATTAATGGCATTAGATAATAATTGTTTCTGTACATTAGAGTAGTATTTAACTCTGCCGGGGTTCTTTATATGAACTTTTATTGCTGGATCTTTAAATATCACACCGCTGGATGTACACGGGGCATCAACAAGTACTTTATCAGCTTTTCTTAATGCTGAGAAATTTCTTGAATCCGCTAAAATAATATCGACTTTGTCTAGATTAACATTGTAATCCTTAAGCAACTTTCTTAGTGCTTTAATACGCTTACGAGAAATATCTACAGCTATTACCCTAGCTTTATTTTCCGTTAATTGCATTATAAGAGAAGTCTTTACTCCAGGAGCAGCACAAATATCGTAGATTAGTTCATCATGCTCAGGCTTCAACGCTTCAACGACTAGTGCACTAGCTTTATCTTGAGTAATAATATATCCTTCACGAAGTAGTTCTAGTGTATATATGGGTTTCTTATAGTTTAGTACCTTTAACATGTAGCTTAGTTCTCTATCCTCTTCAACTTCAACTCCATTAGCTTCAAGAAGTTTAATAGCTTTATCGATATCTATTTTAAGCGTATTAACTCTAATCCAAATAGTTTCGCTATTTAATTTTTCTAATAACTTACAGAGTTCTTCTTGATCAAAAAACCTAGATAATTTGTCAACGAACCATGAAGGGTAGGAGTAGTATAATGCCAAAT
>Ga0180301_10002567_pt1 | contig 14285 bp, 15 predicted proteins | sample GuaBasSediGuay16_FD_121797 | JGI IMG/M metagenome (GOLD analysis project Ga0180301, IMG submission 121797) | Subseafloor sediment microbial communities from Guaymas Basin, Gulf of California, Mexico - Guay16, Core 4569-2, 12-15 cm | ecosystem: Environmental > Aquatic > Marine > Hydrothermal...
ATTGTATTTTTAGGGAATTACTCTATATTTTGTTAGTTCAAGAGCCCATTCTAACAATAAAATTATGCATGCTAGAATAAGTAAATAAAATTGAATATTTATCGTCATCTCTTCTTCGTAAATAGCTTTTTTTATTGCATTTTTGAATTCATCAATTTCTGAAATTTTGTAATAAACTCCACTAGTTTGATTAGCAAGCTCTATCAAAGTTTTTTCATCCAAATATGGATATTCTGCAACAGTTGCATTTAATTCAGCGAGCTCTTTTGGAATAGTTATTGTTTCATTTGTTATTTCACCTAGACCAATGGAAATTACTTTTATTTTTTTCTCTTTTAATAGAGAAAAAGTTTTGTTAACATCTATACCTCGATTTGATCTACCGTCTGTTATTAAGATTATTGTTCTATTATTGCTGCTTTCTGATAGAATACTTGAGGCTGTTACCAAAGCTTCTCCAATTGCTGTACCTGCTGTTTTGTCTATACTAATATTTTTTACTGTTTCGATAAGTTTTTCTTTATCTTTTGTTAAAGTAGATTTTATGTGGGCCTCTCCAGAAAAAGTTACAACACCTATATAACTCGTAGCGTAGTTTTCTATAAAATCTAACATTGCAAATCTTGTTGCTTCTAATCTATTTGGTTTTACATCTGGAGTTAACATACTTGAACTTGTATCTATAGCCAGAACATAATCTACATTTGAAGATGGTGAAGAGATAGTTAACGTAGGATTTGAGAGACCCAAGATAATTAATATAAGTGCAAGAATACGAATAGCAATGGGAACTATTGAATAAGATAATAATTTTTTACCTGCAACTTTCTTTAAAATTTCGAAATTCCCAAATCTTATTGCTCTATTTTTTGAAAATTTTTTTGAAAGCAAATATAATATTATCACTGCAGAAATTAAAATTATTAATAAGTTTGTATGCTCTAAAGTGAATGAAAGCTCCATAATGATTAATATCCTTCCATAAATTGTAAGTATTTTATTATAGGCTCTGCAAATGGCTTATCTGTATAAATTTTTATAAAACTAGCACCAGCATCTAGAAATGCTTTTTCTATAAGTTGTGATTGTTTTTTTGCTTCTTCCTCAAATTTTTCTCTAATTTTATCCACATTTATTGTAATTACTTTATTTGAGAAAGGGTCTGAAAAAGAAACATAACCTATTTCTTTTGGTAAAAATTCATCTCTTGGATCTCTAATCATCAATCCAAATACTTTATCAAATTTTCCGGCACACATTTTTATACTATCTTCTATATTGCCAACACTAATAAAATCAGAAATTATGAATAAAGCAGTTCTTTCATGCACATTATTTAAAACAAAAGATAAGGCTTCTTGAATATTGCACACACCACCATAATTTTTCTCGTCAGCAAGCAATCTTAAAATTTGATAATATTGTGCAATATCTTGAATAGGTTCTAAAAAATTTACTATTTTTTTGTTAAACATAGCAAATCCTATATTATCTCCAACTTCTACACCAGCGAAAGCTAATGTACCAGCAACTATTGCGGCATACTCACTCTTTAATTTCTCTTGTGTTCCAAAAAGCATGCTTGAAGAAGAATCAAATAAAATAAACAAATTTAAATTTCTCTCTTCTTCATATTGTTTAACATATATCTTATTTGACTTTAAACTTGCTTTCCAATCTATTTTACTTGCATCGTCTTCTCCAGGTACATATTCTTTATAGCCAGCAAATTCTAAACCTGTACTCCTAAATAAAATTTTATATTTCAATATGAAAGTGAAGATCTCTACAAAGCCACGAACACTTTTATCTATTTCTTCAACTAACTTATCTATTTTTTTAATATTTTCTTCATCTTTTTCATAAGTTTTTTTTATTAAACTCATATTACTTCAACTTTCTCCAAGATCTCATCAACAATCTCATCTATCTTTATCCCTTTAGCTTTACCTTCATAATTCAAAATAATACGGTGTCTTAATACATTCTTAGCAACAGATTGCACATCCTCTGGTAAAACATAATCTCTACCATTAATTAAAGCATTAGCTTTTGCTGCTAAAGCAAGGAAAATTGTAGCTCTTGGACTCCCACCCCACCTTATATATTTACCTGTTTCAATTCCATAATTAGAAGGATGCCTTGTTGCATCAACCAAACTGTAAATATATCTTTTAATTTCTTCTGAATTATATACATTATGTAATAGTTGATGATATCTTAAAATATCTTTTAAACTGATAATTTTATTAATTTTAAAATCCGATATTTTTTTTACATCTATATTATTTAAAATAATAATTTTCTCTTCTTCTCTTGTAGGATAGGGAACATTTATTTTAAATAAAAATCTATCTACTTGGGCTTCTGGTAGTGGATATACTCCCATAGTTTCCAAAGGATTCTGAGTTGCAAGAACAAAAAAAGGCTTTGGCAAATCAAAAGTTTGTTTACCAATAGTAACTTGTCTTTCCTGCATAGCTTGCAGCATAGCACTTTGAACTTTCGGAGGCGCTCTATTAATTTCATCAGCAAGCACAAAATTGGCAAATATGGGTCCATAAACTGTAGAAAAACCCTTACCTTTCTCATAAATTTCAACACCACTGATATCACTTGGCAACAAATCAGGTGTAAATTGTATTCTTGACAAACTTGCGCCTTTTATTGTCTCACTGAGGGACTTTATCAATAAAGTTTTTGCAACTCCAGGCACACCTTCCAACAAAGCATGAGAATTACAAATTAAACATTTAAGGATACTGTCTATTGTATTTTCTTGACCAATAACAGCTTTGTGAATCTCTTTTTTTATTTCAGCTACATTATTTTTTATCTCAACCAAATACTTATCTTTTATATATTTCATATTACTTCAACTTTCTCCAAGATCTCATCAACAATCTCATCTATCTTTATCCCTTTAGCTTTACCTTCATAATTCAAAATAATACGGTGTCTTAAGACATTCTTAGCAACAGATTGCACATCCTCTGGTAAAACATAATCTCTACCATTAATCAAAGCATTAGCTTTTGCTGCTAAAGCAAGGAAAATTGTAGCTCTTGGACTCCCACCCCACCTTATATATTTACCTGTTTCAATTCCATAATTAGAAGGATGCCTTGTTGCATCAGTAATTAAAGTAATATAATCTTTTATCTCTTCAGATATGTAAATTTTTTTAACTTCTTTTTGCATTTCAATAATTTCTTTTAAGGAAATAACCTTTTTAATTTTATATTGTTCTAGACCTTTAGTTTCAAAATTTATATCTATGACTTTTAATTCAGACTCTTTGTCTGGGTAGAGAACATTCACTTTAAACAAGAATCTATCTACAGATGCGACACCAAGTGGATAAACACCTTGTTGCTCTAAAGGATTCTGAGTTGCAAGAACAAAAAAAGGCTTTGGCAAATCAAAAGTTTGTTTACCAATAGTAACTTGTCTTTCCTGCATAGCTTGCAGCATAGCACTTTGCACTTTCGGAGGCGCCCTATTAATCTCATCGGCAAGCACAAAATTAACGAAAATAGGACCTTTCCGAATATAGAAACCTTTACTTTCTTCATATATTTGTACTCCAGTAATGTCACTGGGTAATAAGTCTGGAGTAAACTGTATTCTAGAAAAATTAGCACCCTTTATTGTTTCACTTAGACATCTTATCAATAAAGTTTTTGCAACTCCAGGCACACCTTCCAATAAAGCATGAGAATTACAAATTAAACATTTTAGGACACTATCAATAACTTCTTCTTGTCCCATTACTCCTTTGTGAATTTCTTTTTTAATTTCAAATATTTTTTTTTGGTATAATTTTATTTTTTTATTCATAAAATAAGTAAGTTATTTAGTTAAAAAACTTATTATGACAAATAAAAGAATTGAATATATTATTGAAATATCGATATATTTATTGATAAATAGGGGAAAAATTATATATATACCTAAAAATATTCCATTATGGTACTTTTAGATATTGAGAGTTTATATTTTGAAAAATTTGTAAAAAATATATTGTTATCTTTAAGTATAATTATAAGTTTGATGCTGATGAGTTATCCTGCACTTGCTGCTGAAAACACAACGAGTACTATAAATATTACAATAGAAGTTGCACAAAAAACAATAGTTGTTGTAGATCCAGATTCTCTATCTTGGACAGGATCACAAGCAGTTGAGCCAGGTAGAGAAAGTGTAGTAAAGGCAATCCAAATAGAAAACATGGGTTCAACAAATATAACCTATATTTGGGCCAATACAACTTATGAAAGTTCCTCTCCTTTTGGAACAGGTAATGCAAGTTTATACGATGCAGGAAATTTTGTCGCACTTAGCAAAACTAATGAAACTGATGATTATTTCTTTTTTGTAAACAGAGTTGATTATAATGAAACGCACCAAGATATTTATTTAACTCTACCTCCAAATACAGCAAGTTATGGAAGATTTAGAGATGGAGGTAGTGAGTATTTTTGGGCTATAGTTCCTGGGACAAATTGTACAGATGGAACTTTCTATATAGGGAAGCAACCACATACAGAAAATTCGTCAGGTAGTACAAATTTAAAGACCTGTGATGCAGGTCTTACTACGAACGGAATATATCCTTGCAGGAGCGGAAGTTTAACTACAATATCATCTGGACCTTATGCAGGTAATTGGGGTTATGCTGATCTATTTGTTGGACCAAATTCTAATTATCATAATTATACAGTTGCTGTAAGTGCGGATTGCAGTAAGGTAATGTTTTATCATTGGAATATGGATGCACCTGGAGCTCAATCAGCAAACCATCCTGAATATTTGTATCAGTCAACATTATATCCAGGAGGTGCAATTATAAGATATGTAAAAGTTAAGGTAGCTTATGGTACTGCAGCAGGTAATATAAAGAAAGGTTATTTGACAATTATAGCGCAGTCGCAATAATTTTTATAGATAAAATATTCTATAAAACTTCTCGAAACCTTTTATTACAGTGCTATTGATATATTTATTATCTTCTTTTTTTTTAGACAATGATTCCTCTGTTTCTGCTATTGATTGAATTTTTATATTGTATCGGATCTCAAGTTTCATTAATTCTTTTTCAAAAGATTTATTTCCAACATAAAATAAAGTTATTTTATTTTTTGGAATTGTTGATATTTCAGTAATTGATATTATGTCTGTTAGTTTTGGGTCTAAAATCTCAATATTTTTAAGACAAGATTCTAAGCTATTAATATCATCAATAAGTATTTTTCTTTTCATTTCAGATAAACTATTTATAAATTTTTCATCTTTTAAATATGCAAATAGGTTGTTTCTTTTAAGTATTGAATAATAAATAAATCCAAGAAAAGTTATTAAAGAATTATAATTTGGAAAAGCAACTATCGTGTTTCCATATTTTTTTAATTCAAGAATTTTTTTCTTTTTTAAAGACCATAAAGCCGAATATATTCTTTCATAGGAATATTTGCAAGTCTTTTTGATTTCACTTATTGTTTTTGTTTTTTCTGGAAATAAGTTTGAAAGCACAACTAATTCATTTTTATCTAGCATAATTATTATTGAAATATCGATATATTTATTGATAAATAAGGGAAAAATTATATATATTAAATTGAAAATAAATAACTATGGATAGAAACTTTAACAGTTCAGTGGCAGTCGTACTTAGCGTACTTGGAGCAATATTAATGTTGTCAGTAACTTCTGCACCAGCATTAGCATTAACAGTTAATGATACAGAGACAGCAAATATTTCAGTGGTAATTTCAACTGTAACTATGGTAAACTTAGACCCTTATGTCTTAAGTTGGCAGGGATTACAACCTGGAGAGATTGGAACAAATGCTACAGAAGTTAATAACTACTTTGCAATACAAATTGAAAACATAGGTTCACATAATATAACACACATATGGTTCAATGCAAGTTATCCAAGCAGCAATCCTTTCGGAACAGCAAATGTGTCTGCTTACGATGCTGGTAATTTTGTAGTACTTGCTACTGAGCCTGAAAGTGGAGCAACAGCAAGTTCTTGTAATGCATTAGATAAGTATGATAGTTATAAATATCCAAATAGAGTGGAGTATCCAGAAGTAAGAAGTTTAGTATATGTCAGAGACCCTAATGGAAATATGCCGCCACAGAACTTTGATTATGGCAGATTCAGATTTGCAAATGAAGAATATTTCTGGATGGTAAGTAATGATACAGATTGCAGCGGTAAAACTTTATACATAGGTAATGTATCTCATACAGAAACACAGACAGGTACTGTTGATTTTAGTAGTTCTACAAATCGTGTTGAAGTAAGTTTGAATACAGCAGTCGAAGGATGGTGTTATGGTAATATAAGTGGTCATAGTGAATTGGATGATTATGGAGTTCTAGTACAAAATGGAACCTCAGGCGCTAACAGAAAAGTAATGTTAGTATGGTGGAACAAAGATGCGTTATCTACTGGTGCAGTTGGTCATTACTTCTATGAAGGAAATTTGGTTCCTGGAAATTCAACAGCAGCTTGTGTTAAAGTATATGTGCCTTATGGTGTTTACGAAGGTACAGTAAAAACAGGTATTTTGACAGTAGTTGTAAATAGCGTCTAATTTTTTTGGTTTTCTTTTTTATTTTTTATAGAAAAATTGCAAAAGAAGCTATTGATTTAGGATTACATGTTTTTGAGGTTTTGTGTTTTATTAGGGTTTAGAGGAGAGGGTTCAAAAGTGTCAAACTTTAGTTTGAATTAATAATTTTATTGGTTTTGGAGATTATTACACTGTTATAATTAATTTAGTGGGTATTTAAAGTTTTTATCTTTATATAGTAATGACAAGTAGATTAGTACCACTGGAGATTAAAGAAAAAGAAAATGGGTGTGAATATCATCACATAGATTACAGAGGCAATGAAACAGATACCAAAATAATAAGAGTATCTTATGAAGATTTATATTTGATTGGAAATCCTTTCCTACCCATCACTACAAAAGAAATAAATCCAGAGGTAGCAAAATTGCAAAGCATCAAAGAACTAGAAAAAAATGTACTTAGATATGTTGAACTTAATTGTAAGGGATGGGTATATGGAGGACATACTCCAACAGACGAGTATGTAGAAATTTATTTGGAAAAAGAAGAAAATCCTTTAGAAGGATTAATAGACATTATTTAAAACATTAAAACTTTTTTCTATAATGGATTCTGGTTTAATTGGTTTTGTTATTTTTGTTGCAATAACAGGACTGATTGCTTATCTTAAAAGAGACAAAATTGAGAGACAGGGAATTATTTTGATGATGAGAACAAAAAAATTCAAACAAGATATAAAAAAACATGCGATCAAACACAGAAAATTCTGGAATATTTATTTTAATATTGGTATTTGCGTCTCATTTCTTGCAATGTTTTTTGGAATTTGGTATTTGATAAATAACACCATAAACATTGCTTCTGGAATTGGAAGCAGTGGTTTTGCTCTAGTTTTGCCTTTTCCAACAAGTTCTTTTTCAATCCACCAAGGTCTGTTTTTAGTTCCAATCTGGTACTGGCTTATTGCAATAATAATCTTGATTTTCCCCCATGAACTATCTCATGCTTTTGCTCTATCAATCAATAAGTTGAGAATAAAATCACTTGGTTTAATTTTATTTTTATTTATTCCAGGAGCTTTTGTTGAACCAGATGAAAAACAACTGAAAAAAGCCTCTAAATTTAAACGGTTGCAGGTTTTCTGTGCGGGTTCTTTCTCAAACATAGCTACTGCTTTATTCTTTGTTTTAATTCTAAATGTCTTTTTATCTGTTGCTTATACCCCAGCAGGAATTTATTATTCTTTCCCAGCAGAAAAAATTAATAAAACAGAGATTATTGAGATAAATAATTTAACAAACGGAATGATGGAACTGAAAACAGAAAACAACACTTATTTGTTAACAAAAACTCTTTTGAAAGAACAGAAAAATAAAACAGAGATAATTGTTTTTCAAGATTGGCCCGCAGTAAGAAACAATTTATCTGGGGCAATAAAAAAAATAGATAATTATTGGATAAATACCCCAAAAGATGTTTCTTTTATTCTATCAAAGCATAAACCAAATGATACAATTTTAATTGAAACAACCAAAGGAATTTATAATATTACTTTAGCAGAAAATAATGGAAAACCTTTTTTAGGAATTGTAACAAGCTATGATCCCATTTTAGATTTTATAGCTCCTATGAATTACCGAGATTATGAAGTAAAGAACAAAAATTTTGAAAAAATTGGAGAATTCATGATTAAACTAATTTCTTTTATTATTGCAGTATGCTTCGGGGTTGCAATTGTCAATATTCTTCCAATAAAACCTCTTGATGGAGGTCTGGTTCTGGAAACTCTGACAAACAAAAAAATCGCAAATTTTATTTCCTTGATTATATTTATTTTGATAATCTATAATTTTGTTGGGCCTTTTTTATAAAAATAATTTAAATTATTATGGGTTTTTTTATTTCATTTGAAGGTCTTGATGGAAGCGGATGTTCAACCCAGGCGCAACTTTTGGAAAGACATTTTAAATTAAGAAAAAGAGCTGTGTTATTAACAAAAGAACCTACAAACAACTTAATTGGAGGTTTAATAAGAGGGCAGTTGACGCATGAATGGAAAAGTTCTATGGAATGCCTGCAATTGCTTTTCGCTGCTGATAGAGCTCATCACTTAGAAAAAGAAATAAATCCTGCACTTAAAAAAAACTTTGTTGTAATTTCTGATAGATACAAACTGTCTTCAATAGCTTATGGTTCTTTGGAAGCAGACCAAGAATGGCTGAAAAAAATAAATGAGAAATTCAGAGACCCGGACTTAACAATCCTGCTGAAGGTTTCTCCAGAAACCTGCATAAAGAGAATAAAGAGCAGACCTTCTTTTGAATTATTTGAAGAGAGCGAGAAACTTGCAAAAATTTGGAAAGTTTATGAAAGTTTTGTTTCAGAAAATGTTGTCTTAGTTGATGGAGAAAAACCAATAGAAGAAGTCCATGATAAAATTGTGCAAATAGTAAATGAGAGAATGAAAGGAAAAGAAATTGAGACTTTTCTTTAACTATTGAATTTTTCAAAACTTTGTTTAAGAGCTTTAATTCCCGGCAATTCTTTTCCTGTTAAAAATTCTATTGCTGCGCCTCCACCGAGAGAAACATAATTAAATCCATCAAAAGGAATTTTTAATTTACTTAATGCATCAATTGTATTTCCTCCAGCCAATACAGAATTAAAGTTTTTTAGAATTTCAAAAAGTTTTTTTGTTCCATATTCAAAATTTTTTTTCTCATACACTCCAGCAGGACCCTTCATAAAGACATTTGTTGAATTTTTGATAATCTCTCCATAAAACTCAATTGTTTTTTGTCCAATATCCAATATCCTCTCCTTTGTTGGCAGATTTTCTACTAAAATTTCAATTCTGTTTCCATCTCTTTCAACAGCAACATCCAATGGAGTTATTATTTTCTCATTGTTTTTCAATTTTTCTATTTTTGTAAGAAAATTTAGATATCCTTTCTCCTTTAGAAAATTTTCCGTTTCTTCTCCGAGTTTATATCCTCTGGAAATTAAAAAAAGAAGAGATAAAACCCCGGTAGTTAAAATTTTTACCTCTTTATCCAGAAAATTGTCAATTATTTCTAAGGGTTCTTCTAACTTTGCTCCACCCAAAATAAAAATATTATTTTTTGAAGTTTCCACTTTTTTTAGAAATTTCTCTAATTCTGTTTGTTCTGTTTCAAAAACAGGACCCGGAAGAGAAGGTTTCAAGGTTGAAAATCCGACAACACTTGTATGGCATCTATGAGCAACCGAGAAAGCATCCAAAATAAAATAATCAATTAAAGGAGATAATTTTTTTACTAACTCACTGTTTGCATGTTCTTCTATTGATTTATCTGCAGTTTCATCTTCATAAAAACGGACATTATCCAATAAAACAACCTCTCCTTCTCCCATCTTCTCTATATAATCAAAACTTTCGCCAAATTTTATGAATTTTACATTTCCAAGATATTTTTTCAGCAACTCTGCGTGTTTTTCCAAGGAAATGAAATCTGATTTCCCCTTTCTTCCCTGATGCGCCAATACAACAATTTTAGCTCCAGACTCTTTTAATTTTTTAATTGTTTCAACATGTTTATACAATCTCGGATTTTCAGACAATTCTTTGGTTTCGGAGTTATAAGGAAGATTTAAATCAACTCTTAAAGCAATTGTTTTATTTTTAAAATCAAAATCCTTAAATCTAAAAAATTCCTCCATAAACAAACATATAAAATTATATTATGCCGGCGTGCCAGAAAGGTTAATGGGCGTGGCTCGAGACCACGTGTCCCTTTGGGACATCTAGGTTCGAATCCTAGCGCCGGCGCTAATTCTCTGTCTGAAATTTTTATCTTTATTATTTGAAAAATAAAATTATGCTCTATATAATAAACTTCAAAACCTATGAGAAAGGAACTGGAATAAATGCTCTGAAATTGGCAAATATAATTTCTGATGTAAGAGAAGAACTTAAAGTAGATATATGGGCTGCTCCTCAATTTGTTGATTTAAAAGAAATCGCAAAAATAGTTCCAACTCTATCTCAACATATAGATGCAATTTCTTATGGTTCAAATACAGGTTCTATTCTTCCAAAATCAATAAAAGAGGCAGGAGCGATTGGCACTTTAATTAATCACTCTGAAAAGAAATTATCTTTACAACAAATAGAAGCTTGTATAAATCTTGCAAAACAATTAGATTTAAAAACAGTTTGCTGCGCTGCAGATATAAAAGAAGCAATGGAGATTTCAAAATTTTCCCCAGATTATATTGCTTTTGAAGACCCCGAACTTATTGGAACAGGGAAATCAATTTCACAAACAAAACCGGAACTTGTTTCAAGATTTGTTGAAATTCTAAAAGAGTTAAACCCAGATATAATTCCTCTCTGCGGTGCAGGAATTTCAAAAAAGAAAGACGTTAAAAAAGCAGAGGAATTGGGAGCAAAAGGAGTTCTTGTTGCAAGTGCTGTTGTTAAAGCAGAAAATCAAAGAGAAGCTTTGTTGAATTTGGTTTTGTAAAAGAGTTACAAAAATTTAAAGAGATATGAGCCCGGGAGGATTTTCAAATCTTCCTTTCTTTGGCTTAAGGGTTTCTTTCGAGAAAGAAAGCCTTATTCGAACCCCCAACACCTGGATCCGAAGTCCAGTGCTCTATCCAGTTGAGCTACGGGCCCATAATCAAACCATTAGAAATTCTTATATAATTTATGCACTGGGCAGATATTTTTGCAAAACAAGTTGTTGAAAAAAGAGAGAAAGAGGAATATGTTGTTGAGAGCGGAATTACTCCTTCTGGTATAATTCACATAGGAAACTGCAGGGAAATTTTAACTCAGTATTTTGTTTATTTAGGAATCTTAAAATTAGGTAAAAAAGCAAAGTTTATTTATATTTGGGATGATTTTGACAGGTTTAGAAAAGTTCCAAAAGGAATTCCAGAGAATTTCAAAGATTATATTGGAATGCCTGTCTCTTTTGTTCCTGATCCATGGAACTGCCATAAATCTTATGCAGAACATTTTGAATCAAATCTTGAAGAAGAAACAAAAAAAATAGGAATTGAGCCAAAATATTTTTCAGCAACAGAGTTGTATAAAAACGGAACTTTCATTGAAAACATAAGAATTGCTCTTGAAAAAACAGAGAAAATCAAAGAGATTCTAAACAAATTTAGACTTGAACCTTTGCCGAATGACTGGCTTCCAATAAATTTATACTGTGAAAAATGCGGGAAGGATTTCACAAAAATAAAATATTTAGGTGATTACAAAATATCTTACAAATGTGATTGCGGATTTGAGAATGAAATTGATTTTAGGAAAAGAAGAATAGTGAAACTGAAATGGAGAGTTGACTGGGCTTCAAGATGGGCTTACTTCAAAGTTGATTTTGAGAGTTCTGGAAAGGAACACAAATCAAAAGGAGGAAGTTTTGATACCTCAATCTTGATCTCAAAAGAAATTTTTAATTATGACCCTCCAATAGGACCAATGTATGAGTTTATCCATTTAAAAGGGCAAAAAGAAAAAATGTCAAGTTCAAAAGGAAATGTTGCAACAATTTCTCAATTACTAAAGATTTTTGAGCCACCAATTATCAGATTTCTTTATACCCAGAGATTGAATAAAACAATTTTCATTCCTTTTGATTTGGACATATACAACATATACAATGATTTTGATAAATCTGAGAGAGTTTACTTTGGATTGGAAAAAGGAGATGAAGATTTGAAAAGAAAATATGAGTTAAGCAAAATTGAAGATTATTCAAAATGTCCAAAAAGAATCTCTTTCTCTGAATTAGTTTTTATTGTGCAGTTCGTACCTAAGGAAAAACTCAGAGAATATTTAAAAAATTTAATGTTATTAAGAGATGTTGAAATGGATAAGCAAGATTTGGACTTGGCTTTAGAGAGGGCAGAAAGAGCAAAATATTGGGTAGAAAACTATGCTCCGGAAGAAGTAAAAATAAAATTGAGTTCTGAAAAAATTGATTTGACAAAGGAACAAAAAGAAATCTTATTTGAACTTTTAGAAATTATAAAGAAAGAAAGTTCAACAGAAGAATTGCAAAAACAGATTTTTGAAATTGCAAAGAGAAGAGGAAATGAAGTTTTCAAGATTGGTTATTTGGTTTTAATTGGAAAAAAATATGGACCCAAATTAGCAATGTTGATTGATGCAATTGGAAGAGAAAAAGTTATTGAGAGATTTTTGGAATTATTAGATTATTAAAAATCTTTTATAGGCCGAAAAGGGGATTTTCGGTGGCAAACCGAAAAAGTAAATTTTTGATCGCCAGACTCGAACCCCTCCCGAGAGATTTCTGCTGGCATATCAAGCCGAAGATATGGCAAATGATTGAACTTTTTGAAGTTCATCCACAGTCTCTCATGCTACCAACTACACCATTTCGGCCATAATATTTAAAGTAGATAAATTATTTTTATAATTTTTTGCAAAGTGATTTGTTAGCTGTAAAAGTTAAAAGACAAAAACACAAAAGATACTTGTTTTAACAAGTTTACTATACAACTTTCCTCATAATAAACAAATACTTAAATCCTCTCAAATAGAAGTTATATTTTAAGGCTCTTTGTTCCCAAATTTTTGTGTTTGATCTCTGATTCCTTCTTACCACACAAACAACATCAACAGGCTCAAAATATTTCTCTAACATTTGATAAATTTTGAAACCCACAGGTATAAAACCAGATTTCTTTCTCCAATGGTCGCCAATTAACCAGCCAACAATTTTTCCTTGTTTTAAAATTCTATATATCTCCTTGGCAACTTTCTCTAATTCTTGATAAAATTCTTCTTTTTCAGCGGAAATTTTTCCTATACAATCAGGATGATCAGAATATTTCACATTATCTCCATACGGAGAATCAATAAAAACCATATCAACAGAGTTATCAGGTAGTGAAATCTTTCGGGAATCATTTTGGATTATATCTGGTCTTGTTGGTGCGATATCATAGCCAATAACTCTTCTTCCTTCCTCTTTACAAACATCAATTGTTGTTCCACTTCCACACATCGGATCAACCACTAAATCCCCCGGCTTTGTATATCTCATAATTAAATTGTAAATTACACCGGCAGGAGTGACTCCATTAAATCTCCAGTCTCCTTTTGGAGTTTTGCTATAACTTTGTTTAGGAAAATCCCATAGAGTTGTTGGGTGTAAAACAGGTTTATCTTCTCCCATTTGCCAACCTCTTTAAGTCCTCAATAAACTTATCAAACATCTTCACTTTATCACTTTCTTCAACTTCTTCCTCACTCATTACATAGCTTCCATCTGTATCAATTTCAACTACAGCTCTACCTTTCTTTGCAGGTTTTTTAGTTTTCAGAGTTCCGTCTTCATCAGGTGTTATAAAGAATACTTTGATATGCTTAGTAACTTCATCACATGCGATTAAGAGAAGTTTTCACGAAATGAAAATTTAGAGACCTGCCGAAGCCAAAAATTATGTTTTTTGTTTTTCTGCAACTTCTTTTATTTTTTGTGAAAGTTTTTGTTTGAATTCCTTTCCCACTTCGTCAAACACATCTAATAATTCCTCATAAGTTCCATCTCCACCTAAGAAATCCCAAAATTCTTTACCAACTAAAAGTTCTCTTTCCTTATCTATAACCCCCTGTTCCGTAAATCTTGTATATGGTTGGGGATGATAAGGATTGTAAGGAAATGCTAAAAT
>Ga0180301_10002568_pt1 | contig 14284 bp, 10 predicted proteins | sample GuaBasSediGuay16_FD_121797 | JGI IMG/M metagenome (GOLD analysis project Ga0180301, IMG submission 121797) | Subseafloor sediment microbial communities from Guaymas Basin, Gulf of California, Mexico - Guay16, Core 4569-2, 12-15 cm | ecosystem: Environmental > Aquatic > Marine > Hydrothermal...
GCAGGAGTGCTCAGATAAGCCAGACCCGCCAACCCGTCATTGTGGTCGCATGGCTCTGTCGTCCGCAGGAAACTGTGCTTTTCGCTCGCCGCATTGGTCTGAGTTTTCTATCGGGCTTTATCAAGTACACTATCTCAAACACCTTCTCTTAAAACATAAGAAACGTTCGAGATGCGTGCAAATCGCCCGACCTTCGTCGAGAGCCGCAAAGCAACGTCCGGGAAAGTCGGCGCACGGCATCGCGGTATTCGGGTTTTTATCCGACAAGGCGTCGGCGTTGAGGAGGGAATGAGGTCATCGGTGGGCGGCCGTTACTCGAACCGCGTCCGCCGGCTATGGTGGGCGTCTTCTTTCTTTGGGGTCGCCCGGGTGACCGAATCCACAGGGATGCTCTTGGAGCCGCGAACCGCCCTGATAATCGCGCCGGCGGGCGCCTTGACCGGGCCTGTTATCAACTCCGGGACATTGTACAGCCTGAGAAATGAATCATAAAATGCCGGGTCTTTCTGCGGCAGGACAAACGGCTTGCGACTGGCGCCGGTCTCGTCAATATAGGTAATGAACAGCCGCGTAAATATTCCAGTATCGCGCTTGCTGCTGAAGACCATCCACCTGCCGTTGCTCGACCAGCAGTGCCATGATTCGGCGAAATCACTGTTGCAGGATAACTTGCTGTACTCTCCCGTCTGGAGATCGAGCATGTAAAGATCGCTGTCGGGCTGATAGAGGGCAAAGCAACTGTAATCGCACATCGCAAGCGCAACAAACCTGCCGTCGGGAGAAAGCCGCGGTGTCAGTATACTTAGGCCCGTATCTTTCGCCGCCAGCACCGTTTCCGGTTGGCCCCATGTATCCGTCCGCACGTCATAGGCGATGCGCTTGAGGTCGTACTTTACCTCGGCAAAGCGCTCCGGCGGGAACTCGGTGCTCGACCAGAGTTTCGGCGCACTGACAAAGTACAGATACTTCCCGTCGGGACTCCATGTCGGCTGGGTTTCCGACTGCGCCTTATCCGATATGCCCGGTATCGTCTGGACCTGTATCGAGCCCTGATTTTGAGAAATCTCGCGAATCGCTCCTGTGTCTGCCTGCTTATCTTGCGGCCGTAAAGATCCACCCCTTTATACTACTATCCGTCAACTTCTTGTTTTTTATGCACGTTTTTTATGCCGCAATTTCTGTAAATCCTTTTATATCAGTTGCTAAAGCTCTCTCATTAAAAAACCCGCCAGGTTCCGAATCTATCCAGTCCACATATGGCTTGCGCAGGCGCCCTCACAACATGCTGTTGGCCCCAATGCGATAAACTCCAGCCGCAAAGCGGCTGCTTTGATTGCGGCTTCGGGCCAAAGACCCGACGCCGCGCCAAGTCTGCTTCCGTATACCAGAATCGCCTCCTCCCAGTGCCGCGGTATGTGATCATAGCCGACGTCATCGAGCCGGTGAAGGTTTGCGGCAAGCTTGTCCAGGTTATGCGCCAGAAGGTAAACGACCATGAGGTATTCCGGCACCATTGGATTATTCGGGTTTGCTTCCAGCAGATCCAGCAGCAACTTTTCGGGGTTGGACTGAGGGGGCGCCTTGTCATCGGCTTTGCTGCGAACAATTCATAAATCGCGGCAAGAAGCGCAAAGACAAGGCTCGCGCCGGCGGCGGCATAATACAAGGCCGCGAACATCACCGCAAAGATCGCCAAAGGAAAAATACACGAGCCCCGGCTCGACAGCCAGAAACAACCACAGAAAACAACCGATAAAGAATAATGCGGCAATGAGGAAGACGTCCCATTGTTGCATTTGCAAGGAGTTATGTCTGTCCGCAGTTTCGTTCATTCCTGCTTTCCAAGAACTGCTGATACTTCATCTTATCTTAGTTTACCCGCTTGCCTGACCTTATTCAACAACATAAGCAACTGGGGGGAACTCGGGTTGGCCTTTTGGGCGAGTTGCAAGACCTCGGCGGCCTCATCGAAGCGTTTTTGCCTGGCCAGGAAAAGAGCAAAATTGTAGTTAAGCGTCACATCACCGGCAGCGAAAGTTAGTCCTTTGCGGTAAACTTCTTCGGCTTTGTCGGGCTCGTCCCGCCCGTCCAGTATTATCGCCATTCTGTTGTATCCCTGTGCATGGTCGGGGCGGATTTGAACTTCCCTGGAAAAATGTTTCAAGGCGTTATCGGTATCGCCCCTATTAAGACACGAAACTCCCATGACATGGTATGCGTCCGCACAGTCGGGCCTGATTCGCAGAGCTTTCTGGCTGGCGATGACGGCGGCATCGGCGTTTCCCAACTTGAGCAGAGACAATCCGTATGTTGCATGGGCCAAATACGAACCGGGCATAAGTTCGGTTACAATACGATATTGCTCGGCAGCGCCCTGCGGTTTCTTCATGACATCCGTCAGAAACCTGGCATATTTCCAATGCAGCCACCAGTCGGATGGAGCATTCCGGATAGCTTCGACATACTGCTTTTGTATCGATTCCAGGGCCGGGTAGTCGAGTGACTTTCTGAGATCGGCGGCGTTTTGCTCCATATGCCTGACAAGGGCGTCGTTGTCCAGCCTGTTCGTAAATGGCGCCTTCCTAAGAAACGTACCGAGAAGTTTTTGAGTGATCCTGTATTTATCCCACTCGGTGTAGGCGAGTCTTTCTGCGCACTGCTTGCGGCTGATGATGGACAGAGCGGCCCTTTGGCTCTTAATCCAGGTCGGCAGGATGTCCTCTATCCGCCGAAAGACTGTTTCCGCCAGGACGTAATTTCCTTTGAAATTCAGGTGCACATGTTCGTAGAAGAGTTCCTCGCCGGGCGTGTCATGCAAGCTGTTCTCTTCAAAAGTCTTGACGGAATCCACGAAATAGACGCCCTTGCCTGTGAAGCTTTCGGCTACTTCACGCACGATTTGATTTATCCGGTTGTCGGCGCGCAGCCGCAGGGCATCGCTTTGGCGCGCAAGGATGTATTCAATACGGGCTTTTTCAAAGAGGCCTGATTGCTCATACGCCCTTGCGATCCTGAAATGAAGTTCGGCATAGGCGCTGTCAATATCGCCGGCGGCCAGGTAGCTCTGAAGCGCCAGGTCATTGTCGCCCGATACGGCGTGTTCCGCTCCCTGCCGGTAGAAGTTGTCCCATTTTTCTTTTTCGGCGTCGGTCAGGTCCGTGCGATGGAGAGACGCAAATGGGGGACAGTCTTTTATATTGCCGCCGACGGAGCATAGAATGGCGTCTGCGCCTCCTTTGCGGATGATTCCTGCGATATCTTCGAGGTTCTTTCTAAAGTGTTTGTAAACAACATCAAGGTCGGCATCGTCTTCCCGGATGAGGTTTTCCATGAACATCGCGGTTCCGGCCCATGTAGCCGGGGCGGTCTTTTGGGACTGTTTAGTCTGCAGGCTGTTCTTGAGCAGTTGACCGATCCTGGTGGTCTGCATTGCTTTGTCGAAACGGATAAAGTTCATATTATCCGAAAGCGGCGCAAAGATCGTGCCGGCGCCATAGGGGCCTATGACTTCATTGTTGCCCAGATATACAACAAACAGGTTGCCGCCATGACGAACACAGTCCCTTGCGATGGGTAGTACGACATGTGAATTGGCGGCGGTGATCGCAATGTTTATTACTTCGAAATTGACTTGTGGATATTGGTTCCTGAGCATGACTTCCAGACAACGGGCAAACGAGTATGAGGGTTCAGGAGTTCCCAGCGCCGCCGAGCCGCCCAAGATAAAGATGCGGTACGTTTCGGCTGGTTTCCTGGCGGCAAATATGAACGGTTCGAATTCGCGGGCAATAGTCCGCGGCCAGAAGCGCCGTCCAAACTGATAGTTTTCGCAGTATGACGCCTGCCCATTCAACGTGGTCTTTCTAAAAGCGCTCGCCGAATAGCCGTATCCAACAATTCGCAGGGATATTTCGATGGCAAGCAGCACAACAGCAGGAATAACTGTAGCGGCGACAAGCCTGAACAACCACAGACGCCGACGTGAAATGGAACCGGCGGTTTTGATTCGTTGTTCAACTTTTCCAGCCGCTTTATCACCGGCGCAATCGGGGCGACGGGATTGGATATTTGAATCCGTTGTTCTGACGTTATCTTCCGCTGTCATTTCATGCTTCCCCGGTTAGTCGATATCTGCACAGCCGGTTCGTTTGATCTTAACCAGAATGGCCACTCTTGCGATACCTCTTCGGTGAATGTTTCTTGTTGTGACACTCGAGATAACACCGGCCCCGGAAGAGTCCCTCGTCTTCGAATTGCAGCAGACCCGTGTCGGGGTCGGGGAACACTATGGAAGTGTCAAAGTTGATGAGATTGCTGTTATTCACAGAGTTGCCCTGGACCGAATTGATACCGTGTGGATCATGACATGCCGAACATGGCATCTTCTTATTAATGTGCTTGCCATGATGCTTGAAGCTCTCATTATTCAAAATGCTCTCGCGATCGTGACAGCGGTAACACAGTTCATAAGCCATAGGGCTCTCCTCTGTATCATCGTCTGTCTCGTATCGATAAGCTAAAAGATACGGATTTTGCGAGCCGTGCGGTCCTTTCACCGGTGAAGACAAATCGGAATTATGGCAGTCCGTACAATAGATTATAGTCGATTCATCCATCCCTTCGAGCAAGCTTGGGACGTTTAGATTAACCCCCGCCACGGTTACCGGATGGTAGGAAGGATTGGACTGGTCAAACTCCATAAGTGTATTAGTCTGTGTAATCCGGCGCGAAATATCGGAATCGATACGGTTGGGATTGTTCCCGTGGCACTTGAAACATATCTCATACTCGTAACTGGCCTGTTCGATTACACTCCCTCCCGATGTTACACCGGAAACATATCTCATCGAACCACGAACCTGCGGCGCCTGCTCAATACCGGTACTCTGTACAACAGCATGAGGATTGTGGCAGTCCACACACTCAACGTGCCGATCCGAACTTTCCGTCGCCTCCTCCATATCGTGCACACCCTCGTAATCTTTCACAAAATGACCGCTGTACTTTTCGAACTCGTTAACCAGATTTGTCGTGGCGACCTGACCGTTATGGCAGCTAAGGCAGTTATTTTCCTCTTCTGCGAAGTGAAGAAGCCGCTGCTTGCCCCCTGCCGAATGAGGCTGATGGCACGAAAGACAGCCATTATCTTCAACGGTCGTGTATCCGGTATTTGTCAGGAAATCATCGTCGGCGTTTTTGACATCCGCGGTGGAGCCGGCATGGACACCGGCCGACCATCCGAATATGTCATGGCACTGCATACACAAATTAGAACGCAAATTGGTCGTTACCAGAAAATTCCCGTGAGTATCATCGTGCGGATCATGGCAGGTAACACATTGCATTTCATCGAGATGGTCAAGGTGAAACTCTTCAGGCAGAGAATCCGGCGATTTTATCTGCGGATCTTTGTCGGACAACCCGGACGAATACACGAAACTCACCGGGTGGTCATCCGATAGATCTGTCCCAAAATTCGTCGAACCCGGCGGCATATACGTATTGCCCCCGCCTCCGCCGCGAACCGTCGCATCTAAAGCAACCGTGCCATCGTGACAACTCAGACAGAGTTTGCTCGAACCGGTCGGCTGACCGACATCTGCGTCCAGCGACGTGCTCCAGTAGATTTCGTATGTTCTGTCGGAAAGTTTATGATTCCACAACGGGGTACCCGACAAAGCCATGTGCGGCGTATGGCAATACTGGCAGGCCATGCTGCCGTCCTTTCCCGGCGAGAAATCATGGGCTGTACCCGTGACACCGCCAAAAGCACGCGGCGATGTCAGGCAAACAATAACCGGAACGCCCAATAACAATATGCTTGATAATTTCATTTTCATGGCTTTTCAACCTCCAACAACTGGAGAACCTGTATTCTCTTATTGAACGAATCGGCCACAAATATTCGGTTGTTATCGTCAATGAAGATACCCGCCGGCAGCCAGAACTGTCCCGGACCATGACCCTCACCCCCGACCGCCATCAGTATCTGCCCGGCGCTGTTGAATATCTGAATATTCTCGAATTGCTTGTCGCTCACATAAATATTACCATGGCTGTCCGTAGCTACACCGCAGGGATGAGCAAAATAACCCGGTCGATTGCCGTGTTTTCCGATCGATCGCAAAAATTTCCCGTCCGCCCCGAATATCTGGACGCGGTAATTCAAAGTATCGCTCACATAAAGCCTTCCCTTCTTATCGATCCATATATACGTCGGAAAGCTGAACATCCCGTTGCCCCCGCCGTGCCCGCCCATCGTCAGCACATGGCGACCGCGCATGCTGAAGATATCAATCGAATGCCTCTTGGCGTCGGCAACGTAAATCGTCCCCTGCACGCCGTTGTAAGCTATACCCGAAGGCCTCTGCAATGTATCCGAGCCGAACGAAAACTTGTATTTGCCTTCCGTGCTGAAAACGCAAACCTTACCCAAGCCGCTGTCCGTAACATAAATATCCTGGCCAACCACAACTGCACCAACAGGCGACAACAATGTCTCATCACCCTCTAACTTCGAAAACTGCCCATATTTGCGTCCGTCCAGGTCCATCATATGCACCACGCCCCCCGAGGCATCGGCGATAAACAGCCTTTCCTCGTCGTCCATCGCTATCGCTCGCGGGCTCACAAGGACACCTATGTCTTCCCGCCCAAAGATGAATCGGCCAAAAGCCGCCATCCCGGACACTTCCCGCTTTAGATCATCTTCGGTGGACAACTCCCCCAGATACTGTATCCGGGCCTGCTCCGGAGGTTCAGGCCAGACTATGGTCGCCTCCAACTCGCCAAATAGCTTGCCCCGACTGCTCCCGCAGCCGCAACAAAGCATTAGCACCAGCGCCAGGGACAAAACAAATTGCCCCGTCCTCCCCGGCAATTTCAGATGAATGTGGTTTCTGGAAGCCAACATGACCTTTTCCTCAAATCAAAATCGCCTGGTCAATCTCAAATAGAATATCGTACCGGCTCTTTCGGTGTCGCGGCGTTGGAGTGTGTAATAATCCAACCCGGCTCTTACGCTGAGTGAACGACGATTATATTGTAATGCAGCACCAAGTTTCCATCCATCCGTTGGGCCTATATCGCTGCTGTCTTCCTTGCGTAACTCCACATCGCCCGACAACTTCAGATACCTCGTTAAACGAGTCTTTATTCCTCCGTTCGCCCTAAAAAGAGACGTTTCGCGGGCAAGGTTCCCGGTCGAGTCAAGCCAGCTTTGCGAAACACGTCCGCGAAATGACGTCTTTGGCGTCAAAGGCCACACAATACTGGCCGCCAATCGGTCGCTCTTGGAGGAGTTCTGGTTCGATTTTGTCTCGCCATGCTCGGCGTTCAGTGAAATATAGTCATTGCTGTAGCCGGCCCCGAAACTGTTCGTCTCGTATTCGTCATCAAGGTTGACCGTTCCAGAGCCAGTCGAAGCGCCGAAGCGATTTTGACGGTTCAAATACGAATAGAATACCGAAAAACCGTTATTGAATTGCTGTTCTATACGGAAATCATGTTGGATATTCTCTATATCAGTTGAGGCATCCGTCTGAACAAGATAGTCCACCAGGATTTCCTGACCGTCGGAGATATTCGGAAGAGTATCGTCCAGCGGATATACTGTAAGCTCGATGCGTCCATCCACCTCCCTGACTGTATAATCGCCGTCAATACCTTCCGTATAAATCTCTGTGCCCGTACTGTCCGTGACAACAATGCTGTCAACGACAATGTTTCTTCTTTCAAGCGTAACAGGATTTGGATCGTCCTCGTCAAAAATATGCGATTCACCGGTCACAAGGTCCGTTCCCGTTGCACCGCTGCTTTCCCGGGTCGTCATACGGACCGAGTATCTGCTCGTCAACAGCCCCCACGGATTATTCCTGTAGTAATCAAACCTCAGCTTCCCGCCGCGTCGTGTGGATTCGCTATTGGCGCCGAAATCACTCTTGCTGGCAAACGCACTGAAACTGGTGTTGAGATTATCGTATAACTGGTGGTAAAAACCTGCCGTAACCCCCGTTGTACGGCTTTCGCCCAACTCAAAAGTATTATCTACGACATAGGCGTTGTAGAACGTAGAAAACGTTGGCGAGTGATACAGCTTCAGACTTTCGTTCCAGTTAAAGGTCTTGTTCTCAAAGTCGCCGGTTCTGTCGGCAAGAGAAACAGAAGTGTTGAGGCTATGCTGATTGTTGCGTCCAAAATTATAATCATGCAAGAGCCGGTGCTGGGTTGTTTTTATCTCGCGGGTAAAACTTCCTCCTGTCTGCGAGAGGTTACTCAGGTCGGATCTGAAGTACATGCGCGATCGTTCACTAAAATTGTGCCTCAGAGAATAGCCGAATCTTTCATCGGTTCTATCGTAAAGGTCTTCGGCGGAACCAATATCGGAACTCCTGGTCATCTCATCTTTGCTCCATGAAAAAGTCATGGGCCAATTTTCAAATCGCAATCTGCCAAGAAAGCTATTAGACGTATTCTCCATCTGCAAGGGGCTTTGAAATCGGCGAGAGCTGACAGATTCGCTTTTTCTTGTATTGACGCTGAACGGATAAAGTTTCCCGGACAGGAAATTCGCGCCAAAATTGTAACTGTTCAGGTTGCCGGAACTGCTCCCGGATTCTGTCTCCTGCTTGAACTTCTGCTGGTTCAAGCCCAGCCCCACACCGGCCACATACGTCATCAACTTCGGATCAAATACATCCCCCTGCGTGCCAAGAAACAGTTCCTCTTGCATTATCGTACTCTCACTTTTTCGACTCGTTCCGGAAGAATTCAATTCTTCCGTCCGCCGGCGCGCAGTCAAATTCACACTACCATAAATACGTTCTGATTTCACAAAGGACCTTTCTCTTCCCCTTACCCGAACCGCGCAGCCGCTGGCTTGCAGCAAGGCCAGACCGGCGCCGACCAGCAGCAGAACTTTTATCACATTGTTCAATCCATTGACACATTTATTTCTTCTGTGTCGAGTATGCAACAGATTATTTACTCAAATTAACCGTATTGGGGTCCTCTTTCAGCACTTCCACGCTGTCAACACTATTGGGATCCGACACCAACTGCCCTGCCGGTTTCAAGAGTTTTTCCATGGAACTTACATGCGGGTCATGACACTTTGTGCAGATCGCGTCCAGATTGTCGGCATGGCCGGATATGGTGGCTATGTCCTGCCGCGTGTGGCAGCGATAGCACAAATCCGGCAGCCTGGCCCTTTGGAGGTAAATATATGCACTTTGATGAGGATCGTGGCAAAACACGCATGCCCCAACCGCTATCGGGCCGTGCAGATAGACGCCCGCCGTCTCATAATTCTTATGGCAGGAATAACATAACTCAGGCAAGGGCTTAACCAACTCCCGTTGGCGTTGATTCATCGTGCCGGCATGGCAATTATTGCAGTCGCGAGCCGCTGCATGTATCGAACCGGCCTTTTGGCTCAAACTCCCCCCCATCTTCCTGCGCAAAGTGGCACTGCTTAACAAGTCCACGTTGGTTGTTCGGGTTATCCTGAGCCGTCTCGGCCCGGGGCCATCCGGATCGGGGACACCCTCAAAGAAAAAGGTTAATGCCTTGTGCCGCCCCTCCCTGCTGCAACTCGAAACGACAAGGGCCGGCATGATCACTCCGGCTGTAATCAGGCACAAGACAATCCCGGTTTTCGGAACCCCTGCGTAATATGTTTGCTCTTTCTTTCCCATCAGCCCCATCCAGACCGAAATCAGCCTCAACCGCAATGTTACTCTCCGGATGTCGGTTCCTTCGACTCATTGGTCTTTTCAACTTGCGACTTGTCGGATTCATCGCCAACAAACGGCTGGGAATACTTCTCCGGGAAATTTCCGAAACCGTAAACACTGACCATCTGGTCGCCGTATTGATTGGTTACCAGGACAATAAAGTCAAGCTTTGCGCCTTTGACGACATAGTCCTTGAACAAATCCACATTATCATAATCGATAATCACATCGGCGGGCATATACATCTGCCCCGGCTCTGTCCCGAGCAGGCCAAACAACATCAACAGCCGACCGTCTTCTCTGAATACTTTTACCGCCTGCGCCGGACCGGCGTCAACCACCCACACCCTGCTCTCTCTGTCAACGGCAATTCCCTTGACACGAACCAGGCTCGCCGGCGTACTGCCGGGCTGCCCGTATGAACGCAGGAATGCCCCGTTCGAACCGAACGTGGTCAACCGGCCCTTGAGTTTGTCCCCGACATAGATATTGCCTTCCTGATCCAGCGTCAGATCGGTAATCATGGAAAACTCGTCAGGCTGCCAGTTTGCCCTGTCCGCCAGAGGCTTGCCGATCCTCTCGATGAGTTCACCGCTTCGCTTATCCAACACCAGCACCTGATTGCTGTTCATGTCCGTCAAATACACCCGCCCGTCTCGAACATAAACGTCGATAGGCCTGATCCCCAACTTATTGCCAAGGTAGGATGTGAGCTTGTCGTCGGCGTTAAACACAACTATCGCCCCCCCCGTAGAGTCGGCGACATATTTGGTCCCGTCGGGTTCAATAAACATGTTCACGGGCCTGGTCAATGACCTGCCCGAAGGGAAAATCGTAAACTTGTTGTTTACGAGGTCCATCACCTTGATGTTTGCATGGCCCACATCGCACACATATATCTTGCCCTCGTGGATCGCTACCCCGTATGGCTGGCCAATCGTGCCGACCTTAATCTCCGCATCGCCCAATACAAAAGTTTCCAGAAAGCCCGGCTTTTCTATATCGAATTTCTCACCTCCCTTAAACGAGGTTAGAAACTGCAGCTTCGGCTGGTTTGGAGGCGGCGGGAAAAACACCGGCCCCAAAACTTCTTCTTCGACAACGGCCTTGTTGCAGCCGCTCGAACCCAAAATGATGCAACCTGCCAAAACTGCCAGAAAACACTTCTTAGCCAACCCACAAACAGTCTTCATGACAAAACTCCTGACCTTCTTAAAACTACTATGATTTCCAACACACAAGTAAATAATGTACATCGCAATTAATCGCGTTGTTCACCAGGCCACCACACAGATTCACTCTTCTCAGCGCCACTCAGAACTGAATACCTTTTTATCGGCTAAAAACACACCCTTGTAAACGTGTTTGCACACTGGCAAGGCAATTATTACTCCTGTCCGGCAAGAGACCCTCCCGGGAACAAGCTGCCTGTAAAACACCCCCCAATATGTTGTAGAAATATCTGCGAATGCCAAACTTCAACTACCTCGTGCAACCAGCGGGAACCCGATGCGATGCAAATACTACCACATCCCCGCCAAAAAAGCAACACCAACCACCTCAGTGCCGATAAAATCACCCCAGCAGTACAGCCCGTATATAAAACCACCGAAAAATCAAAAAAGAAGACCCGACCTGAAACGGAACCTAACACTCCTTCAGGCCGGGTCTTAAGTTGTACTGCTTAAAACTGCAAATTTGCATCTATCAAACAGATACTACTTGATGTGGCATGTCTTGCACAGAACGCCATACTTGAGTTCGTAATCATCCGCATTTGTGACGTCGGCGCCCCAACCCGCTGCCCACTCAATGCCGGGGATGTTGACAAGGTAAGGTATCCTGAAACTGTGTTCGCCCGTATCAGTGTGGTCGATGTAAGGTACGTTTCTGCCGCGGCTGTCCACATCAATTACACCATCAAGATCTACATCTGCCCAAATACGGTAGTCGCCAAAAGGAGCCGCAGGATCGTACAACTGACCAGCAGGAAGAGCAGAACCATCACCAACACCCTGAATATCCTGTGACCAGGCAACGGTCTCATCGCTGAGGCCCTGGATATGAATATCGTGGCAGCTCTGGCAGTTCACATAGCCATTACTTGGCGAGAGCAGATCTTCGGTAATAGTACCTTCGCCATTAACCTTTGTGCTGCTGCCCTGCGCATCAGGATCGACCAACTCTTTGTCGTCCGCAGCCAGAGTGCCGGTATAGGCAAACTCCATAGGGTGTGAACCTGTCAGATCGCCGGCGGCATCATTGATGGCACGGTGAGGCTCCGAAGCTCCGGAGTCGTGACAAGCAAGGCACAAAAGACTCGGACCCACAGGGGTGCCGGCCGTAGCCTGCATCGTCTCGCTGTCATAAGCGGTAAACCCGGGATGAGACCCAGGAAGCACAGTGTCGCTGTTCCACAGCGGCATATCCTCCAGGGTCCCGGCTTTATGCGGTATGTGGCAACTGTCGCACTCGTAGGACCTTCCTTCACGTGCATGGAACGCCATCGCCGGCGCCGCTATGGCCAACACAGCCATAATCACAATAAGTTTCTTCATTTCAATGACCTCCAACAAAAACACAACCAGTTAACGTTAACGGTTTAGACTACACAACCTAAACCATCCTATAGCAACCATTTGTATAGCAACCGCCGTGCCTGCGATGGATTTCTTAGGGACAAATGATGTTTTGGTCTTGTAAGCAGTTGGATATACGGCACTTATGTGCATTATGGAAACAAAAACCTCTCAGGGGCGGTGTAATGAGAGGCCCGATATTCTCAAATTCGGGACAAATCGGCGAATCGCATTATCAGTACTGAGAAAAAGGTTATTCCCGGCGGTAATGGGGTATTGTCGCCTCCGCACGGTAATTTGGCATTCGGCAATTTCGGCGGGCATGGTGCAAGGCCGGGAGTCTTGCTTTGCCGGGGCTGGAGCAACTTTCGAGCTGATTGCTCAGAATCGAGAAAGTGGTCGGCTGCGGCAAGGGGGCCACTGCGGAAAAAATAAAAAAAGTCAGGGTGAAATTTGGCATGATATACGCGTCCGCCGGCGCAGGCCGATAAAATATGGTGTTTTTGGGCGGGTTCTGCCGATCTCTGGCCTGTTTTTTGCTCAAGGGAATGCTGCGGCCGGGGAATGTGTGTGCTAATGGCCGGTGATGTGATACTTTAGGCGGTCCTTTCAAGGCTCACGGTGGACCTGAGCCGTGCCGGCGGGAAGCTACAATGAAGCAGGTGCCGAAAAGGCGAATACAAGAGATTATGAGCAGAATCGACTGCCCGGAGGGCTTTGAGTGCTATAAGTCCGGGTTTGAGAATCTGTGCCCGCAGGAGATTACCGAATACGGCGGTCCGGCCGAGTGCAGACAGGCGCAGCGCGACCAGGAAAATGTTCGCCCTTGCACGATGAAAACGTCCTCCGGCAGGGATTACTGCTGCAGCTGCCCCTTGCGGGTTTATGTGGTTACATACCTTAACAATCTCACCGCTTTGGAAGGTCCGATATCAGGATCAGGACCACGCGACAAGCAAGCCGACGACTCCGTGTCCTGACAGGCATCATTGGAATCGCCTTCGGCGATGGTTGTTTTAACAGATTCCTCGGCTTTGCTCGGAATGACAGTGGGTGGGGCCTTTTCGTGCCTCCGGTCGGAATGACAGGGGGGCTATTCGAGGGTGGGGTGGACGATTTCGCCTCGGAGCTGGGCCTGGCCGCCGGCCTTTTCATAAACGCCGTAGAAGATCGAGCATGAGTCGAGCCAGACAGCGATACGGTGCATGTCCTCGGGGGGTAGTTTCACATCGTGGTGGCCCTTTTTCAGCATGGCATAGAGCTTTGAGGCGCGTGCGCCGAACTTGCCGGGGATGGTGCGGTGGCGGTCGCCGTATTTCCAGAACCCGTACTCCGGCGCGAGGCTGAAGTAGGAGGCGTACCATTTCTGCCGGTCTTTGACGACCACCTCGCGGTCCAGCCGGGGGGCCTTGTCGGGGTTCTTTTGATGACACTGTAAACAGTGTTTTTCCAGGACGGGCTGGACAAGTCGCGGATAGCTGAAGGGGTTGCTGCCGTCGGCATCGGCCTTGAGGTTTGACGGTTCGCGACGCATTGCCATGGGGATTTGCTCTTGTGCGTCGGGTGCACGAAGTTTGGGTTCGTGGCAGCCCTGGCAGACGAGTCGCTCGCCGGGCTGAAGATAGGTCGCCGAGCGCATCGACTGGACGGCGAGACCATCCTTATCCAGGGCCTGGAAGAACAATTCCTTCCTTGCCGGCACGGTGAAGTGTGCGCTTCCGTCGGCTTCGACGGGGACGGTTCCGAGCACGTATCGCGCCAGCACGACCGAATCGCCTGCGGTGGGTTCGCGCAGAGATGTCTCATGCGGCGGCGCGCCGGAGGGCACGGACATGGGAATTATCTGATAGATGCGCAGCGCTGTTATTTTGATGTTCTCGGGCCAGGGCGTCTTTGTGTCGTAAACATTGACCAATGCAAGGGTCGCCTGGGCGGGTTCGTCGGCGGCGAGGCGTATTGACTGGTCGGGTA
>Ga0180301_10002569_pt1 | contig 14279 bp, 18 predicted proteins | sample GuaBasSediGuay16_FD_121797 | JGI IMG/M metagenome (GOLD analysis project Ga0180301, IMG submission 121797) | Subseafloor sediment microbial communities from Guaymas Basin, Gulf of California, Mexico - Guay16, Core 4569-2, 12-15 cm | ecosystem: Environmental > Aquatic > Marine > Hydrothermal...
CCTTGGTCTAAGATGAATTTTAGTGCCATTGTCATTGCTGCAAGACCGCTTTTCATGTCTGATGCTCCTCTACCATAAAGTTTACCGTTTTCTATTACTCCGCTAAATGGATCGTGTTTCCACGCTTCTCTCGGACCTGGGTCGCATACATCTACGTGTCCATTGAAAAGTAAAGACTTTCCTCCTCCACTACCTTTGTAAATTCCCACGACGTTCGGTCTACCTTCATAGCCGATTTTTATTTTCTCGTAGTATGGGTTTTTCTTCAATTTATCAACGTCTGGTTCGAACACATCGATTTTTAATCCCATGGATTCCAGTTCACTTGAGATGAATTCCTGAATATCTTTTTCTTGACCTGTCACGCTTGGAAATCGTATTAATTTTCTTAAAAACTCTATTATCTTGTCTCTTCCTTTTTCAATTTCCTGTAAAAGATTTAGTTCAATCTCATGCATAGGAATACCACACCTCTCCATTCATCCTCTAAGTCGACTAGTGAGAGCTTATATTGCATGTTTCTAAGTACATTATAGTATTCTCGAATAATATAAACTCTGTTAGAAATTACGAAAATATTGTTAAAATTGAAGATCAAGAGTTTGTGAAGAATTAGCTAAATAAAATAGAGGAAAAATTATGGATAAGTGTTGGGATACGATTAAAACCATAAACTCATCCTTTCCGTCTAGAAACTTAGTATCCCAATATAAATGAAGCAATAAGGTATGTGAGGGATGGAACTACACCTATCAACATCCATTTCCTGAAGTTTGCACTTCTAATTTCCAATGTTTTTCTGAGGACATTTTTTCTCTGCTCCGCTTCAATTAAAAGGACATGAAATGAAAATTTTGCTCTCTGCTCCCTCTCAATTAAAACACCTGCAAGCAATATGATTACTGGGACCGTTGCCATAGCGAAGAAGAAAGGAAAGAAAATGGCTAATGTGCCTATGATAGATAATGGCATAAAAATGAAGCGAAAAACTATGAAAGCACTTATGGGCATGAAACTAATACCAGCACCCGTAAGTAAACCGTTCATGCAAGCTTCATCCTTGTGTTTTTCTAACATATTTAGTGTTTTTTCAAATTTACGGTTCAAACCAGAAACAATTAGCGAAAACGGGAGAAAACCAATCACTATAATTAAGAAATTATCCACTATGTTGCAGATGTAATTATTTATAAAGAGAAATAGTAGAAGCGATTCGAAAGTTAAAATTAGCAGTATCCTTTTATTTTTTAAATGCTTATAGCGTTCTAAGCTTAAATAAAAAATGGGTGAAACTAGCATGAAAAAGGGGAGAACAATTAGGAAAAGGTAATCGGAAGAATTCATTAAGCCAACCTCTTTAAACATGTACATATCAACGTAAATATAGTGTTTTTAAGCTCATTTTAACTTTATGGATTAAAAAAGAACATATGAATAAAGAAGCTTACAAAAATAAGGACCTAGCTTTATTACCGAAAGATGTTTCATTTCAAGGTGCACATTCCCTAGTTATAGTTTTATTTCATTGATTTCCTCTAGGGTGTCCAAGCTGTTCATTTTTATTTTCTTATCTGAAATTGTGTAAAGTGTGTTACCGATGTATAGGGTTCGTTTCACCATGTAAGGTGAATACAAGTAGTAGATTGTTGAGGTGGTTTCGTTTTCTATGTGAGTTATTTTTCCTCTTAGTACAATTCCTTTCTCTAAAGATATATTAAATACGTAAGCTCCTTGCCATACGTATTCGCCGTGAACGTAGGGTGGAACTCCTTCAGGATATTCTTCCTCGTTGATTTCCGCTACCAAAACAGGTATGACGAGCAAGTTTCTGTTCCTATCGAATAGTAGTGCTTTATGATCATATAGAACTGGCGTCTCCGTGCCTCTATCACCTATTACGTATTTTGAGATTTCTTTCGGGTTTTTGACATCAGTGACATCGAAGAATGATATTTTTACTCCTTGATACCATGCGAAGTCTCCTTCCTCTGCCTCTACAGTTTCTTTCCCTATGCCAATTATATGGTTTTCATCGTATGGGTGCAGGTAGTCTGAGTACCCACTTATTTTAAGTTTGCCTAGGATCTTCGGGTTTGTTGGGTCTTCTAAATCTATTACGAAAAATGGGTCAACCTTTTTGAATGTTACCAGGTAGCATCTGTTTCCCATGAATCTAGCTGAGTATATTTTTTCTCCTGGGGCGATGTTTTCTATTTTACCTACGATACTCATATTCATGTTTAGTATGTAGATGTGGTTTGCAGATGTTGCTTCTTCTATTATTCTTGCGACTTGGCCTGTTGTAGTTGCTATTCTAAAGTATCCTCTATACTCGTCCATAGAAAACTGGTTAAGAACTTTGCCTGGGACTTGACCTGAAGCTTCATATTTTATTTTGCTTCCTTCTATGTGAACTCTATGAATAATTGTAGTTGACGTTCCTGTTTTACTCCACTTTGGAACAACCAAGTAGATATTATTTAATGAGACGTACATGCAGCTTGTTATTCCCATTAAAATTGTTTCATATGTTGGCTTTTCATGACCGTTCTGCACATTTATTGCCATGATGATGGTGTATGTGTAATAGTGGTCTGAAACATCGGAGTAATATATTTTGTTAGCTGAAACCGTCTCTTCATAGCTGTTTATAGATATTTTTGGAAGAATAACCTCTATTTGGTCTTCTTCCATTATTTTAATTGCTGGACTATTCACTATAACGTAAACGTAATCGTTAATCATTCTCGAATCAAAATACCATCCATTGAGTGTAACGTTTCTCGTTAGAACTGGTTTTTCTCTGTCTGAAATATTGTAGATTTTGATAGAGACTTGTTCGGTGAAGGGGGCATAAACTTCGTAGAAGGGGTGAAAATATTTTTCAAAGACGATAAGTTTATCTTTATTTACATAGATACCTGTTACCGTTCCATTTAATTTTATTTTAGAAAGGACACATGCATCTTCAGGTGGATATGCTTTAACTATTGTGACGTTTTCACCTGAAGCCACATAAATATATTTGCCGTCTGTTTTTACAATGTCTGCTTCATCTACCCCTTCAACTTGGACATTAGTTTTAGAATATTCAACAGTTGTGGATGAAGTTTCTGATCTTTCTTCAAATACTGCGACAGGTGTCCCCTTATAACCATAGGCGGCATAGTAGGGTTTCCTTAAATTTTCTTTTATGAACTTTTTCAACTCTGCATATGAAGAGAACTTTTTTAGCTGGGTTCTTTGACCTCCTAATTGCTTGTATTGAAATGTAACGATAATGCTAGCCGCACTTACGATCGCTATGAAAAGAAAAACATAAATTGTGGATCTTTTCATGTTTTTCACCTGAATAAATTTCCATTTTGAAAGTTTAATACTATGGTTTGAAACATGTCGTTCTAAAAGTAGAACAATGCTGCAACTTCTATGTTCACTATTTTAGAACACCTTTCCAACGTGGTGAAAAGCACTTTAATTCACTACACATCTTGGATTCTAGTGCTTTATTTGCTTGAATCTTATGGTTACATATCTTTACGTGAAATTTATCTTCCTCTGCTCTTCATTCTCTTTACATTTTCATATACAGCGTTTAATGGTATTGTAGAAATGTTTTCAGCCAAAAATGTGGCTGTTTCCACCTATTAAAAGGTTGGTATAAGCTTGAGAAAAACAATGGGAAAAATCCTTCCAAGAAAATTCTGAATGATAACTCATTTTGGGTGTTAAATTATGTCTGAGTTGACGTTTTGGACTTGGAGAAGAATAAAAATTCTTATGATGACATTGGTTTTGTTTGGTGTCCTATTTTTGCCATAGTTAATTTGGTTTTCCCCACGTTCTTCCGGGAAGATCTTGCCTTCAGCGTTTTATACTGTTCGCCCCTTTTATCATGGCAAGCAGATGTTTAGTTTTTTATGCTAATGACCCTGAGTGGGCTCTTTATCGAGTTTTGAAAACGCTTAGGAAGTTTGGCTACGATGTTTCCGAAGAAGAAGAAGAGAAAGAAGAGTACAGAAGAATGTTGAGCGAATATAATAGGTTTTTGTTCTTTTTGTTCTTGTTTACACTTTTGTTTGGGTGGTTCATATTTATTTTGTTGAGTTTGTTGGTTTTAGGCTTTCTTGGTGAGCCTATACGTGAAGATATACATGTATATATGAATTCATAACATACATGTTCCCATTACTTTTCATATACTGGTATACGTGGAAAAAAATACCCAGCTGCTAAACGCTTAGAAAAACTTTTTGCTGGATAGCGAAGGAAAAATTTTGAGGAATATAAGAGAATTATCGATGAAATCTTCCAAGATGAAAAGAGGGGATAGTGAATTAGGTTTATAGTTGTTTGCTTTGCCATTTTATTGATGCTAGAAAGATGGGTATGGTTTTTTTGTCAAGGATTCTAGTGTTGAAGGGTCTTCTACCGGGTGTTTTTATGCTCCATTTTGCTTCGAAACCTAGTAGTTTGCCTTCATATTTTAGGATGACATCGACTTCTGTTGAATTTTTCCAGTAGAATATGTCACCTATTCTATTTAGGTGCATTGCTAGAATTGATTCTACTTTTTGCTCATCGAAAATGTTGACACGAGTCCATTTAGCTAAAGCATCGTATAAAAAGGGATCTGTTACGTGGATTTTCTTATTTTTCCGTGGCATGATTTTACCATCTGTTCCTATCCAGTAGAGAACTTTGAGGATAAAAAGATCTTCAAGGAATTCAATGTAGCTCCTAATAGTATTGGGCGAGGATATGCTGGTTTCTTTTGCTATGTTATTCCAGCTAATTGGTGTAAGCCTTGCATTTAATATGTACGATAGTATTTCCTTTGTGGTTTTTTCACTTTTCCTCGTTCTTACGATATCTGTTTTAAGCCAATCCATATAAGTTTTATAGGCGTTCCATGTTTTTCCACTTGTTAAAAATTCTTTTATTGCTAGGGGGAATCCCCCTGTCCTCAGATATATTTCAAATGTCTCTGTAAGTTCTCTTTTAAGCAGCTTATTTGCTTTTAAAGCATTGTCAATTATATTTTTCGAGAAATCGTATTTTTTCACCGGTATCTTTTTTATTTGGCTTACAAATTCATCGAACGAAACAGGTAGTGCATAGTGGTCTCTGCCGTGACCTCTCCTGCCGGGGAATCTTTCCTTTCCGGCTATTAACTCTAAGCTTGCAGAGCCGGAGACAAATATAACGTCTTTGGACAGTTTTCCCAGGTCGATTCTTGATTTTAGAGCTCTCCACCATTCGTCGACAAAAGTTATTTCATCTAGAAAGATTATGGAAGATTTTACTCCTCTGCTTTCTCTGAAACTTAAATAGTTGTCAAGTATTTCTCCGAGTTCTCTAAAATCTGAAATTTCATCGCATGCAAAGTAAAAGATAGCTTCTGGTTTGAGCCTTTTAAGTAGGTTTTTATGTATATAGATAGCTATAGCTGTTGTTTTACCTATCTGTCTAGGACCAACTATGAAATTCAGCGAGAAAGGCTTAATTCTAAACTCATTTATTAACCTTGGAGTCCATTTAATTTCCGATGATTCCCACTCAAGATATTTAGGATGCGTCTCACCAAACCACCAAGGATTATGGGCTTCCATATAAACACCAAGCATTATAACTGCAAAACATTATATAAATAATTTGCAATATAAATGTAAATTATAGATATTTCATACACGCAACAGTGTTGCAATGGTCATGAAGCAACATATGTAAGGTAGATGATTTATTGGAAACACAATATCTTGTAATCGTTTATGAAACCATAATTAGAATATATTATGATATATGCGATCTAGAGGCCATGTGTACTGAAACTGTTATATAGAAGAGATGGGAATCTTGTTGCAAATAAAATTTTAAAATTTTTCAACGGTTACATATTGCTGGAGGTTAAAGGTTTGAGGGCTGCTGTTTTTTATGGTGTAGAGGATGTTCGTGTATGTGAGGTTAAAAAGCCGAAAGCTAATCGTGGAGAAGTTGTTGTTGAGGTTAAAACTGCTGCTATATGTGGAACCGATGTTCACTATTATCGTGGAGATGCAATTCCAGGAAAACTGCCTATAATTTTGGGGCACGAGTTTAGTGGGGTTGTTGTTGAAGTTGGTGAAAGTGTAAAAAATGTTTCTAAGGGAGATAGAGTAGTAGGTCCCCCCTCTATAAGTTGCGGTGAATGTTATTATTGTCGTAAGGGAAGGGAACAGCTTTGTTTGAATAGGATAGGTTTAGGTGTTCATATAGATGGTTGTTTGGCTAAGTATGTGAAAATACCTAGGGCTGATAGAGCTTTATGTAAGTTGCCGGATGATATTTCTTTTGATGTGGGCTGCCTTATAGGGGATGTTATGTTAACGGGTTTTCACGCGGCCGAGAAAGTTAATGTTGGAGATGTTGTTGCTGTTTTTGGCACCGGGCCAATAGGTTTTTCTTCAATGCTTTTCGCCAAGGTTAGAGGTGCAAGTAAAGTTATTTGTATAGGTAGGAGAGACGCTGCATTGAATTTTGCTAGGGAAAAGTTGAAGGTGGATGCTGTTGTAAATGTTAAACGGGAAAATGTGGTTGAAAAAATTATGGATTTGACTAATGGTCTTGGTGTTGATGTTGCTATAGATGCTGCTGGAGCTCAATTCACATTAAAAAGTGCTATAAATTGTTTGAAGAGGGGAGGTAGACTCGTCGTTCCAGCTCTTTTTGTCGAATCTCCTTCAATCGACATGATAAAAGTAACTATGAACGAATTGGAGATTTATGGAGTTCTTTGTCCAGCCAGTGTTGATGAAATTCAAAAAGTTATGGAAATTATAAAATCTAAGAATTTGAATATAGGGTCTTTTATTACCCATAGGTTAAGTCTCGAAGAAGCTCCAAAGGGCTTTGAAATTTTAGATAAAAGGATAGGTAACCCGGTTAAAGTTATCATAAAACCTTAGCTTATATAGGGTAGGCTATGTTTCCTTTTCTTTCATTTTACGTTCAAGATGCTTCAAGAACTTTTTTAATGCAAAGTCTGTTAATAAGACAGGGTCGTGACCTAAACTTTGAGCTATTTCGGAAAATTCTCTCCAAATTTTTTCTTTAACCTTTACTTCAGGCATTTTAGATTACATCTCCACGTTATTGTAACTTTGATTCTTCCTTATTTTATTAGACTTATAGTTAGCAATTACTGTTTAAGTTTTAAAGGATTAATATTTTAATTTATTGTGTTATTTTTGGATTTTGTAATAATGCTTTTTTCATGATATTTCTATTTCCTTCTTTTTTACGGGTTGCCTTAATATGGTTTTTAATTTTTCTTCAGGTACCCGTCTTGGATCTGATAAGTATATTTCGTGATGAGGCCCGTTTTCGATAAGGTTTTCTTTTTCCATTAGTTTTCTCATTTTTTGGAGCGATTCCAGCTCGGTGGAATATGGACCAATGTGTAGTATCTGAACGCATGTGCCTTCTTTCATTTTTTCAAACTTTATTTCCTTTACAAGTTCTATGCCTTTTTTCTTGATAACAGCGGTTTTTGCTTTTTCAACGATTTGAGCGTTTACGAATTCTGGCATACGGATAAGAAGTTTCCATCGCCATTCTTCACGTGGGACCTCCGAAAAGGGTTTATTGGAATCTACCCACCATAGCCCTTCTAACTTTGGGACTACGAAATCTTTACCTTGTTTTTTGCAAATGTTCTTGACACCGTAGGCAAGAGAATATAAAGCACTTATCTTAGCTTGAAATTCGTCGCTACCTGGTGCGCCCTTTCCTTCTATGATCAAGAATTTTCCCTCTTCGATTTCTATGATTTCGGGAGTGGTTTTTGCTGAGTAGTATGTTTTATATTTTTTAGTTAGGTCAAGCTTTGTCTTCACATTTTTCCTCTCCTCAAACTTTAATGTCTAATAATTGTTTAAAATCGTATAAAGATGATACATATTTTTTGTTCGAAGGGGAATTTGAATATATCAGTTCGTTGAGAGGTAAGAGAAAACTTGAGAAGGTAACTGACGTATTTATATCGGTCCTTTTGGTGTTCTCATGAATACACTATTTATATCGTCGGCTATTTTCCTTTTAGCATAGTATAAAAAGAGGAAAAAGGAATATATGGAATTACACTTGTTAGCATTCCTTATTTTATTGGCTTGTGTGCTTTATTCAACTTTTCACGGAAAACTTCTTCCAAATATTTTCCCTATTATGCTGCCAGAAAATCCTTTTGACTTAAACTCGATATTTAACTATTTCTTTATAGATGTCTTTACGCAACTATACTTAAATATGTGATTTTACATATTTGTGTTATGCCAAATATAACTCTCTCTATACCCGATGAAATTTACAAGAAAATGAAGAAATACCGTGAGGTTCGTTGGAGTGAAGTAGCTAGAAAAGCGATAGTAGAATATCTTAGAAAATTGGAAGGGGAATTTAAAATGTCAACTGAGGAGTTACTTGAGGAGTTGGGTGAAGAGTTTGCCAAAGATCTTTCTGCTATAAGTTTTGAAAAAGCTGTTGAATGGTACGAGAAGATGAGGGAAACTGAATGGAGAAGATTCTTCACGACACGAGTAGCCTAATTGAGAATTATAAGCTTAACATTAAGGAAATAGAAGCTTTTACGACAGTTTTAAATATCATCGAGTTTCCAAAAGCTTTAGAGATTTCTAAGTTGGAAGTTCTTTATCCTACTCATTCCGATTATAAATTGGCTATCAGATTAGCGGCAAACTTGCTTAAAATCGGACAACCAATACCTGCTATCGATATCGTAATTGCTGCTATAGCCCTCAATAACAAATTAACGTTACGAACCAAAGATAGACATTTCCTAGTTATTAAGAATATAAAACCGGAATTTAAAGTAGAAATTATTGAGTAAATCTAAAACAAAGTATTTATTTAAATATAGTTTAGCTATTAAACAACTTACTGGGTGGAGTGATTCAACATGGTTGAAGAAGAGAAAGCAATTAAAGTTGAGATTTCTGAAAGGACATATAATAGGGCTAAAGAGTTTTTTGAACAATATAAAAATGAATTAGAGCGTATGGGCATTAATGATGTTTCGAGACTTATTGAGGAGGCATTGGAATATTTTATTGAGGGCCATAAAGAGCCTATAATAACCTGAGGTGAAAATCGCGTGGCTAAAGTTGCTATTTCAAAGCTTATACCACCGATTGACGAAGATAAAGTTTACGAAGCTGTAAAAAACGCTGTTGACCTGCTTGGTGGAATTGAAAAATTTGTTAAACCTGGTGAAAAAGTTCTTTTAAAGCCTAACTTAGTGAGACCTGCACCTCCACCAACCACGACTGATCGCCGCGTAATTAGAGCTGTAGCTTTGCTTGTTAAGGAAGCTGGAGGAAAACCTGTTATAGGTGAGGGAACAGCTTCAATGACTCTTTTATGGAGGGAGGAAATGGACAGTGATGACGTACTTTTTTTAACAGGTATGTATAAGATCGCTGAAGAAGTTGGAGGTGAAGTTGTTCCATTTGATAAGGAAGGAAAATTTTATGGAAGGGTTGTAGAGGTTCCTGGTGGTGTTGTTCTCAGGAAAGCAAATATTGCTGAAATAGCGTTGGATGTTGATAAAATAATTCCTATTCCGGTTATGAAGTGCAGTATGGAAGGTGGTGGTGTCACGCTCTGTATAAAGGATTTGCATGCCCTTGTGGATCCTTACACCGATAGGCTTAAGTTTCATAGGTCGGATCTTTGGCAAAAACTAGTGGATATTGTAAAGGTTGTAAGGGATAAAATCAATCTTTGTGTTGTTGATGGGATTAAGGCTATGGAGGGCGACGGGCCAATTTACGGTGACCCAGTTGATATGAACGTTGTTTTGGCGGGTGATGATCCAGTTGCAACTGATGCTATAGGTTCTCTCGTCATGGGGTTTGATGATCCTCTCAGGGAAATCGGTCCCATAGCTATTGCTCACGCTGATGGCTTAGGTATAGGTGATCCAAGTAAAATAGAGGTTGTCGGGGCAAAAATGGAGGATGTTAGAAAGAAGCTTAAAAAAGCTTCTTGTGAGATTTTAGCTGGAATATTTCCGAACATTGTGTTTATTGAGGGTGGTTGTTGTAGAGCTTGTAAAGCATGGATAAAGTTCACCTTATATGCGTTGAAGGGAGAAGGTGTCTTAGACAAGGAAGTACCAAAGAGAGTTGGGAAACTTGTTTTTATTGCTGGAGTAGATCCTTCGCTTCCAGAGGACCCGAAAGAACTATTAAAATTAGGGTTGCCTATTGTTTTTGGAGACTGCGCATTGTATTCAACTAAGAGTACGATATTCTGGCAGCTGAGAGAAAAAGCTGTATATATTCCAGGTTGTCCACCCTTCGCGGTTGGAAACCAAGCACGTCTGATAAAGAAAGCCATGGGACTACCAATAACAAAAAGAGAAGCATGGGGCTTCCTGCCTACTTACACCCACTAAACCTTACTTTATTTAATAATTTAACCTACATACATAAAGATGTACAGTCATTATCTTATTGTAAAACAGTATTTGTGATCGATAAAAGTGTTTAGTTTATCAACAGTTAGAAATGGGGATTTTTGTTGTGCTACTAATGTTTTGGAATATAATTGAAATTGGTTGTAAGGGAAAGAAACATTGGCCTGATTTTGCAATTATTTATTCTTAGTAAACAGTTTAGAGGAATATCGGTTCAGAAATGGTTCGATATTGAGGTTAGAAAGGAAAGATGCTAAGTAGATGAAATAGTAACTATTTTATATGGTAGGATTTTATATTTATAGTAGGAAAATAGTGGTGATATTATGACTGTAGTAGTTAAAGTGACTAGAAGGGGGCAAACCACTATCCCCAAAGACTTTAGGAAAAAATTGAATATAAAGGAAGGAGATGAGCTTCTGGTAGAAATGAAGGGTAACATGATTATTTTTACTCCCATTCCAAAGTTGGATAAATTAGTTGGTGTTGACGCTAAGTACGGTGATGTTGAGGAAGTAAAGGTGGAATTGGAAAAAATAAGAGAGGAATACTAATGGCTAAGATAATTGTTGACACACGTTTTTTGATTGAATATTTTTATGCAAAAGATGAAGATGTAAAGAAAAAGTTAAAACAAAAATTACAGGAAATAATTAAGAATAAACAGGGAATCTTCCCAGTAATTGTCCTATCTGAGATCACTAACATAACATGTAGGCGAAGAGGGATCGAAGAGGCAAAAATAAGGTATTTAGCATTACTGAGAAGCGGATTAGAAATAAAATTGATAGATAACGATATTGCCTATGAGGCGGGTATCTTGAAATGTAAATACCCTAATGTGCCTATGGGCGACTGTCTAGTGGCGGCAGTAGCAAAGAAATATAAAGCTAAAGTTTTGTCAGATGACCCGCATTTTGATGAAATAAAAGAAGTAAAAAAGGAATGGATTCACTAAGTTTAGTAAAAATTTAAGTGCTTACGATAATTATTTAGATAAATCAGGGTGTTACATTTGACGGCTGACATTGACGTATTGGAGAAAATAGTTTATTTTTTAAAAAGTGGCAAAAAAGTTGCTTTGTGCACTTTGATCGAGAAAAGAGGTTCTGGTCCTAGAGATGTGGGGGCAAAGATTATTGTAAGTGAGGATGGAGAGGTTGTTGGTACTATTGGTGGAGGGAATTTGGAGAGAATTCTTGTTGAGGAGGCATTAAAGGCTTTAAAGGTTGGAAGATGTAGGAAAATTGTTTTTTCACTTCGTGAAGGTGTTGAAAGAGAAGGTGTTGTTAGTACTGGGCTTATTTGTGGAGGTGAGATTACGATTTTTATAGATGTTATTGAACCGAAGCCGCGCTTAATAATTATTGGGTCTGGCCATGTAGGTTATCCTCTTGCTAAACTTGCGGACATATTGAATTTTGAGATTGTAATTGTGGATGATAACAAGGAGCTTGCAACTAGAGAACGTTTCCCTATGGCTAAGGAGATATTGGTTGGTGATTTCACCGAAATATTGGATGAGATTGAAGTTCGGCCTAATGACTTTGTTGTAATTGTTTATGGAGAACCTGAACATGATTATTTGGCTTTAAAGAAAATGCTTGAGAAAGAAGCCCATTACATAGGATTACTTGGGAGTAAAGTGAAAGTTGCGAAACTCAAAGAGAGATTAAAGAAAGAAGGGTTTAGTGAAGATGCTTTTAGAAATCTTTATGCTCCTGTAGGCTTGGATATAGGCGCGCAAACTCCGGAAGAAATAGGCATAAGTATTCTTGCCCAAATAATCAAAATTAGAAGACTTAAAGAGACATAGCTTTATTAAGAAAGTTTAGTAGTTAAAAAGGTTTTACTCTTCCTTACAAATTTTTCTTCTAAATAATGTTTTTCTCAATGAAGGATTGAATGGTATTCTTGTTATCAATGAAAATACTATTATTTCCATAATGGAAACTACTATTATGACGCTATTCGTTTGTGCTAGTATTAAGGGTTCAAATAAGGTACGAATCAGTACAATTAATGCGAAGTAAGTGGACAGAGAGTTATAGTTCCAACTCTCCATTTTCGTGAGAACTGTGGAGGTTCAAAAAGTAAGTATATTATGAATGCAAATGTTACTCCTAAAAGCAACGTATCCAATTTTTCAACCAAATTGAATCCGTAGAAGAACACAGCCCATGAAACAAAAATGGAGAAAATAGATAACCAGTATAACATATTATCCAATACTATTTGTCTTCTAACCTCCACCTTAACCATAATTTTCCTCCTTTAAACCACATATGAATTGTTAATTTGATTTATTGAATAATATCCTAGTTACTGCCACAATTATCCCTGAAAATACCAAGTATGTAACTATGATAAAGTCGCGGATTACCGAATATAGTAGGTAGATTATTGGGGTATATATTAGGCCTAGGAATCCTACAAGTATTGCAAATATCTCCCACTTTCTGGACAAAGGCTCTTCATATCTTTTCCCATAATAGTCGAAGAGAAAACATAGTATTGCAACTATTAACCAGAATAAGGCTTCCAAACCCCACACGGTTCCTAAATAGAGAAAATCGGCGAGAACAATAGGTAGACCCCAAAGCCCTAAAAGGATAACTATCAGAGCAAGTTTTTTATTCATTGTTTCTCCCCTTGTGATATTGAGGATTTAATTAGATCCCTGGTCTAGCTGCTTGTTTTTGATTTGGAAAATCCAAATGTTATAATTATTAGTATTAGGATTACTCCGAGTGTAAGCTGGGTAAAAGGCATATATTTAGGGATTTCTTCAGGTGAATACCATATTATTTTGTCTTGGATAAACATGACATACGTAGCCGCTATACAAAGAATTCCAACAAATAAAGTTGATATGAGATTTCTCTTAGAAACTTTCCAGTCCATTAAACCTCAACTCAATTAAAGACTAACAATTTTCTCTTAATTTTATATCTTATAAATTTAACTTCGACGAATTTAACTATTACACATAAAGATGGAAGATTATACCTCTACATTTCAATGAGTTTAGTAACGTTTCAGTCTTTTCACTGCAAGATTTCAATAATTGATTAAGTGTTTCAGAACGTTTATTGATTTAAAATGAAAATTGTTGAGGTAAATCTTTTGAGGTTTTAGATTTCCAAAGAAGGGGCAGTTTTATTTTAGAAGAAGTCAGCCTTCTAAGTTTTTATGTAAAATTTTATATATCATTTTTATGTACTTTAGTTTTGAGGCATTAAGATGAAGAGTAAGAGTAAGTTTGTTCCGCATAAGGGTGGAGGACTTTACCTGTATATTTCTAAGAAACTTAGTAATGATTCTGCCTTCCCCTTTAAACCCAATGATGAAGTAAATATTCGTATTGTAAAAGGAAGGCTTATAATTGAACCTGTTAAAAGTTCAAACAAAGAAGATGAGAAGAATTGGAAGAAATTAATGGAAGTAAGGAAAGATTTTGAGCAAAAACATCATGGCAAGTGGGTAGTAATTGCAAATGGCCAAATAGTAGCTATTGGTGACAACATCAAAGAAGTTTTAGAAAAAGCTAACAAGGTCACAAATTACAAACAGCATAGAATTTTATGGAAAGTTGGAGAAACAATAGAGGAACAAGCCATAAGGAAAATTAGAGGTAGAAGTTTAAGGAGAAAAGAAACATGAACAAGTTTTGCTGGAATTACTCGAAAAATTTTGACCCACCTGCCCCAATAATAGAAGTCGTATTTTTAACACCAGACGAAAAATTAAGTTTTCCACATATCGGCACAATTCCTCTTCTTGTCGATAGTGGATATGATGGATA
>Ga0180301_10002570_pt1 | contig 14275 bp, 13 predicted proteins | sample GuaBasSediGuay16_FD_121797 | JGI IMG/M metagenome (GOLD analysis project Ga0180301, IMG submission 121797) | Subseafloor sediment microbial communities from Guaymas Basin, Gulf of California, Mexico - Guay16, Core 4569-2, 12-15 cm | ecosystem: Environmental > Aquatic > Marine > Hydrothermal...
CCGGGAAGGCGGTGGTAAAGCGGGATTCATTTTTTCTGAAGAAGATCCGGGGCAAGTTAAATGGCTCTCCCCTTTCAGCCGACTTACAAATGCTGAGATTTTCCCGAAACCCCAACATTCTTTTTAACATTCATTTGAATAAAATAACGTTGCCCAAAATGAAACCTTCTGCAGCCGTTCCTTCTAAAAAAACCGCTAAGCAAAAACGCAAGTTCCCGCCGTTGAGTATCAGGGGAAAAGTGAAAATCGATGAAGTGGAAAATTCCAACTTTACCGGCAAGGCATTTTATGCCTCGGTTAATCTTCACAAAATCACGCCTGAGCTTTCCAAAATAAGTGGTTCTTCGTCTTTTAGTATTAAAAACGGAAGAGTTGAAGATGTTTACCAGATAATAAGAGATTACAAGCCGGCAAAAATCGTTCTTTATCCTGTGGTTATATTGCAAAAAGCCTCAAAGAAAGTAAAAACCCTTCCGAATTTTAATGTCATAAATTATTCAGTTATTTCCGGAGAATATACCTTTTCGCGCGGAAACATGACCATTAAAAAATCCGACCTTTACAGCGATATGGCTGATGTCGCGACGAGAGGAAACGTATATTTGCCAAGCGAAAAATTAAATGTGGAAATTTCGGTGAAATTGCACAAAAAAAGCGGAATATCCATGTCTGTTCCTGCCTGCATGAAAATCACCGGCACGTTTGCCTCTCCGAAAGTCAAGCTTGATGTGAAATCAGTATTAAAGCAACCAAAAATCAAGAAAGCGATAGACAAAGGAGCCAAAAAACTTTTCAAAAAACTGTTCAAATGAAAAGCGCAAGAAAAATATCTTTTTTGCTTTTGGCACTTTTTCTCTGCGGGTGCTTCGGCCGCGTTAAAAAAAACATAAGCATTACTTCCGAACCCTCCATAGAAAGGGCAATGGATATACTGAACGAAACGAAAGAAGGCAGACGCTTGATTTCTTTTCTTTACAGGCATCCTGTTCAGCTGGAGTATTCCAATACCGCGGGCACGTGCCATAAATTCGCTCTGAAAGCAGGTCAAATATATCTTCCGAGGGATTTCCGCGGCAATGATTTGCTTTGCGCTCTTGAAATTGCCAAAGCAGCGTTTGTTTACAGAATGTATGAAACGACGAATTTTTTGGATATAGTTTCCGAAGAAGAAGAACTTGCCGCCCTTTTCGCCGCCCGGCTTGCCATAGAAATGAATTTGGTTGAAGAAGACTATAATTATCCCCTTGCTAAGTCACTTAAAAAAGAATTGTGCGTGTATATAACGCAGTCTTCCAATGCCCTGCGCCAGCATGTGCGCAGGCGCGTTCTTTCCGTGGACCGCGATTGTTTTTATCCGCTTGAAACTTTCAGAAGTCATGAACTCTGGCTTGAGAAAGTGAAAAATGCTACCAGGACTGATGAATTGTTTCAGGCGCTTTATGAAAGGGATTTGAGGCGGGTCAAACTTGGCACCATGACAATGTCCCAGGTCATGAAGAAGGATGCCATGGTGAGGGGGCTCCCTACCTATGACCTTTACAGGTATCAGAGAACTTTCTACGATGTGCATCACGAGATACTGAAGAGTTTTAAAAAGGCCTATTCAAGGGAGATTAAAAAAGACCAACAATGGCGTGAAAAAAACGCGCAATTGATAGAAAAAACCTTAATGGAATTTGCTTCGTGTCAGTTTTAGGTTTGCAGGAGGTAGCCGAAAATGACGCAAGAAAAATTTTCTCTTGGATTTATCACTTCGCCCGACAGGGAAAATGCCCATTTGCTCGCGGATAAAATCATTGGCGCAAAACTTGCGGCTTGCGTGTCCGTAATTCCGTCTGTTTATTCGGTTTACAGATGGCAGGGCAAAATAGAGAAGTCCAGCGAGCATTTGCTTATTGTGAAAGCTCCAGGGAAAAACGCGGCCAAAATAACTGCTCTTGTTAAAAAATATCATCCTTACACTGTTTGCGAGGTGGTTTTTTTCGATATTTCTGTGGGTAATCCGGGTTACCTCAAATGGATTGGAGAAAGTTGCCGGTGATTTGTTCGAAGAAAATAATACTTGCTTCCGGCTCCAGGAGGAGGGTGGAGCTTCTGAAAACGGCGGGAATAGATTTTGTTCAAAAGATACTAAGCGTCAGTGAGAAAACCAATTTTAAAAGACCTTCCAAAATAGTAAAGACTCTTGCTCTTAGAAAAGCGTTGCGCGCGGCAAGTAAGTATCCCGCCTTTCCAGTACTGGCTGCTGACACCATAGTTTATTTTCGCGGCGCGATTCTGGGCAAGCCTTCTTCCGTAAAAGACGCCGAAAAAATGCTTCGCCTTCAAAGCGGGAACTGGATGAGCGTTTACAGCGCGGTTGCTCTCGTCTGGAAAGAAAGAAATTTCAGAAAGGTTTATTGTGACGTTGCAAGGTGCAGGGCCGTTCAATTGGGAAGAAAAGAAATAAAAAAACTTGCCTGTAAGCATAACGACAAAGCTGGTGCTTATGCAGTTCAAGACAGAAACGATCCGTTTATTGAAAAAATAAGGGGTAGATATGACACTGTCGTTGGCTTGCCGATGAACCTGGTAAAAAAGCTGTTGAAGGAGGCAGACAGATGTACAGCGTGAAAAAAACAACTTCCATTGCTTATGCCCACCGTCTTTTGAATTATAATGGCAAATGCGAGAATCTCCACGGTCACAATGGAAAGGTGGAAGTAATTATTGAGAGCGAAAGCCTGAACGCCGAGGATATGGTGGAAGATTTTTCACTTGTGGAAAGGAAGCTGCGAAAATATCTTGACGAAAACCTTGACCATAAAATCATTCTTTCGGAAGATGACCCTTTGCTGAAAGTTTTAGCGGGTAGCGGGCAACGATGTTATTTGGTGAAAAAAAACCCGACAGCTGAGGTTCTGGCGAAACTGATTTTCGAAGCAATGAAAAAAGAAGGCATGAAAGTTGTGAAAGTGAATTTCCTGGAAACCGAAAGTTCCACAGCTTCTTATGAGGAGAAAGGCGGGAGGTGACTATGAATGACAATGAATGGGAGATAATAATTATTGGCGGTGGGCCGGCGGGACTTGCCGCGGGAATATATGCAGCAAGAGGTGGCGCGAAGGTTTTGCTTTTTGCAGGCGCTGCCGTCGGCGGGCAGATTGTACTGGCGAATGAGGTCGAAAATTTTCCAGGTTTTCCTCAACCTGTCGCTGGAGCGGAACTAATGCAGAAGATGGAAGCGCAGGCAAAAAGGTTGGGCTGTCTTGTTTTGAATTCAAAAGTTGCCGGGATAAAGATTGACAAATCGCCGTTTGCAATTAGCGATTTGGCAGGAAAGCAGTATTATGCGAAGGCGCTTATAGTAGCGACCGGAGCAAGGGCCAGATGGTCCGGCCTGCCTTCGGAAGCTAAATTCAGGAACAAAGGCGTTTCCACGTGCGCCACCTGCGACGGTTTCTTTTTCAGGGGCAAGGATGTATGCGTTATAGGTGGAGGCGATACGGCTGCGGAGGATGCCTTGTTTCTGGCCAGGTTCGTAAACAAAGTTTATCTCATACACAGGCGCGACAAATTCAGAGCTGCCGCTCCTACGATGGATAAAATAAGAAAAAACGGGAAAATAGAAGTAATTATTGATTCTGTATTGGATGAGATTTTGGGTTCCGAGCGGATTGAGTCGATAAGGATAAAAAATGTCAGGACAGGTGAATTCAGGGAAATCAAACTTTCCGGGGTTTTCCTTGCCATCGGGCATGACCCTGAAACTTCTCTGGTAAAAGGAAAACTGGAATTGGACGATGGCGGCTATATAAGGACTGATAGCACACAGCAAACTTCTGTAAAGGGGGTATTTGCAGCCGGTGATGTAACCGACCCCGTTTATAAACAAGCCGTCGTGGCGGCCTCTTCCGGAGCGATTGCCGCGATTGAAGCTGTAAAGTTTATAAATGAATAAAATTAAATCCGAATATCTGCCTCTTCTTGAGCGTCGCACTTTGCCCCGCTAAAGAAAGTAAGGAGTCTCTAATAACAATTCGCCTTTTGTTGTAACGGAATTTGTTATAACGCGTTGTAATGCAGAACTTTTCTCATCTCCGCGCTTATTTGCTTTGAGTTTTTCAGGAAATTCCGCCAGAGATTTATCAATTTTTTCCTTTGAAAAGATTTTGTGCGCGGAATAAAAACGTTGGAAAGAGTTGCATATTTCCAGTCGTTTATGTTTATTCCGCAGTTTATGGCGGCAAGCTTTGCCGTTCCAAAAGCGGTTGCTTCCCTGTTTCGGGATTTTATTACCTTGACCCCCGTTATATCCGCCTGAAACTGGAGCAAATAATTTATTTCGGACAGACCGCCCGCAGCCGTTATGGAAGATATTCGGATTCCCCTTGAAGTTATCGTTTCAAAGGGGTCTGCAAGTGAAAACGCTATACCTTCTAACGCCGCTTTTACGATGTCTTCTTTGGAGGTTTGGCGTGTCAGGCCCGCTATCGAGGTGAAAGTTGAATAATCCCAGTACGGTGCCCCTATACCCCCTATGGCAGGAAGCAGGAGAAGTTTTTCTCTGGATTTGCTGCACATATTGTTTATCTCGGTAATATCCCGTAAAAAGCTGAAATTCCTCTTAAGCCATTCAAATAGACTTGAGCAGGCATTTACCGTGATTTCTGCGAAGTAGTCAAAATCGTCCATTCCGCCTTTCATAGACGGCCCTACGGAGTTCAAAAATCCTTTTATGTTCAACATTTTTCTTCCAGTGTTTACGAGCAAGAAGGCTCCGGTGCCATAGTTTATTGTTGCCATTTTCTTCTCAATACCCAGACCAAAGGATGCAGCCTGTTGGTCTCCGACAACAGCCATTACAGGCAGGGTGAATTTTCCTCTTTTTATGTTTCCCCAACCGCCAAGCGTAGGCATGACACATGGTAAAATTTCTCCCGGCACTTTAAAAGCTGTTAAAATATTTTTATCCCATCGTTTTTTTCTTATGTTGTAGAAAAGGGTCCTTTGAGCGTGGGTAGGGTCGGTAAAAAATATTTTCCCGCCCGAAAGGTGCCACAGGATATAAGAAGGCACAGGTGCCGCCAGAAGCCGTTTTGAACGCAAAGATTCTTTTACCCGGGGATAGTTTTCGATGCACCATTTTATTTTCGGAGCGGAGTAATATGCCGTTTTGTAGAGTCCTGTAAGGTGATGGATTTTCTGCTGTGATATTTCGGCTTTTTCGGCGATTCGCGCCGCCCTTCCATCCTGCCAGCTTAAAACGGGACAAAGGGGAACGCCAGTTTTTTTGTCCCATAAAACCGTAGTGGAACGTTGTGCAGCTATGGCCATGCCGATTATTTTAGAACCCGGGGGAATGATTGAGAGTGCGTTGTCCAGAACCTGCATTTGACTGCGCAGGAGTTCTTCGCCGTTGTATTGAACGCCGTTTTCGAAGTAAGATGCCTTTATTCTTTCCTGAAATTTGCGAATAATCCTGCCGCTCGTGTCAAAAATGAATGCCCTTGAACTTGAACTTCCCTGATCTAAAACCAGAATGTATTCTTTCATAGGTGCTATTCTATCTCAAAGTTCCATATCTCCGTTTTTTTGCCTTTGTCGGATATTTTTCGCCGTATGGAATTTGGCAAGGTGCTGTCGTTAATAAGGTTTAGTATTTCTTTCATTAGTGGACGGGAAACCCTGTTGTAAAGATTGTTTTCTTTTAATATCTTTATGATTTCCTCTCTATCGTCAAATACCCATTTGTCTCTCCTGACGAGTTTGATTTCTTTGCCTTCCACCGAGAAGGATTGAATTTGCTCTTTTTTGAAAAGTTTGACCAATTTTGACTTGAGAATTTCGACTTCTTCCTCTATCTTTTTCTGTTTTTCACTTATCTCAAGGAATTTTTTCGCCGCTTCTTCTAGTTCCGTGCTTTTGACTTTACGTTCTTGCGGGATGTATTCTTCGTTGGCGAAAATCGGGCAGTACTGCCGGAAGTCGCAAAATTTACACTGAAATTCTCCGGGGTTTGGCTCGAATTTTTCTTGTCGTATTCTTTCGCTTACATTCAGGACTCTTGACCAGAATTTTCTTATTTCCTCGCTTGACGCCCTTTCGAATTTATGTTCGGTCAAAGACGGGATATGGTAAAAAAGCATTTGCTCGGCCCGAATTTTCTCCACTTTTTCCCCGTATATGTTTCTTACTTTTTCTTTCAACGCCTCGTCCAGCTCACATATTTTTTGATACATGTAGAGCTGCTCCGGAGACCTCTTAATGTCTTTTCCGGTTTTATAATCGGTAATGATTATTTTCCCTTCCCCGGTATAGTCTATTTTATCCGCCACTATTCTGACCTTCAGTCCGTCCACTTCTACGTCGGTGGTGTATTCAAGCAAAAACGGCACTGTGAATTTGCCCATGTGTTTTTTGTAATAAGCTTCGATCATCCTTTTCCCTTCAATAAAATCCTGCATGTGTTTTTCTTCTGTCGAATATCCCTTTTCTATCCATGATATTTTATTCCAGTCCTTTTCAAAGAAATCAAGCACTTCTCTCAGCGACGGAAAAGGCGGCGATTTTACTTTATAGAGAAATTCAAGCGCTGAATGTATACTGTGACCAAAGGCAAAGTAAGGTTTTGGCTTCTCGGGTATTTTGTCCACATATTTAAATTTGTATTTCTGCGGACATTCCTCGTAAAGAGTCAGTCTTGAGAATGAAAAGAACAGGGGCGGTGTTTTCTTGCCCCCAGCCTTTTCACGTTTTTTCCTAAAATCGGAAGGAGACATACCGGGAAGAAAGCCTTCTTGTTTGTTATCTGGCATAGGACAAAAGTTCTTCCACCCTGTTTTCAAATTTCATTCCTGCTGTGGCGGTCAGGATTTTCCCCACCCACGGGGCGTAATACACATAGAGCCAGGAGGTCATTCCCGGGATTTTTTGTTTTATTTTCACACAACCCTCGAAAACGCCGGCGGCCACTTTTACGGAAAGTCCGGTTTTAACTACTTCAAAATAAACCGTGTTTTTGTTTTGCCTGCCTTTCCATCTGTCTTTTTTCCTGATGGGATATTTTAGCACAATAAAATCCGTTCCCGTGCTTTTTTCCTTTATGTAGCTTATATCCCAAATATATTTTTTTTCATTCTTCTGGATAAACTTTCTGCCGGCATAAAATTTGACCTCGACTATCGCTTTGCCTGGCGTGCAAGCTTTCACTTTTACAATTTGCTTCATATTCTTCCCTAAGGTTTGGGAATCGCCGTAAACCCATTTTCGTTTGATTGAAATCGGGAAATAATCGGGGCAGAAAAATATCATTCTCTCGGCTTCTTTCCTCTGCTTAAAGTCCGGATAATTCCTCAGGAGTCTTTCAAGCAATGGTTTTGATTTTTGGCAAAGATTGTATTTTTCCGCATATATTCGGGCCGCTCTGAAAAATGCCTCGGAGGCGTTTGGATTTTCAGGATTGTTTAAAGCAAAATTTTTGTATTTTTCGGCGGCTTTTATCCACTTTTTATCTTCCTCAAGTTTTTTTGCATCGTCAAAATCCACGTTCAGGCATCCCGTAAATAAGAATAAGCAGAAAAGCAAGCAAAATTTTCCTTTACCATTAGACACTAACATAAAACCTATTATATAATAATATCTCGGCAGGCGTTTTCCTGACACAACCCGGAAAGCGTTTTGCCCCGGGAATTTTGTGGCAAAAAGCGGCTAACTCGCCCCGAGCGTTTAGCGAAGGGTAGTCAACGCCCCCATAGCTTAATGGATAAAGCAACTGCCTTCTAAGCAGTTGATCCAGGTTCGATTCCTGGTGGGGGTACTTTCTTTTACAGATAAAAGAGCGGAGCGTGGCCGAGCACTGCGAGGCAGCGAGCCGGGGTCGCCGATTTCATGCGACGGAGTATTTCAATATTTCCTCGATTGATCTTCTGGCATAGCTCATGCCCCATGCTTTTACTGTTGCCATAGCGTTTTCCGCTATGTCAGGTATGTCGCCTGAAGGTATATTCACCTCTTTAAGGGTGACAGGCGAACCGATTTCCGAGAACCATTCCTTTATTCTTCTTACAGTTTCAGACGCTGCCTTTTCTTCATTCGTTGTATTGATACCGAGTACGTTTTTCCCAAAATGTGCTATTCTTTTAAAGTTTCCCTTTTCAAGGTTAAAACGCATGTAAGCTGGTATCACTATAGAAAGCCCCGCTCCGTGCGGAATGTCATAGATTGCGCTTAGAGAATGTTCTATGGCATGATTTATGAATTCCGTGTTTTTGTATCCAAGCCTTTGCAGACTGTTAAGCGCCAGAGCGGCGCTCCACATTACGTTCGCTCTGGCTGCGTAATTTGTCAGGTCGTTTTTTAATATATTCATTGATTTTATAAGCGTTTTGCATATGCCTTCGCAGAGTTCATCGGTTATGAAGGCGTTGTCCGTTTTGGTGCTGAAGTAACCTTCAAGAACATGGCTCATGGCATCTATAACTCCGTAAGCGGTATAATCTCCGGGAACAGATGTCGTAAGTTCCGGATTGAGCATTGAGACTTTCGGAAAGAGATGAGGCGAATGGGCTGAAAATTTTTGCCTGGTATCTTCATTTGTTATCACGCAGCCTGCATTCATTTCGGAGCCGCTCGCGGCTAAAGTAAGTATTGTTATAATCGGCAGAGCGCCGGTTATTTTAGATTTTCCCTCGAAGAAGTTCCAGATGTCTCCGCTATGCTTGACGCCTGCAGCAATGGCTTTTGATTCGTCAATCACGCTTCCTCCGCCGACTGCCAGAACAGCTTCGCACTTAGTTTTTATGGCTTTCTCAATTCCTTCTTTAACGTGTTGCAGTACGGGATTGGACTTGACTCCCGGATGTTCAACGACTTTGATGCCGGCCTTTTGAAGTTCATACAGGATTTTTTCGTAAAGTCCACTTTGTTTTATTGAATTTCTTCCGTATACGAGTAAGACGTTCTGCCCGTATCTGGTTATTTCTTTTCCGGCGTTATTTTCGGCTCCTTTTCCGAAAATTATTTTGACCGGATTGTAAAAGCGAAAATTTTCCATGATGTTTCCTCCAATTGCCAATGAATTGTAAATGTCCTAATTGGCTGAATTACGAATCGGGTAATAATTATTTTACGAAATTTTTAAGATTCAATCGCTTTTTCTTGCGGCAGGAGAAGAAAGGGCGTTCAATTGGAGTTTATTTTGCTGTTTCGGAAGTGATCCTCAGCGAAAGGGTCATAATCTTAATCGGCTTAATCCGGTTGATTTAAACAGCCTGTTATGAATACCCTGGCCATTCTTACGGAGTAGATTAGCAATCACAAAGGTTTTCCCTTTCAAAATGAAGACGTTTTTCTTTACGATAAGATTTTGGGAATTTAACTTTCCCGTGTGGCCATTGTACATTACTTCTATCTTGCAGTTCAGATAATCCCGGTATGGACTTTTTATCCAGAGTCTTTCAAAGGAGAGCGTGTGAAAATCTTGGCTACTTTGACTATCTCCATTCTGTAGCGATAGTCCTCTTTCAGATTAAGGTGTACATTCTCGTCGCAGTAATTTGCTTCGCCTGGATTAAGTTGAAAATATTTTTTCTCTTTTATGGTTTTGACGGAAATTTGAGAACTGGAATCAGTAAAATCGGCGGCGGACATGTTTACAAAATTCTGTGAATTGAGATAATTCGACGGAAACAGCCACATCATTAGAGGAAGAAATGTTTTTTCCCCGTTTTGCTTTGCAGGATGAAAGTTTTCCTGTTCCTATGCTGCTCCATACTTATTATAATGTATAAAGAAAACAGGGAATAGTTCAGGGAAAAAAGTCCCTGATTTTTTCGTTTCGTGGTCTATTTACAGGTGTGCATTTTGGGCATGGAAAACTTGAAGATACTTCACGTTAGTGAGAGTTTTGGTTGGTCGGGAGGGGCGGCTCAGCTTTTGTTGCTGGCTTGGAAACTTGGTGAAAAAGGCATAACGAATTATATCGCCTGTCCCCCCGGTGGAGATTTGTGGAACAAAGCGCTCGCGGCGAATTTTCCCGTTTTTCCCTTCAATCCCAAAAAAGATTATTATTTTCTGGCGGGCGCAAGACTTGCGCGTGAAATAAACAGAAAAGAAATAAATATTGTCCACGCTCATCACCCCAAAGCGCATACCATGGCTCTTGTGGGTAAAATATTGTCAAAAAATAAGCCCATTCTTATTGTGTCGCGTCGCGTTTCACATCCTATGAAGAAAAATTTTTTCGCCCGCGTAAAATATGTCAATAGGTATATCAACGGGTATATAGCAGTTGCCGAGGCGGTGAAAAAAATTCTTGTTTTATACGGCGTGCCGAAAGAAAAAATAGAGGTTATATACAGCGGTGTTGACGAAAACAAATTTTGTCCGAGAAAGCCCTCGGTCAAAATAATGACCGAACTCAAGATCTCGGAAAAAGACAAACCAATAGGACTCATAGGAAATTTCAGTTTTGAAAAAGGACAGCATATTCTGCTTAAAGCCGCCGCAGAAATCAAAGACAAATACCCGGTAGTGTTAATTTTCGCTGGCAGAGAAACGGATTCCAAAGAGATAAAAGAATTGGCCAGGAAATGCGGATTTCCTCCCGAAAGGGCGAGGTTTTTGGGGTTGAGAGACGATATCGACGAAATAATCAGTGTTTTATCCTTGTGCGTGAATTGCGCCGTAAGCGGCGAGGCCCTTTCAGGAAGCGCAAGAGAATCTATGGCAATGGGGATTCCGGTCGTCGCTTCGGATATAGCGGGAAACAGGGAGATAGTTCTTGACCGAAAAACCGGTCTCCTTTTTCCCCCGGGCGATTTCAAGCGTTTGTCAAAACTTATATCGCTTATTTTCGAGGATAAAAATGCGTCCCGCCTTTTGGTCTCTGCAGGTGTCAAATTGGTGCGCTCCAGATTCACAGTTTCAAGAATGGTCGAAAAAACGTTGAATTTTTATTTGAAATTGGGAGATTTTAAGGTATAATTTCAGGTATGGAAATGCATTCAGCTATATTGCTGGTTGGGCTTCTGATTTTTTTTGCCCATTTTTTAACGAAGTTTTTTGAAAAAACAAGAATCCCCGATGTTCTGATGCTTGTTCTTATAGGCATAATTCTTGGGCCGCTTTTTAATCTCATAACATTGGACTCTCTCGGAAAGGTCGGGAATATTTTTTCGGTAATCGCGCTTATCATTATTCTTTTTGAAAGTGGCCTGGGACTTACTTTTTCAAATCTCAAAGAATCCGTTTTTTGGGGCATAAAGCTTGCCACCCTGAACTTTGCTGTTACTCTGATAATAATAACTGCCATGGCGATGTGGGTTTACAGAATTACCTTGATAGAGGGGCTGATTTTGAGTTCCATTTTGGGCGCGACTTCCGCCGCCGTGATAATTCCCATGCTTGAAAAACTGAACCTCACTTCAAACACTAAAACGGCGCTTATCGTGGAATCCACATTCAGCGATGTATTGAGCATAGTGCTTACGCTGGGTTTCATTCAGATGCTTAAATATGAGGAAATGCGCGTTACGATAATGATAGGCGGCATCATTTCTTCCTTCCTTCTTGCCGCTTTGCTTGGTTCTGTGGCGGCGGTTTTATGGTCGAATCTTCTCAGCAAGGTCAGGCGCCTGGATAACAATATTTTTCTGACCCCGGCTTTCGTTTTCATAATTTACAGTGTGGCCGAAATGCTTGGATACAGCGGCCCGATTTCAGCGCTTTCTTTCGGCATAATGCTTGGAAATATTAATATTCTTCATCAAATACCATTCCTTGAAAATTATGCTGTTTTAAAGCCGATACAATTAAGCTATATAGAAAAATCTTTTTTTGGCGAAGCGGTGTTTTTACTTAAAACGTTCTTCTTCGTTTATATAGGGCTTTCAGTTCAAATGGCCAATTGGAATATAATACTGGCAGGTTTTGTCTTCTCTCTTGTCATATATCTGATCCGGATACCTGCGGTGAAATACGCAACTGGCAAAAACGTCAATCAATTCGATGTTTCAATGACTTCGGTCATGGTGCCCAAGGGACTTGTTTCGGCGGTATTGGTCGCGGTGATTTACCAGATGAAACTGAAGAACGCTTCCATTATGGGAGAACTTACCTATTCCGTTATTTTGTTTACTATTATATTTGCCACCATTCTCATTTTTCTGGTGGAAAAAACAAGGCTCCGAACCTTTTATACATCCTTTTTCCCCGACCACATTCTTCCCGGCGAAGAAACAAAAAGCTGATAAATAGCTCCCGGCAAATCTTCCCGGACAACATTTCCGCAGGCATGTGCTCGAGGCAGGATTTACAAGGTTTAAACGATTTTAGCAAGGAAATATTTAATTTAATTTTGGCAGATTTCGGATTGCCTTAGCCATTTGATAAAATCAGTTTCCGAAAAAATAAATACTTCCTGAAGTTTATTGTTTTCCGCTCTCTTTTGTTCTTCGTTCAATATTGAGTCCATAAAAATATTCTATAAAATTACAAGAGAAAAAGTTAGAATGCAAGAGAAAAACTTATTAAAAGTCAAAAAAACTCAAACTCAAAATGCAAGGTTTTTACGAAATGTTAATCTAAAATCGTGCACTTTTAATTGCTTTTTCAATGAACCCTATGCATGTAGATCCTAATAGTATCAAATTAACCTGAAAAAGACGGTCTTTCAAACAAAATCAACTCAGAAAACGTAACAAAATGCATACAGCAGACTCTTTTTAGGAATGAAGTACATAGGCGTTATTCAGCATATTAATGTCAAACATTCCGTCATAAGGAAGATTTATGGGAACTACGTCAATCATCATTGCCCTTTGTCTTTCCGTAAAGCCGGTATATGTGAAATTTGCTTCCCCCTTGCTCCAATTTCAATGTTTAAATCGCTCATTGCAGCTCCTTCTTTCTTGCCTGCTTACTTTCGGGCTTCGCCCGATTTTTTGGCGGACGAGCTACAAAATCAGGGTGGCGGGCCTGCCCGCCGTCGCCGTAGTGGCGGGTAAAACCTCGCCAACGCTGTAGTGGTGGGTGGAGTTAAAATTGGTGTGGTTTTCTCATTATAAATAAATACTTAAATCCTCTCAAATAAAAATTAAACTGCCTTGCTCTATTGTGCCAAGCTTCCGTGTTTGATGTTTGGTTGTGTCTTGTCAAACAAACAATATCAATGGGCTCGAAATATTTTTCTAATCTTTGCCACATCAAAAATCCTGTTGGTGTGAATTTCTTTTTTATCCATTGATCAGCTATAACCCAGCCCATTACTTTGTTTGGTTTTAATATTCTGGCAATTTCTCTCGCTGTTTTTTCTAACTCATCATAAAACTTTTTATCCTCGCAGGAAATTTTGCCAATACATTTTTCATCATCAGAATACTTTATATTGTCAGAATATGGCGAATCAATAAAAACAAAGTCAACACTATTGTCTTGAAGTGGAATTTTCCGAGAATCATTTTTAATTACATCAGGTCGCACGACATTGAGGTCATAACCGATTACTTTTCTGTTTAGTTCCTTTGCGACATCAATTGTGGTTCCACTCCCGCACATCGGGTCAACAACTAAATCACCCTCTTTTGTGTAGCGTTGTAATAAATTCCAAATTACCATAGCAGGCGTAACGCCATTATATTTATTGTTTCCATGAGGCTTGTCGCCGTAATTTTGTCTCGGAAAATCCCAAAGCGTTGTTGATTCTAAAATTAAATCTTTAGGCATTTTTTTTGCCGATAATATTCGGATATTATTTTTTGGTACAATTTTTCGTAGTGAACAGCTTTATATTTCGTTTCAATTTCACATAAAATAGTCTGGGCATGCAAAAGCAATTCTCTAACACGAACAATTTTTTGATAATAGGGTGTTCGATACTTTGGTTTTTCGTGGATTTCACTAGTAATTCTTCCCCATTCTTTTTGCAATTGTTTTTTGGTCATATAAAATCACTTTAATAACTTTTTCAAGTCTTTAACAAACTTATCAAAAGTTTTTATTTTATCACTTTCTTTTATTGGTAAGCTGCTCATCACATATGCTCCATCTAAATCAACTTCAACTATTGCTCTACTTTTATTCATAGGCTTATCTACTCTAAAATTTCCGTCTTCATCTGGTGAAACAAAAAACACTTTGATATGCTTTGTTAAATTATAATTTTTAATTTTAATATTCCAATAGCCCGACTGTGCAATTCTTTCCCGTAAAGTTGATTTGCTTGATAAAACCGCTATGACTTTAAAATTTTTGGGATTATAAATAACCAAATCAACATCTGGAATATGAAAACCTA
>Ga0180301_10002571_pt1 | contig 14274 bp, 18 predicted proteins | sample GuaBasSediGuay16_FD_121797 | JGI IMG/M metagenome (GOLD analysis project Ga0180301, IMG submission 121797) | Subseafloor sediment microbial communities from Guaymas Basin, Gulf of California, Mexico - Guay16, Core 4569-2, 12-15 cm | ecosystem: Environmental > Aquatic > Marine > Hydrothermal...
ATATTAATTCCCTCTATAATAATTATATTGCTTCTTTATGTTTTTTCTAACTAAAGAGGATAGAAAATATGATAGTTAAAAAGAAAGGAGAAGAAATGGCTGATTATGAAAGTTTTTATCGGAGTAAATTGGAAAATTATTCCATAACTGATATTAAGGGATCAGAAATACAGAAAAGAGCAACATGTCCTTTTTGTGGACATAAAGAAGATTTTTCTTTTAGAGTGGACACAGGACAATGTAAATGTTTCCAATGTGGATTTGAAGGAGATGCTTTTAGATTTCTTCAAAAATTGGAAGGAAAGTCTTTTAAGGAAGCTAAAAATCAACTTTCTACATGGGGGATAAGACCGTTGCGAGAGAATGGGTGCATAAATAAAGAGGATAAAAAGAATGAAATTTCTGAAGAAACTAATATAAATAATCATATTAGTATAGAGAATGAGATTAAAAAGTATATTAGTAATTTAACAGAGAAGGATGTAATATTTTTGAAAGAAAAAAGAGGGCTAAGTAGTAAGGTGATAAAAAAATATAAAGTAGGAATTGCTAATACCCATCCAGAATATGGCGGGGGAAAAAGGATAACTATTCCTATAACAAAAGACGGAAAATTTGTTAATATTCGATATCATGCTTTAGGTAAAACGAAATATAAAGATTTGCCCTTTAAGAACGGAATGCCATATGCGACATATTTATTTCCAGAAGAAAATTTAGAAAATGATATTATATGGCTTTGCGAAGGAGAACTTGATACATTATGCGCTATATCGAATGGTTTAAATGCTGTGACTGTTACAGGAGGCGCCGGAAGCTGGAAAAGTGATTTTACTCCTTTATTTAAAAATAAAACTGTTTATATTGTTTATGATTGTGATAGCGCTGGAAGAACTGGAGCTGATAAAGTGGCAAAAATCTTATGTGATGTAGCTCGTGTTAAAGTTATAGATTTAAAACTTCCTAATCAAGGAGATATAACAGATTGGTTTGTAAAGTATGGGAAAACTAAAAAAGAGTTAAATGATTTGGCATATATAGTACGAAATAATACATTTAGGACTGTTAAATTATATAGAAAATATTATTCCGTAGTAGACGAAGCCAGACAATTGAATAAAAAGAGTTTTAAAGAACAAGTACAAGATAGAAGTTTAAATTACGATCATTTTTTATTGTTAGGATTGCTTGATGTAATTGGGGATCAGGCTTTAGAAAAAGCGATTGAAAGAGCCGAAAAATATAGAGAAGGAATTCGATAATATACAATGAAAATAAAAGCAATTAAATGTTTAAACTGCGATGATATAATTTATTCAAGAGGCTTACATGATTATAGATGCTGCTCTTGTGGTTCAGTTTGCGTAGATGGTGGATTTGATTACTTTAAAGTATCAGCTAATAATCTGTCTAAAGTAAAATATATAGAGATAGAAATAGACGCTACAAAAGAAGAACTATATCAAGATTGGGATTTAGGAATAAATAAGTACGGACTTATAAGAAAAGAGGAGAGAAACAATGAAAAAAATTAATACACTAATTACAATAGGAGTTATGTATGTAATACTTTCAATAGGATGGATATACATACAAAAGAGACAAATGGATACTATGGAAATATATATAGTTCAAACGCAGACTTTAATACAAAAGTATCAAAAGAATATTGATTTGTTAATAAAAGATACATGTTCCCTTAAAAAAAATATTGCAAGATTTATAGAAACGAAAGATGATTTTTCTACATATTTAAATTCACCAATAATAAATGATATTCAAATTACACCGGATTTTAATTTACGAGAATTTTGTGATAAAAGAACTGGTGAAGTTAAAATTTGTCCTAGACTGATATATATCTGTCAAAAACTGAGAAATAGAGCTGGGTATTTACTAGTTAGCTCCGGTTATAGAACTGAAATGACTAATAAGGAAATCGGGGGTAGTAAAACTTCTTTACATTTAAAAGGAATGGCTGTAGATTTAGTTCCTAGAGATATATCTATTAAAGAATTAGCGGATATAGCTAAACAGTTTCCTGAAATTATTGAGATTGGGATATACCAAAAACATTTGCATATTGGGATTGGAGAAGGAGAAAGAAGAATTTGGTATTCCGACGCCCCTTGACAAATTTTTTTTATAGTGTATAATATATAATAACGTAATTATATAAAGCGGGGATAGCTTAATGTAAAGCACTTGGTAGTCTTTTCAAATGTTCTCTTATTTATCAGAAGCGAGGGAAAGACTTACTTCACTCGATAGGTGAGTGATGCAGGTTCGAATCCTGCTCCCCGCTCTAACAAAGGGAGAAAGTGAAGAAAAAGGATACTTCATACTTCAAATATGAAAACTGCCTTTTTCACTTGTTCTTCTTCCTTTAACGATAAACAGGGGAAAGCGAAAAATAAAGTTACTTCAACTGCATGAAAATTAACTTTATTTACCTGTTCTTCCCTTTAAAAATTTAAAAAAAGGAGGGCTAATGAGATGAAATTTAATAAAAAGACCAAAAGCCAGAATAAAACAGTAAATTATGAAGGGGCAACTTCTTATAAAATAGATGAAAAATCAGAATTAATTTCAAGGGTCTTATGTTCTCTTGTAGGGGAAGAGAAATTTTATATTAGCGGAGAAGACAGTAACAAAGAGCTGATTGACCTTTTAAAACGGGTTGCTGATAAAGATCCAGAATTTTGTTTAAAATTAGCCGCTTATGCTCGTAACGAATTCTATCTAAGATCCGTTCCTCAACTTATTCTTGTAGAAATGGCTAATCATCTTAAATTAAAAGGGACTGGTTTGATTAGAGAATATGCACCTTACATTATTAAAAGAGCTGACGAAATTACTGAATGTATGGCTTATCAATTAGAACATTTTGGGAAGCCTATTCCTACTCGCTTTAAAAAAGCTATAGCTGATGCATTTAACCGGTTTAATAAATATCAATTAGCAAAATATAACCGAGATGCTAAAGTAAAAATGAGAGATGCCATGTTTCTATGCCATCCTAAACCTAAAGATAAAGAACAGGAAGAAATATTTAAAAAACTTGCTGACAAAACATTGGAATCGCCTGGTACATGGGAAGTATTTATTTCTACTCACGGTTCAACGAAAGAAACTTGGGAATACGTAATAGATAAGATATGGTTAAAAGATGGTAAAATACATAATTATTTTGCCATTCTTAGAAATTTGCGGAATTTGTTAGATAAGAACATCTCCGAGGAATACATTTCAAAAATAGCACAAGCAATTTCTAATGAAGAGGCAGTTAAAAAAAATATGCTTTTACCTTTTAGATATTTGAGTGCATATAGAGAAGTTCAATTTACTGAAAGTTTTAACTCTCAGATTATTTTAAAGGCAATAGCAAAAGCGATGGATATCAGTATAACCAATATTCCTAAATTAAATGGAAATACATGTATAGCTGTGGATAATTCTGGTTCTATGCGTGATAATATATCTTCACGCTCAGTAATAGAATACAGGGACATAGCCGCAACCTTAGGAGCTAGCTTAAATAAAATCTCTAATTCATTGGTAATAATTTTCTCAGAAAATGCTATTCCTCTTATTCTTGACAGCAATGACAGTGTTCTTTCAAATGTACAAACTATCCTTTCTTCTTGTGAGCCATCCAGTACAAATGCTTACAAAGTTCCACAATTATTATTAGAAAAAGGAATTCGTACTGATAGGTTAATTCTTCTATCAGATATGCAATGTTGGAACAGTGATTCCCAAAGAGTATATGATTTTGCCCCTGAATTCCGAAAATATAGAAAAACTATCAATCCAGATTGCTGGTTATACTCAGTTGACTTAGCTGGTTATGGAAAGGGGATTCAAGTTCCACAAGGTGAAAAAAATACGGTTCTTCTTGCTGGATGGAGCGACAGAATACTTGATTTCATTGGGAATTGGGAAAAAGATAGACAAACCCAAGTCAAGATGATTGAAAACTACCATTAATAGTTAGAAGGGAAGTGCAGAATTCAGATACTTCACCAGAATTTGCTGGGGCAAACAGGTTCTGGATTCGATTGTTCTCCCTTTCTTCGGAAGGAGTAAAAATTGAAAGTAATAATCTATAATTTTAATAAAAAAAATAAAAAATGGCTTGATATAATACTAGATTGTATATCAGATCTAAATTTATTCAAATATACATTCTCAATAGACTTTGGGAAATTTTATTCTGATATTAATCTTACTATTGGGAGAGAAGAAGAAAAACATTATAAAATTTCAACATCTTTAGGGAAATTACAAATGGAGGACTTTAAGGGGGATTTATACGATTTGGTAAAAAATGAAATAGAGAATTGCATATGGAGATTAGAAAATTATAGGAAAAATGATGATGAAAAATAAATTGCTTATATTTTTAGCTGGGCCAATAGAAGGTAAGTCCTGGGAAGAAGCTAATGAATGGAGAGAATATGTAAGAAAAGAGCTAGAGGATTTACCTATCCTAATTTATAATCCAATCAGTAGATATGAACTCCAATTAAAAAATGTGAAAAAGATTGAGACATGGAGTATTAAAAATATATCAGTAGATGAGATGGAAGCAACTAACATTCTATATTTAAAAAATGCAGATATCATACTCTGTAACTTAATGGATGGATATAGTGTGGGAACTAGCATGGAAATCGGATATGGGTATGCAACTAATAAAACAATAATCGTAGTATGTAAAGATACTAATATACACCCTTTAGTGTCAAAATGGGCTGATTTATTTTACTCCACCATAGATGATGCTATTGAATATATAAAAAATGATTTGTGTGGAAGAATAATTATTTAAGAAAGGAGACAATATGAAAAAAATTAAAATATTAGCTGTTTCAGATTGGTATAAACTTCATACCGGGTTCGCTTGTGTTTTGAGAAATATAGTTAAACGAATTAAAAAATTAGATCCCAATATTGAATGGCACCATTTAGCATGGTATTATAACAAAAATGCTGAAAGTCATTATCCGGATATAATAGACAAAGATAAAGTTTATCCTACAGAAGGAACAAATGAAGATAGATATGCGGCAAAGACTTTCCCAAAATTAATACATGATAAAACTTATGATATAGTGTGGGGTACAGGTGACCACTGGATGTTACAGACTTTAGCTGAAAATCATATTTTAAACAGATATAAATTAATAATGTACAGTCCTGTAGATTCTCAGCCCCTTCCTTTATCTTCACTCCCAGTATTTTCAGAGGCTGATGTTTTAGTAATGTATACTTACTGGGGACAGCAAATTATTAAACATCAATTTCCTTTCTTAAAAACAACAGTTATTCACCATGGGGTAGATACAGAGGTTTTTCATCCTTTATCATATGAACATAAAATGAATATTAGACGGCAAATGAATATTTCTCCAGATACTTTTATCGTAGGAAATTTTAACAGAAATCAACCTAGGAAAAACATACCAGAGATGCTGCAAGCATTTAGATTATTTTTGAATCCGTGGTCTTCTTGTCCTAAATGTAAAGAAACATTTTTTGTGCCTTTAAATGAATGCCCTAATTGTGGAGGAAAAGTATATACGGGACCTGGAAAAACAAAAAAAGAAACTGTTTTATTTTTGCATATGCTATTAAATGCGCCCCCTGAACAGGGGTGGAATATCTCAGAAAAAGTATACGGGGGAAAACCAGGAGGGTTAATAGAGAGATATAATTTAAGAGGTTATATATTGCATACTGAGGGTATAAATATTGGAATGGGGGTTAGTGATGAAAAACTAAATGAACTGTATAATTTTGTGGATTTGAACTTAAATGTATCTGCAGCAGAAGGTTTTGGGCTTACTTCACTAGAAGCGATAGCGGCTGGGAATGCACCTAGTCTGGTGTCTAATTACGGGGGGCATCTTGATTTTATAGATAATATTGGTAGAACTGTAAATAGCTTTTATTATCGCCCTCAGCCGATTAGCAATGTAGAATGGTGTGTTCCTGATATTGTAGACTTTACTAAAAAATTAGATTTATTTTATTATAATGATCCTGATATTATAAGAAAAAAATATAACATTGAAAAAAAGAAGGACTTTTTATGCGGAAAAGAATTAAGAAATTATTATACTACAGAAGGTAGACAAAAAATAATAAAAGAGTATAATTGGGATGTTATAGCTCAACAATGGCTAAAATTATTCAGAAGCGTAAAATTAGATAAGTTGAATTCAAAAAAGCCTGTTCAATTAGAACAAATATAATAAAGAAAAGGAGAAATAAATGAAACCTAAAATTTTGATTAAAGGAGATATATGGTCTCCTTCAGGGTATAGTAACAGTATTCGTTCCTATATACAGTGCCTTATAAATCTAAAATATCCAGTGGGTATAGAGCATCATCCCCATGATGTTATTCAGTTAAATCCGGAGCTTTTTAGCTTTTACAAAAAACTATCTAATATTAATAAACCTGATATTGTTATAGATCATGAAACCCCAGAATTTTTTAGCTACAAGAAAGGTGTTATTAATATAGGATATACTGTCTGGGAAGTAGACCCTTTGCCGTCGTATCCATTGGATTGGGCTGAAGAACTAAATAAAATGGATTATATATTTACCGCAAGTCAGTTTTGTAAAAATATCTTTATAAAAAGCGGAGTCAAAAAACCAATATATGTAATTCCGCATGTCATAGATTATAATAAATTTAGGCCAGGGGACGGGCTACAAGTTAAGAAGGTAGGTAAAGAAGATCTTATTTTTATAAGTTCATTTCAATGGATAAGAAGAAAAGATCCCGAAAGTTTACTGATCTCCTATCTAACCGAATTTACTGAGGATGATAAAGTATGTTTAATCATTAAAACTTATGGTAGTAATTTTAGTCTGAAAGAGGCAGAAAGAATAAAAAGTACTATTAGGGACATTAAAAAATCTTTAAATTTAAAATATTATCCAAAAATGTTTTTAGTATTAGATAAGCTGCAAGATAATGAATTACCTTTATTCTATAATACTGGAGATGTATTTGTTTCGACCTCTAGTGGTGAAGGGTTCTCTCTATGTTTAGCTGAAGCGATGTCATGTGGTTTAATCCCTATAGCGGGTGGCTCTGCGCAAAAAGAGATAGTTAATAATGAGAATGGGTTCCTTTTAAAGTATTATAAAGAACCAGTTTATGGATTTTATGTGTGGTATAATGGACGTCAAACATGGGAAAGGGTAGATATTATGTCTTGTAGGTCAGCAATGAGAAAAGCATATAACTTATACAATGAAAATAAAATAGCTTTTGGACAAAAACAGCAGAAAGCTCGTAAGTATATTACAGAGAATTTTTCGGAGAGGGTAATAGGCGAACAATTAGATAATATATTTAAAAAAATAATAAGATAGGAGAAGAAAATGGAAAATTTAGTTAGGAAATTTATTGAATTTCTAGAAGGGTTAAACAATAGAGGAGAGCCTATATTGAATTTAATATCTGAAAATGATAAGGTGATTAGTTTTCAGGGTGATATTCCGAAAAAAGAATTGGAAAAATTTTTGAATCAGATTTATGAAGACGGAAAGCGAAGATGACAAGACAATTATCCAATCTATCAAAAAAGGCTGTAGAAGAGTTTAAAAAATACCCAGCATATTACATTTTATGTACTATGCTTGCTCGGAACAATAAAGGTAAAAGAATATTTTCTCCTTTGGAAGAAGATATTATTGTAAATGAATACTTTAATAATGGTGAGGTGTCAAAATCGGTTTTAAGAGAAAATCATTTAACACTACAGTCTTATCTTGTTAAAAAAGAAAAAGTGTTTAAAAAATTAAAAAGGAATCTCATAGATATACTTAGAAAAGATTTTAATAATACTTTATCTAAAAGGGAAATCTGTAATTTTTGGGGAGATAACAGTTTTCCTTTAAAGGATGATTTAGAAAAAATTTTTATTAAGACTAAGATAGTGCAAAAATCCCAGAGTATACAAGAGGGAAAACAAGTTCAACAATCAGCTAAGAGAAGAGGAATGCCATGGCTTTTTTTACAAAAAGAAAAGCCTGTAAAGTACAGCAACACTATGGGGGTATATAAAAATGCAGATGATAAAATGAAAGAAATTATAAAGAAAATTGAAAAAAACAAAAGAGAAGAAGAAATTATAAGTATAATGTGTGATAAGAGTATGGCTGGTAAAATTCTTTCTTTCTTAAAAGGGAAAATATAGAAGAGTTAACGGAGAATAAGCATGAACGAAAATGAATGTTACAATTCAATAAAAAGATGCCCTAAGTTTGATAGGTGCAATGTTCCCTTATGCCCTCTTGATCCTAATATAAACTGCAGGGTATATCATAAAGGGGAACCGATTTGTAAACATCCCATAGAAACTTTAAGAAAAATTCTAGGCGCAGATTTTAACTCTCAATATAAAAAATTTATTCGGGCTTGCCTGAAAAAAGAAGCAAGATTCACCCCTCTTAAATCTATGGAAAATCTTGTAAGTTAAAAATGAGGTGGTGGAATAATGCTAATTGCAGAAGGTGATTTTTTGATAAATTGTTTAGATATAGATTTATATATATGAGAGTCAAATGTGTAAACAAGGAGATACGGTTTTAGTAAATGTAAAGATTCCTGCTGATTTGAGCTGTAAAGGAAAGGCTTTTTGGAAGAAAGTAAAAATAGATAGATGTATAGCGCCGATTGTAAAGGCCCTTCAAGAGGGAGGAATTGATACGAGGGGAAGTTGTTGCGGACACGGGAAATTTCCCGGCACAGTTCACTTACAAGACGGCAGGCTTCTTTTGATAGTTGATGCAGAGAAATACTGGGCGAAAGATAAGAAATATATAAGATGTCTTAAAGATTGCATATAATAAATTAAGGAGGGACTATATGACTTCAGCGGTGATATACACAATATATTCTTTATTTGTAGGTATTTTTGTTTGGTGTATAGGGTATTGGTATGTAGCATTACCTTTAGTTTTTATGTCTGTTTGGACTTTATGGGGAGCTATAAGTATGATTATAAAGCAAAAAAGAGGTGGGAAGTGATAAGCAAAGCTTCATTAGATCTTTTAAAAAGAAGATACCTTTTAAAGGATGATAAAGGGAATGTTGTAGAAACGTCGAAAGATATGTTCCGTAGGGTTGCTGATTTTATAGGAAATAATAGAAAGGAAAAAGAAGAGTTCTATAATATTATGAGTTCTTTAGATTTTTTGCCCTCAAGCCCTTTTCTATTTAACGCAGGAACAGAATACTCAAATTTATTTTCTTGTTTTGTTTTACCTATTCAGGATTCTATAGAGAGCATATTTGACACCTTAACCAGAGCAGCAAAAATATTTCAAAGAGGAGGTGGAGTAGGATATGATTTCAGTCCTCTTAGACCTAAAGGGGCTATCATCAGTACATCCAAGGGGGCCTCCAGTGGACCTGTTAGCTTTATGAAGATATTCAATACTATGACTGAGGTTGTAAAATCAGGAGGGAAACGCAAAGGAGCGCAGATTGCATGTCTAAGAGTGGATCATCCTGATATTGAAGAGTTTATTAGATGCAAGGATAAGGAAGGAGAACTGAATAATTTTAATATCTCTGTAGGTGTAACTGATGAATTTATGAGAAAGGTTGAAGAGGATGAATATTATGATTTAAAACATGAAAAATTAGATAAACCAATAAGGAAAAAAGCTAGATATATTTTTGATATGTTGTCTGAACAGGCATGGAAGAATGGTGAACCAGGATTGCTTTTTTTAGATACTATAAATAAAAAACACAGTTTATATGATGAAATAACAGCAACAAATCCATGCCTTACTGGAGATACTTTAATTGCTGTTGCTGACGGAAGAGGCGCTGTGCCGATTAAGCAGCTTGCGCATGAAAAAAAAGATGTTCCTGTGTTTACTCTAGATAATAATGGGAATATAACTGTAAGAAAAATGAGAAATATAAGATGTACTCGTAAAAATGCAAAAACTGTAAAAATTACACTAGACAATGACTATTATTTCAAATGTACACCAGATCATAAAATACGGCTTAAAAGTGGGGAATATGTAAAAGCTAAAGATCTCAAAAAAAATGATAGTCTGTTGCATATGACTAGACATAAAGAATTGCAAGAATCGGCTAGTTTATATAATTTTAAAGTTATTTCAGTGGAAGAAGGTGGTATAGAAGATGTTTATGATGGTACTGTAGATGATTTCCATAATTTTTATATAGGTCATTTCCCAGGCAAAACCCATCGGTCTAATAGAGATAAGTTCAGTTATGTAAATGTTCATAACTGTTCAGAAGCAATTCTTAGACCCTACGGCAGCTGCGATTTAGGCTCAATCAATCTTACGCATATGATTAAAAATGAAAAAATTGATTGGGGAAAGCTTCGAAATACAGTTCATATAGCTGTGAGATTTTTAGATAATGCTATTGATAAAAATAGATATTTATTCCCAGAAATAGAAAGAGTAACAAAGGAATCTAGGAAAATAGGGCTTGGGGTCTTAGGATGGGCTGATTTTTTAATTTTATTAAAAATAAAATATAATTCACCTCAGGCTGTAGAATTAGCAGAAAAAGTAGCTAAGTTTATATATAAAGAAGCAGAGAAACAATCTATCCAATTAGCAAAAGAAAAAGGACCATTTCCTTTATTTACTAAAAGTAAATTAAAGAATAAAGAACCTAGGAGAAATGCTAGTTTACTATGCATAGCCCCCACGGGAAGTATAAGTTTGATTGCTAATACTAGTTCGGGTATTGAACCAATATTTTCTACGAAATATACCCATACTGATCAAGATGGAAATCAAACATTAATAGAAAAAGAGCTTTACAAAAATAATCCCTATGTGATAACAGCCAATGAAATTAGTTATGAAGATCATATTAAAATGCAGGCAGCATTTCAACAGTATGTAGACCAGGGGATATCCAAAACTATAAATATGGATAATAGCGCTACAGTAGAAGATGTAAAAAATGCTTATAAACTGGCCTGGAAAAGCGGTTGTAAAGGTATTACTATTTATAGAAATGAAAGTAGGAAAAAACAAGTTTTAAATATAGTTAAGAATAAAAAAGAAAAGCCCGAAGTAAGTATAGATAGACCTTATATATTACATGGACATACTATAAAAATGAAAACGGGATGTGGCAGTCTATATGTAACTTTAAATTATTCCGAATCCGGTAAGCCCATAGAAGTATTTGCGAGGTTAGGGCGAAGTGGAGGGTGTAGCTCAGCTCAAACAGAAGGAATAGGCAGATTAATTTCTTTAGCGTTGCAAAATAACATCTCATTGGAGGATATATGTAAACAGCTCAGGGGAATAAGTTGCGATAAACCTATAGGATTTGGTAGAAATAAAATTTATTCATGCGTAGATGCTATATCTAAGGGATTGGGCCGACTTTTAAAGATTGAGATAGAAGATTCTCATGATTCATCCAGGACTTGCCCAGAATGCGGTGCAATATTAGTTAGGGAAGGAAAATGTGATGCATGTTACTCATGCGGATATAAAAGTTGTAATTAAGGAGAGAAGAAATGAAAATAAAAATAATTAGAATAGATAAAACAATGCCTTTGCCTAGATATGCTTATAATGATGATGCAGGTATGGATCTTAGATCGAGAATAAATGTAATACTTACAAAAAATGAAACCCGTATAATTCCTACGGGTATCAAGATTGAGATTCCTAAAGGATATGCAGGATTTATACAGCCAAGATCTAGTTTATCAAAAAAGGGGATTCATGTTAGTTTAGGACTAGTTGACTCAGGTTATAGGGGTGAAGTGGGAATAATAATAACTAATTTAAGTGGTAATTTGTACGGTATCAAGAAAGGAGATAGAATAGCTCAGCTAGTAATTAAAAAAGTGGAAAATGTAGAATGGGATGAGGTTGATGAGTTAGAAGAATCTGAAAGAAATGAGAATGGGTTTGGGAGTACTTAAATGAAAAACAAGTTATTAAAAACATTAACAATAATTATAATTTTTTTAATTTTGTGGTTATTTCAAGGATGGATAATGACTCATATAGTTCCATTAGATAAACTATATCCTATACCATAAAAAGGAGAGAAACTGATGAAAATATTTGCCTTAGATAAGGAATATCAGAAAAAATTAAAAAAGATAAGAAAAAATGGGATGAAATGAATGTTGAAGAAAAATTGGAATATTTAAAAGAGCGCATAGAAGCTATGGAAGCTGTGAACGCACCCATAGCTGGGGATTGAAATGAAAGAAAATATAGATAAATGCTTATTTCTTATTGGCTCTGGTTTTTCTAGGCCTGCTGGTTGTAAAGTATCATCTGAGATGTTAGCTGACCTTCAAAAGCATACTCAACATGAGGGAGGAAATATATTTAATCCAGTCGAAAAAGAAGTACTTAAATTTTTATTATTCTATCTTTCTTATCATTGTAAATGGCGTTCAATACAAAGTGGTGGAAGGTTTAAGTTTAATCCTAATATAGAAGACTTGATATTATTAATAAAAAGAATAAAAGATAGAGAAAAATATTTTCCTTATCCTATTATAAAAACCCAGTCAGAAATAGATTTTAAAAATTTATTTTCTTCTATAGAGTTCAAAATTAAAACTAAGTTATTAAAGAATTGGCTAAAATTTAATGAAAAAAGACTTTCCTATCTTAAGCCATTAAAAAGCTTTTTGCAAGATTATCCTAACCAGACTTTCTGTATAAATATATTTTCTTTAAATTACGATCTTGTTATTGAGAAATGTTTTAGTGAGGCTGGTTTATGGAAAGGATTTTCTAATGGTAAATGGGTAGGATTAGAATCATCCCCGAATATAGATGATGAAAGAAGGCGTATAAACTTATATAAACTATATGGTTCTTTGGACTGGATTAGAGATGAAGCAGGGGATATTTGGGAGGGGGAGAAAAATTCTAAAAAAGATTTAGAAACTGACCCATTTATAATTTTTGGCCAGGGGATAAAAACTGTTGAACCTTTCTTCAGTTTGATATATCATTTTAGAAAGTTATTAATAGAAAAGGAATACATTTTTGTAATTGGCTATAGCTTTTCTGATCCATACATAAATAATCTTTTATTCTCAGTAATAGCGGGGACAAACAAAAGGCTTGTTATTGTAAACCCTGCTCTGGGAATAGAAGAGATTAAAAATATACAAGGACAAAATACAGAAAGTAAATTTGGAGAATGCCAACATCCGGATTATAAGGAAAAAATTTCTGAATATTTGAAAGAAATTCAAAAGAACCCATTCTATTCTGAACTACTAGAATTTAATATAAGATGGATTAAACCGGATAATCTTTTTTATATAGTATGGAAAATCGAAGAGTTTATAAAAAAGTATTTTTCAGATAGAGGAAATCTACTAAAAGAATTAATTGAACAATTTGAAAGAGAGAGAGCATACTGGGAACCTTTTAAATAATAGTAAAAGGAGACATTAAATGAAATACGAAGAGATTGGGCAACAAATAGGAAGGCTTGTTGATAAAAAGAATTACCAATACGGGGATTCTTTTAATAGGACTGGTAGAATATTAGAAATTTTATACCCTGAAGGAGTCAAACCTTCGCAGTATAAAGACCTAGCAGGTGTAGTAAGGGTGCTAGATAAACTTTCTAGAATAGCTACAGGTAATCCTGACATAGAAAATCCATGGGAGGACATAGCGGGGTATGGATTACTAGGAAGCAAAAACGGAGAAGAAAAAAGTAAATGATGGTAAGCATTAGACATCAATACCCAGAAAATAACGAATACAGCTGGTACGATTCATTTAAAGATTTAGTCAATAAAAATATATCAAGTATAGAATTATCTTTTTACAAACCAGAAACATCTTTGAATGCAGATATTGAAGATATCATCTTACCGTTTAAGAATTTTCCTGTAAAGGCAACTTCAATTCATTTAGCACAGTGTAAAAGTTTGGATAAACAATTTGTAGAAGTATTAAATAAAACAATAAAAATAGCTAATTTCTTATTAGTGCAAAATATTGTAGTTCATCCTGTAAAGTTAGAAGGAGGGAGAGCCCAAAAGTTTATAACAAAAAATATTACTCCCATTTTGAAAAAATATAGTATTAAAATCTGCTGGGAAACTTTTTTAGGTAAAAGAAAATTTGTAAATGATATCGAAAGTATATGTGCTTTTTGCTCACGCAAAGAAAATGAAAAATACCATTTTGCTTGTTATGATACTTCACATATGCGCAGGAATACAGATA
>Ga0180301_10002572_pt1 | contig 14273 bp, 14 predicted proteins | sample GuaBasSediGuay16_FD_121797 | JGI IMG/M metagenome (GOLD analysis project Ga0180301, IMG submission 121797) | Subseafloor sediment microbial communities from Guaymas Basin, Gulf of California, Mexico - Guay16, Core 4569-2, 12-15 cm | ecosystem: Environmental > Aquatic > Marine > Hydrothermal...
TGATTTCTCTAGACCTAAACCCGAAGAAAGTGGTTGTCTACGACGGTAGAAGGATTAGGAGGATTGTAACTAGGTTCACTGAAGCACTTCATCTCAAATACCTTGCTGAAGATGTTCAGAAGCGTCATAGCTATGCTTGGAGAAGGAACGAGAAATGGCTGGAGATAATCAGAGCACTACATAGAAGAAGCAAGAACATTGTTGTTGATTGGTGTAGAAGGCTTGCTAAGTATATAGTCCTTAAAGCAAGGAAAGCAGGAAGCATCATAGTCCTCGAAGACCTTGAGAAGCTGTGGTTCAACTCTTCACGGAAATCTAAGACACTAGCTGATAAGCTTTCACGTTTTGCTTATGGGAGACTACAACATGCGATTATCACTAAGGCAATAGAATACAACGTACCTATATTATTCATAGACCCGAGAAACACATCATCAACATGCCCGAGATGTGGAACAAAACTATCCTATAACCATAGACTAGCGATTTGTAGAAAATGCAGATTCATAGCTGATAGAGATACTATTGGAGCTATAAACATCTACCTCAGAGCACTCCAAGCTATAGCCCCACGCCCTAGGTCGTGGGGGCACCCACCCAATGACGGATGAAACCCAACCGAAGGGTGGGCTTCCCAAGGATGAACCGATGACAATTAATATGCATTCATATAAAATCATATAAGGAGGAGAACCCTTGAAAATATATATTTCAGAAGCAATATTTTTAAGGGGCACGCGGGTAGGGCCGAGGGGCTCGTCCTCCCTCGTAACCCGAAACGGGCGATATGCGGGGGCCAGTAACCCGTCACCGGGCGGAGCCAATCCTAAGCACTACCGTAGGGGGCGATGAAACTCCGCCCCATGGGGTTGGCGGTGGCGGACTGCCCGCTGGAGGGCGGGTTGGTACCGCCTTTACCGGGGGAACTTGGCTAGGCCCGGAAGGGAGCAACCTAACCCCGGACGCCAACGTTCATGGGTTTACGGGGTTGAGATCCTCTACGGTGGGCAACTTAGGGTTGGTTCCGCTTAGGTGGCGGGGGCCGCGTGCCCCTTCTTCATGCAATGGTGCTTAAGCTTGAACATTATATGTTTGGCTAAGGACGAGGAGAAACCATATATTTCAAAGAATCCTGACGTTTGCTTTAAAAAACCCCTATGGATTCATGTGGTTTCCTCAGAGAAAGTGTACCCTAAAATTTTAAGGGAAAACTTAGGTGTTCTCGAAAATGTTTTAGAAAAAACATTTACATTACCCATACCTAAAATGGGACTAAACATGTATGTTATTGTAAGTAAAAACACAATTGCGACATGGGGTTCTGAAAGCTCTTTAAGCTACATTGAAAAAATAGTTAAACTATGCGAAGAAAAGAAACTCTTAAGTTTATATGCTATTATAGATGAACTCTTATTTTCAATAATTAACGACATGTTTGATGAACTTAATAGTTTAGAAATAGAACTCGACGCATTAGAAGAAGCTTTAGCTAAAACTTATGAAACGAAGAACTTATTCAATGTTTTTAGAAGGTTAAGGAAAATACGTAGACAAGCAATAATGCTTAGGACATTCATAAGTAGGGCAAGCCAAATAATCAATATTAGAGAAGCAGTAATTGAGGAATCATCTTCACTTGTAGAACATCTAGAAAAACTCCATGAAAGACTAATGACACTAGTGCAATTCAACTACATAGTTTTAAGCGATAAAACAAATAAGGTTGTTCAGAAACTAACAGTTATATCCTCAATATTTTTACCGCTAACACTTATAGCAAGCATTTACGGTATGAACTTTAAATACATGCCAGAATTATATCATCCACTCGGCTACTACATAGTACTAACAGTAATGGCATTAATAGCCATAGTTCAAATAATTTATTTTAGAAGGAAAAAATGGATTTAACGTAAAAAACTAAAACCAGAAAACATAAAGAAATAGATCGAGCCGGGGTCGCCTAGCCTGGTAGGGCGCCGGCCTGCTAAGGCATCTCCACCGTAGAAAGCCGGTGGGGGAAACCCCGCGCGGGTTCAAATCCCGCCCCCGGCGCCAAAACACATCCTTCCACATAGAATCCTCCATAAATAATGTCATTGTCTATGTTTCATGTTGGCTATATAAGTCATTAATACAGTACTTCTCTTGAACCAGCTTGAGAGGTCATTTCTGTCATGAAGAATATTCTGAAAAAGATAGATGAGTTACGTGAATACTATGTTAAACTCTTAAAGGATATGGTTTCAATAGCTACAGTCGTACCTCCAGGTGAAAACTATAAAGAATTTGTCAACTACGGTAAGGAAGTACTTAAGGAGTTAGGTATGGAAGTTAATGTTGTAGAGGTTCCTAGGGATTATTTAGAGAAGCATATTCCCGAAATGAAAGATTACCCAAGATACATCCTCCTAGGAAGGCTTAAGGGAAGCGGTGAAACTGTACTACATTTTAATGGACACTATGATGTTGTTCCTCCAGGGTCAGGCTGGAAAACCAATCCATTCAAACCTGTTGAAGCTGACGGGAAACTCTATGGACGTGGAGCTTCGGACATGAAAGGAGGAATAGTTTCAGTATTAACTGCAATTAGAGCTCTTATCGAATCTGGAGCTGAAATTAACGGGACATTAGAGGTTTCGATGACTCCGGATGAAGAAATAGGAGGTATGTGTGGAGCAAATTACATGCTAGAAGCAGGGCTTGTAAAACCAAACTACTGTATCATAGCTGAACCATCAGGTTACGATAGAATATGGATAGGTCATAAAGGAACGCTTTGGGGAGAAATAGTAGTTTATGGAAAAACAGCTCATGCAAGCACCCCATGGTTAGGTGTTAACGCTTTCGAGAAGGCAGTTAAATTAGCAAATAGGCTAATAGAGCAACTAAAACATAAAGTTGAGAGTAAAGTGACAAAGTATGAAACAGATATTCCCGAAGGTAAAAAGGCAACTATAGTTCTCGGAAGTATAGTAAAAGGAGGAGTTAAAATAAATGTTGTACCTGACAAAGTAGTTTTCCAATTCGATAGAAGAGTTCTTCCGGAAGAAAACTTTGAAAACGTAGTAAGGGAAGTAGAAGAGATAATAGAAGAAGCTAAAAAGGAAGATCCTGAATTAAAAGCAGAGTTCAAAGTTCTCTTTAAAGCTAAGCCTGCCGCAATAAGTCCTGAATCAAAGCTCGCATTAGCTATGAAGGAGGCCGTTAAAGAGGTTATCGGTAAAGAACCTAAACTAACATTATCAACAGGATTCCTCGATGCAAGATTTTTCGTTGAAAAAGGCGTTGAAACATTAACTTACGGTCCCGGAAACCTATCGCAAGCACATGTAGCTAATGAATACATAGAACTAGACAAAATACCCATAGTGAGTAAGGCGTATATTTCAGCAATAATGAAGCTCTTAAAACAATAACGTAGCGGCAAATTCATTATACCATATTTTTCGAACACAAACAAGTTATTTAGTTATTGTATATGTTCTATATACATCTTAAATACTTTCATGATGAAGATGTAATTAAGGCTGATTGGTTTAGCATTATTTCTCCTTAGGTGTAATTATGTCAGGTGCTGAAGCTAAGAAAAGAGAAAAATACGCATTTTACTTAGCATTAATAGCGCCAGTCGTTATGATCTTAGGAGCTCCAGCAGTAAACAGAGTCGAACCATACGTTGCTGGAATGCCGTTCATTTTCTTCTGGCATCTACTATGGCTAATAATAGGCCCAATATTCCTAACGCTAGCTTACCTCATTAGAATAGGCAAGATTAAGGTGTAATGAGCCATGGAAGTAGCTGCTCAAGGAACATTAGCTTTAGGAATAATTTTCGGCTGGATCGCTATATCAACAGTAGTAGCTATTATGGCAGGTATTCTTAAGAAATTCAGTTTAGAAGAGTGGTTCGTAGCTAGCAGAGGATTATCATTCATAGTAATTTACTTCGCCTTAGCAGCTGAGATTTATAGTGGCTTTACGTTCCTAGGGTTAGCTGGATGGGCTTATAAGTTTGGAGCACCAATTCTATATGCTTTAGCATACTTCGTTACAGCATATTCTACAGGCTTCATGTTAACACCATATTACAATAGGATAGCTAGGAAGCTTAAATTAGTAACACAGCCGGACTATTTTGTTGCACGTTATGAAAGCAAATGGCTAGGTGTTTTAGTAGCCATCATTGGTGTTGTGTTTTTCGTACCATACATTCAGTTACAAATAGGTGCTACAGGCATTATCATTGAGCTTGCAAGCTACGGAGCAATTGAAAGAACAACGGCGATGATAATAGCATTCATTCTTGTAGCAATATTCATTTTCATAGGAGGAATTAGAGGTGTTGCATGGACAAATGTGCTTCAGGGAATACTAATGTGGATAATAGCTATAGCGCTACTTTCAGTCCCCTTTATAACATTTGGTGGAATAGAGCAAATGTTTAGACAATTAGAAACGGTTAGTCCGCAACACTTAACATTGCCTGGAGCTGCGGGAATTCATGGTATTCCATGGTATATGTCAACACTACTACTATGTACACTAGGTTTCTGGATGTTCCCGCATTTAACTATGAGAGCTTATGCTGCAAAGGATGAGAGAACCATTATGAGATCGTGTGCTTGGATGTCCTGGTATTCTGTTTTAGCCTTCCCAATAGTTCTCATAGGCCTTTACGCTGTCCTAATGTATCCTGAACTTGCAAACCCAGACTGGGCAGTTATGTGGACTGTTAGAGACTTGTTCCCAGCATGGGTTGTAGGTCTTGTAGGTGCAGGTGGAGCTGCTGCAGCAATATCTACAGGTGCTGGTTTGATTCAAGCATCTGCAGGAATAATTGCTAGAAACATTGTGCAGAGAGGTTTCTGGCCTAAAGCAACAGATATTCAAACAGCATGGATAGCTAGGTTCTTAGTTTTCATAGTTACAATAGCTGCACTACTGCTACAACTATATGCGCCAACACTGTTGGTAGCATTATTGCTAATGTCATACAGCGGCATGGTACAGTTCTTCCCAGGAGTAGTATTAGGTCTTAGAACAAAATGGGTTACTAAAGAAGGTGTTGTAGCAGGCCTCATAGTTGGAGTATTAGTGGTCATTCTAACAACATTTGTTTGGAGTAACCCGTTACAAATACATGCAGGAATATGGGGCCTACTAGTAAACTTCATAGTAACAATATTAGTAAGCAAAATGACCAAGCCGCCATCGGAAGCCACGATAAAAGCATTCCTAGAGGAGGTAGCTACAAAACCTTAGAATTAAACACTATTTTTCCATTTTTACTAATGCTAAGTGTTTTCTTCAAATTCTAAAAGTACTTAAATAGCGAGCATGAAAACTCAATGTGGAGATGTAGTTCATGGTTAATCTTAAGAAGCTTAGAGAAGAGTTTTGGTTACGACATTCAAACCCTTGGAGCGGAATAACTAGGATGCTTATTACGCCCTTTTTATACCTAACCATATGGTATCATAATTGGATAGGTTTAAGCATCGTTATTCTTTGGACGATAGTTAATCCTGTAATTTTCCCGAAACCTAAAAGAACTAATAGCTGGTTTAGTAAAGCTGTTTTAGGCGAAAGGGCATGGCTAAACAAGTTTAGAAGTAAGCGTCAACCGGATCTACCATTTCTACTAAACACTCTTACTGCAATATTCTTTATACCATCAATATATTTTGCATATATTAACATATTCTGGCCAACACTTTACTGCGCTACTTTATCGTTCATTTTTAAACTGTGGTACGTTGATAGAGTTGCACTACAATATGGTGAAGAAACATAGTGTTCACATTAGCTAAACAAATATAGTTGATGAAGAAAACACCGTATGTGCAAGTTTAAACTTAATCCTTTCATTCACTTTCTAAACCCTTATATTTGTTTACAAGATAAAGTATAGAAGAAAGGTGAATTGTTCATGACTGAAATACGTGATATAATTTATGTAAAAACTCTTGAAAATGGTCTGGTAGGAATTGAAATAATTTTACCAAACTCTCCACCACTAGTTATTATTAGAGGGCGTAAAGGATTTGTAATGTGCGGTTATTTGGACATAAATGTAACTAACAAATTAGGGCTTATTGCAGCACGCGTAGTTGGAGTCAAAAGCATTGAGGAAATGTTAGAGAAGAAAATAGTTAATGTTACAAGTAAAGCTAGGGAATTAGGGATAAAGGAGGGCATGAAAGTTAAGGAAATCCTTGAACTTATATAGTTAACATTTAATTAATAGTAAGCGACGTTTTTAGCTTATCTCTTTAACCTTCATTAGTGCTAATTTGCTTATTAGAGATCTACAGATTAGTAAGTCGTTTAAGCTGGTAAAAATATTGTGAATTAGCTATAAGCAGCATGCTGATAAAACATCCTTCATGTTTAAGCACTATATTCCCTACTTAGTGAAGACCGCATTAAGAACTCTATTAAGAACCCATATTACATCTAGTCCGTTAATCATCGTTAAATCGGGAGGTACAGATTTAGCTAGTGCAGAAAAGCCTTTGCTAAGTACGTCGTTAATATGCTTCACAAGTTCAGGAACACTTTTCTTAATCCGTTTTCTACAGAGGTAGTTTATTACGTAAGCTATTGTCTTTACCTGCCCCTTCTCTACGATTCTTGGATTATCCTTAATGCTGAGTTCAAATTTCCCTCCATCACTGTATGTTATAGTTATTTTAAACCCTCTTGCCTTAGCTTTCCTAAACCCACATATTCCAGCAAACACTCTAGGTTGTGAAGGTTTAAAATCCAATGTTGCAAGTTGTTTACTGCTTAGATTCTTCTTAACGTACTCTGTAATGTCGTATGGCACATATTTTTCCATAAGTATAATGTGATCAGCAACATAGAGCGGTATAGATGATGCACTTATAACTCCTACCATGCCTACACCAGTTTTCTTTACAATACTTCTTAACAAGTTTACGAGAGGAACTATTGGTTCTTCAGATATTATTTTGACCATAGCTTCATCCTTATAAAGGAGGTTTGTAGCACTAGAGTCTTCATCAAAAAGTATTAGTTCTACACCAGCTTCTAATGCTTCAATAATGGAAGCTGCCATGCTTGTAGATCCGCTAGCATTAAGACTGCTAAAGTCTTCGGTTAACTCTCCGGAAGGCAATTTTCTTATGAAAGACGATATGTTTACGTGATGAATTATTCGTCCATCTTCAGCTTTAACGGTAACGGTTTTCTCTCTTGAAACAACAAGTTCTCTTCCATCACCTCTGATATGGTTATATATTCCCTCTTGTATTGCTTTAAGCAACGTTGTTTTACCATGATATCCCCCTCCAGTTATTATTAAAACCCCTTTGGGAATAGCTAATCCTTCAATCACTCTATTGCTTGGTAATTTCACTTTAACACTAAGAGTTTTAGGAGATACGAATCTAACAGTGTTTTTAAGGGGTTTTTGGGAAATACTTGATTCTCTAGGTAAAATACTTCCATTACCTATAAAGAACATGTACCCTTTACTTTTAATCCATGATCTTAAATATTCTTGGTCTAAGTAGTTCATTATGTGATCCATGATTTCGTCGCTTTTCTCTCTCAGCAACATGATATCTTTAACAATATTGGATATCTTTCTATGAAAAATGTTTGCAGCTTCATTACCTAGAATTCTCCTTCCCCTAGCTGGTAAACCTACGTAAAACCTTAAAATTAATGTCCTATTTTCACCTACTTCAACAGATGACCTACGTAAAATCCACGGCCCAGGCTTAGGTATCCCTATGTAGCAACTGTTTCCCGATCCACAACGTTCACTATACTTCCTACATATGATGTGAAGACTTCTTGAAATGTAGTCTATGAACGGTGTAATGTTTTTCTCTTCAAAAAATTTTGAAGAAAACCTGTGTGAACCATTAGGGATAAGTACCTCTACTATCGATGGTTCCGCATGGGGATCTCCCTGAATTTTTGTAAGTTTAAGCTTAAAGTTTCTATAAATTATGGTAGCATTTCTGAGTTTTCGATACAAGCTATAGCTTTTACCTTCTAGCTTAGCTAACATTTCTACTAAATCACTTACTTTCATGACTTTCATAAATATCACTTTAGCTGCAACACTAAGCTTTTAAAGATTTAAAGAGCCCTATGTCATATTAAAGTTACGAGCGTAAAATATGTAGTTATAGTATGTTACATACCATAAGTGGTTTTACACTATGAGCATAGATGAGAAGAGAAAATTAATGAAAATATTTGACGAAATAGCTTCAAGCTACGCTTACAGTAGAGGTAGGCCTTGGGATGTTGTTTTCGAAATTCTTGTAGATTCCCCTGAAAAAATTGTTGACATAGGTTGTGGTCCAGGTCATAACTCTCTCTTAATACTTAGAAAAACTTTAGCTGAAGTTTTTTGCGTAGACTTTTCCGTTGAAATGTTGAAAATCACTCGTAAAAGGTTCATTAGAAACAATGTTTACTTGAAAGCCCACCTAATATTAGCTGATATTGAATTTTTGCCTTTTAGAGAAAATTCTTTCGAAAGAGCACTTTATATTGCGACAATTCATCATTTACCTTCACATGAATCTAGGCTTAACTCTTTAAGAGAAGTTTTTAGAATATTGAAACCTAAAGGTAAAGTCTTCATTACCGCATGGGCTCTTTTACAACCAAGATTCCTTAAAGTTCTTTTAAAAAATGCTTTATTAAAAATAGTTAATCCCAGTAAGTGTTTAGGAGACACCTATGTGCCTTGGAGAAGAAAAGGTAGGGTTTTGAAAAGATTTTACCACCTATTCCTACCTCATGAACTTAGAAAGCTATGTTGCGAAGTTGGTTTTAAAATTTTAAAAAGCGGAGGCTACAAGGTTAAAGCAAAAGTGTTCCCAGAAAACTACTATGTTATAGGGTTAAAGCAGTAATGAATGTAGAGCAAACGCTAACCTCTAAGGAGTTACTAGCTAGAAGAAAGAGACCTGTACGTACACTTTCAGGTATAACAGTAGTTGCTATTATGACCCATCCATATCCTTGTCCTCACGGTAAATGCTTTTACTGCCCTGGAGGTCCGGATTATGGTACTCCACAAAGCTACATAGGCGAAGAACCAGCGTTAATGCGTGCTCTCCAGAATAGATTTGACCCTTACTATCAGGTTAGAACAAGGCTTAGACAATATGAGGAAATAGGTCATAAGCCTAGTAAAGTTGAACTAATAATTATGGGTGGAACATTCACAGCAATGCCCCTTGATTATCAAGAATGGTTCGTTACGATGGCTTTAGAAGCGATGAACAGATATCCTAAAGATAAGCCTAAACGTTTTGTTAGCTTAGAGGAGGCACAAGCGAGAAACGAAGTTGCCCGTATAAGATGTGTTGGAATAACTTTTGAAACAAGACCTGATTGGGCTAGGGAAAAACAGGTAGATTTCATGCTTAAACTTGGTGGTACACGTGTTGAAATAGGTGTCCAGTCAATATATGATGATGTACTAGAACGTGTTATGAGAGGACATAGTGTAAAGGAAACCATTGAAGCTACGAGAATACTTAAAGATGCAGGTTTCAAAATAGTTTACCACATTATGCCAGGTCTTCCCGGAAGCGATTTCGATAGAGATCTCGAAATGGTTAAAACATTGTTTTCGGATCCCGACTTTAGACCTGACATGCTCAAGATTTATCCGACATTGGTTATTAAGGGAACGGGTCTTTACGAACTATGGCGTAAAGGCGAATACCATGCATTAACTGATGAAGAAGCTGTAGAGCTCATTTCGGAAATGTACAGGTATATTCCGAAATGGGTTAGAATAATGAGGGTTCAACGTGATGTTCCAGCTCCAATAATTGAGGCCGGACCTAAGAAAGGGAATCTTAGACAACTTGTTGAAAAGAGGCTTCGGGAAAAAGGTATTCCATGTAGGGAAATTAGGTGTAGAGAAGTTGGTTTAAAACTTTGGAAAGAAGGTGTGGAGCCAAATTTGAAAAATATTAAACTACTTAGAGAACACTATGAAGCAAACGGTGGAATAGAAGTTTTCATTTCTGTTGAAGACATAGTAAAAGATATTCTCATAGGATTCATTAGGTTAAGAATTCCTTCGGAAAAAGCCCATAGACCTGAAGTTGATGAGAAAACAGCGATAATAAGGGAACTTCACGTTTATGGGCCTCAGGTTCCGATAGGTGTAGAACCGGTTTTTGAATGGCAACATAGGGGCTGGGGTAGAATTCTTCTCAAAGAAGCTGAGAGAATAGCTTTGGAAGAATATGATAGGAGAAAGATCCTCGTAATTTCAGGTATAGGCGTTAGGGAGTACTATAGGAGACTAGGCTATCATAGACCATCAAATAGTCCTTACATGGTTAAGTATCTTAGCTAAATATTTCTTCTTGAGCCAGAGGTTTTTTATTCGAAGCATTCTAAGACACTACATTACTGAAGCTAAGCTAAGTCTAAGCTAGTGTAAAGTGAAACAGAAATGATAGATAATGTTGCAAGTATACTTTGGAGTATTGGGTTACTTGCAGGTTCGGTCTTAGCTATCTTTCTAACATATAAGGTTATGAAGTATTTAACAGAGTATGTTAGAAACACTTTGGGTAAGAAGAATTCAAGCATGGCCTCAATGACCATAGTTGCATTGAAGATAACTGCTGCATCAATCATAGCAATAACGGTTTATTACATGATACAAACCATATATCCCGATGTTGCATTAACTTTAAGTGCCGTAATTACTGCTGCAGGATTCCTAGGCATAGTTCTAGGCTTAGCTGCACAAAGCAGCTTAGGAAATGTTTTCGCAGGACTAGTTCTTGTATTTAGTCAAGCGCTAAGAGTAGGTGATATGGTTGAGTTTGAGAGGGAAATAGCTGTAATAGAGGATATAAGTCTTACACATACAATATTGAGGCTTAGAGATGGAAGAACAATTATAATACCTAATTCGAACATGTTGAACTCCAGAATAGTAAGCTATACAATGCCTGAGGAAAAAGTAGCTACAACAATAACCGTAGGAATAAGCTATGAAAGCGACCTAAACGACGCTATAAAGGCAATGCTTGAAGCAGCTCGTGATCATCCTAAGGTGTTGAAGAATCCTGCACCGCAAGTAATCATAACAGGTTTCGGAGATTTCAGTATAAATCTTAAGCTTCTAGCGTGGATAAATGATCCATGGATTAAACCCATTGTTGAAAGCGACTTAATATCTATGATTTATGAGAAATTTAAGAAATACAATGTTGAAATACCATATCCTAGAAGAGTGCTCATCTTCAAAAACGAAGCAGCAGAACAGGAGCAAATACCAGTACAAGTTAAGAGCGAAATTCAGGAGAAAGGTGGTGTATAGGTTTGGTTTTTGGTTTATTTAGGAGGAAAAAAGTTAGAAGGTTTGAGGACTTAAGAACTAAAAGACTTGCACTTGCATTTAGAAAGATAAGGGCAGCTGAAACAATCGCTTCCACATTAATAGTTAACCTTGATAAGAACATAGTATTTCTTAAGTCAGGAATTAAGAATTTAACACAAAGGGCTAATGAGCTAGAGAAAGTAGGTCTACGCTCAGAAGCGGCTCTTGCAAGAAATGAAGCAAAGAACCTATCATTCATGGTTAGGAAAATACTTTTGACAAGGAACATTCTGGAACAGGTAAAACTTAGACTCGAAACCCTTAAGGAAGCAAGCGAGGCACTCTCCATACTAGCTCCAACACTTAACGTACTCAACAAGGCAATCAAGGAAACATCTAAAACAAAACCCGAAATAGCATATCAGCTTAAAAACATAAGAGAACTTCTATACTCAGCACTCCTAGACCTAGGAGAATACACGAAAGTAACAATAGACTACTACGTATCAACAAGTACCGAAGCAGAAAAAATACTCCTAGAAGCAAAAGAAATAGCTGAAAAAACATTTAATGAAACATTCAAATAGGAAGTAAAGTTGATCAGAATAGAAAAACAATTAGCAATTAGGTTTGGTCTAAGGGTTTTAGGAAAAATTTAGCCGTATTTGGATGTATCTCGTTTAATGCGGAGGAAAGTAATCTTGTAACTGACCTACTATTCATAGCTTCTAAAAGCCCGCATGCTCTCTTTGAATACTCTAACAAATCCATATAACTGTGTATTTTTAACTTACTATAAAATTTCATAACTCTCTCTACACTTTTTAACTTAGGCAGATGTTCAAGATGTTCCCTAGGATGTTGTTTTTCAAATATATTGGAGCAAAACCATGCATCGAAAATAGAATATTCATATTTCCTTTTCCTATTGAGAATATTGCCAAGTAGTTTATTGAGTGTTGTAGTATCAAGTAGATATGATATTAGATGCTCACAAAAACTTATCTTCTTCTCAATAAAGAGCATTTTAAAAATTCTGTAATTAGAGGGATTATTGTATAAAATTAATTTAACAACTTTGCCTCTAATAATATATGTTTTTATGCCTTTATCTTTCCCGCTCTTTCTAATATAAACACTGTACCGAATGCTAAGAATGGTCCCTTTTAACTCTCTCTAATGCCCTTTCTAATCTAAATTCCACATTTTTATGCAGTAATGAACGTCTCTTCCTGAAGACTGAAGACTTTACCCTAGAGATATGAAAGGTTCAGCTGTGTTACCCTTAGATTTAATACATATACTTCCTTCAGCCCAAAATAGCCCAGAAATATAATCTAATGGATAGTCTGTAGCGAGTCTATTTAATCTATGTTCACTAAACCATTCAAACAATATTCTACTATCACACCGGATTTCGAAAAGAAAACGTTTCCTATTTTTTCTTAAAGAGAGCTCTAATATTGTATGGGTTTATACCGAATACTTCATTAAATGCATCTATTATCTTTTTAACCTCTAGAAAGCTTATTGTCGAAATCTTAACATAATAATCTTTTTGTTTCCTACGTTTTCTTTCAACAACATACCTAGTACTATCACCATCCCAAAGACCTGCTAACCATGCATCAAGAATCATTGCCCATACCATTTACAGGCATAGCCTCATTAACTTAAAATAAATAAAACGAGAAAATTAAAATATCCCTCACATGTTTTGAATTTACTAGAATGCCGCCGTAGCTCAGGCGGGTAGAACTCCCTAAACTCCATCCAAAGGGGTTTAGGGAGTACTTGGCGCCGCCCTGGTAAGGCGGAGGTCCCGGGTTCAAATCCCGGCGGCGGCTCCAAAACAAATCTTTCTTAATAATTATAATTGTGGAAATTTTTTATGTTCTTTTTAGCTTAGGTTTTCTCTTAGGAATTTCTTTAAACCTTTAGCTTCATTTAGGATTTTTAGTTCGTCGCTTCTTAGGGGTGTTCCGTAAACTTTGACGTCGTAGTCGCATGATACAGTAACTTGACCTCCCATTTTTAAGGATAGTGTAATTTTAAGTGTTGTTTTAAACGATTCTACAGAGCCTCCTCCGAAAGATGAGAATCTGCTTCCTCTTTCGAAAACTATTTCCCTAGGTATTACAAGGTTCTCAATAGGCTGTGGTGTAACCTTTCTAATCTTATAGGGGAATTTAAGGTTTAACATATAGTATTCAACAATTAAGTCGAATACCTTTTCAGGATCGCCCGATACCGTAAAGGAATAGCTAATTCTCAATAAAACTAACCTCCACTATAGCCTAGCTAATCTATTTGAAACCACTCTCAACAACCATTCTAAATATTCCACACACCTAATAGTTATTTCTTTCCATGCTAATCTCCTCCACTTTAAAGGTAAGGATTCCCTTTATGAATCCATTGGTTTTCCCACACATATTCAGGTTTACATCTGTTATCTGGAAGGTAGCTGAGAAGATTATGACATCTCCCAATGTTCAGTGAGCAATTCCCCTATGGTAAACTGAATATTCTAGAATATTCTTCGATATTAGGATTATTTCTCACTTCATCGTTGAACGTATGCTCACAATCTATTCCATTATAAAATATTGTTATTTTACTTCTTCTCTTACGTAAACATATGCTGTTTTTAAGTAGTCTAAGTGTTTATCAACATACCTTAAAACATGATCACCTGAAGTCCTTCCAACATCTACTATAACGTAGTCGTAACGATCAAGCATGGTTTCATGTATTATTTTCAGAAAATCCTCCCTTTTTAGAAAGAAGCTACAACTACTTAGAAACAGTATTCCACCCTCACCTACTAGTGACGTTGCTTGCTGGAAAAGCTTCTTGTAGGCTTCATAGCCTCTCCTAAATCCATCCTTAGATTGGATGAAAGCTGGAGGATCAACAATAA
>Ga0180301_10002573_pt1 | contig 14270 bp, 8 predicted proteins | sample GuaBasSediGuay16_FD_121797 | JGI IMG/M metagenome (GOLD analysis project Ga0180301, IMG submission 121797) | Subseafloor sediment microbial communities from Guaymas Basin, Gulf of California, Mexico - Guay16, Core 4569-2, 12-15 cm | ecosystem: Environmental > Aquatic > Marine > Hydrothermal...
AGTATAAGCTCGTTAGGGCGCGCAGCTACACTCCCCCGCCCAAGTGGCTGGCACTAAAGGGTAAGAGTGGGTGGCTAGTGGTCCTAGTGAATTACACGGCTCCCCACATGCCGGATCTGATCGAGACGCTGGAGAGGGAGCTGTGGAGCGAGTATGTGCAGACAACGAGCCCCATAGCTAAGGCTAGGTATAGGAGGCTCCTGAGGGTAATGGCCAACGTGTCCCGCCTACTCACGGCAGCTGCCCGCGTAAAGGCGGGAGAGGCCAATTACACTACATTACTCTCTGAGGCTAGGGGCCTTAGCACTAGCCTAGGCGATTATGAGATACTGCTGGGCAACCTGACCGATATGCTGGAAAAGCCTGAGAGGCTAGCGCATAGGCTCATACTAGTACCATCGGAGGAGGCCGTGAACGTGGCGTATCAGGTCAACGGCACTCCACCCACGGTTAACGTCACTATTACGCTGGGCCGCGTGCCTGGCGACCCGGCCAGCTGGGTCCGCACAAGCCTGATTCAGGAGGCTGTAGGAGTAGCCGTGCTGCGGGCCCCCCTCGCGGCTAAGCTGGAGGCTCCGCACTCAGCGCTAGTCGACGACTTCGTAAGTATCAGGGCAGTAGTGGAGTCTTCGAGTAAGGTGGAGAACGTGAGTGTGCGGCTCCTATACCCCCATGGCCTAGCTAAGCTTGTAGAAGGTGAGGATGTAGTGAATTTCTCCAGCCTAGAGGGTACGTTGGAGCTTGAGTGGGTGCTACGCGCTGTATACGAGGGGGACTGGAGGGTGGCTGTCAACGTTACTTGTAGCGCGGGGTCGCTGCGAGTTGAGAAGACCATTAACGTGACATTACCCCCTGTAGTGCCGAGGATAGTGATCCCAAGCAGCTTCAACATAAGCATCACGTGCGTCGACCTCCACGGCAGGCCCCTCGGGGGCTACCTGGTGAATCTCTACGAGAATAAGAGCGGCACGCTGGTGGCGAGCGCATTGACTAACGAGAGTGGGCGAGTTGAGTTCTTGAACGTGAGTAGGGGGGTTTACCTAGTGGAGGTCACAGATGGCCTTTACCGCACAACTTCAACGGTCTGTGTATTTGCCAATAGGAACCTCACGGTGATTGTCGGGCGGGCGAGGCTCGCCGTGAGAGTGGAGATGGGGGATGGGTCGCCCCTCCCCCTAGCCCTAGTATACGTTAGGGATGAGAATGGCAGCCTGACATGCGCGGGCTTCACCAATAGTAGCGGGCTACTGGTGTGTGATGGCCTGCCTCTGGGGAACTACACGGTCTCCGTGAGGTGGCAGGGCACTATAGCCGGGTTCTCGAGGGTGAGGCTGAATAGCGACAAGATGGTTAGGCTGAGAGGAGTTGTGAGGCGAGTGACAATATTCGTAACCCTGGCTGGTAAGCCGGCGGCGGGGGCCACTGTCATGATATACTCGTCTCCAGGAGTGTTGGTGGAGACCCTGCGCACAGATGAGAGGGGCTCGGCTATCGCCTACTTACTCCCGGGGACGTACAGGTTCGTGGCAGTCAAGGGCCAGTATAGTGCAAGCAGCACCGTAGACGTGAGGACTACGCGCCTAGTAACGCTAAATCTAGAGGTGTCGTCAAGTCTGTGGCTGTTGACTGCTGCAACAGCCTGCCTCTGGCTTCTCACAGCATACATCTGGCATAGGAAGACGAGCTACGTCTACAGGGAGAGGGAGAGGTACAAGCGCCTCCTCCAGAGGCTGGAGGAGCTGTACGCGAGGGGGGAGATAGAGGACAAGTACTACTTCAAGCTCAAGCAGGAGTATGAGGAGAAGCTTAACGAGCTGAGTAGGGGTGAGATGGTATGAGAGGTTTGCTCCTAGCCTCCCTATTAGCGCTGTTCTTAGCTACAACTGCCCTAGCTTCTCCTCAAGCTAGGCTCGTGGTAGTTGTGAGAGAACACGCGAGGGGCGGGCCTGTGGGTAGCGCCGAGCTGAGCCTTCTGCTGGTAATTGATGGGCGGACAACGAGAATCAATGCGACCACCAACTCCATCGGCGTATACGTGGGAGAGCTCCCCTCAGTGCCCAGGGAGGCGTACCTAGCTGGAGTGGCCTTGACTCCGGCAAACATTAGTGGGTTTCTCACTCCTCAGCCACTAGTACTGGTTAGGGTCGGCGATACCCTCCTCGAGGAGGTTGATTACGAGGCGCAGTTCGACCCCCACCTCAACGTGACTGAGGTGTGGGGCCTGAACATACCGCTTCGAATCGAGGAGGTGGGGAATACGACAACGCTGCGCTGCGTGTTATGGGTGGCTCCTGGCAGGTTAGTTAACGTGAGCGCGTTAGACCCGCTCACGCGCAGGAGAGCGAAGCTCACTGTGAAGCCTGGAGCAGCTGTGGTGGGAGGAGTCGCGGATTACTGGATCGCGTACCTGCTGCCCCTCAACTACCCAGTGCTCCTGAGGGCTGCTACTCCGATAAGAGGGGCTAATGAGCTGAGGTACTGGGTGGGGAATGAGACTGAGGTCCTGCCCTGGACTTATTATGCAGCAGAGGCTTTCGTTGAGAGTCAGCTGAGCATAGTCGAGGATATGGTTAGGCAGCTTGAGGCTATAGGCTACCCAGCTGGGGACATAAAGGCTGATGCAGACGCGCTAAGGGCGGTGGCCCAGCAGGCCCTCTTCCTCTTCAAGAGAGGCAACTACAGTTCAGCTGTTGGCGCGGCCGTCAGCCTGCTCAGCGGCGCTGCAAGGCTTAGGAGGAGGGTTGAGGGCTTGATGCAGTACTCTCAGCTCACAGCCTTGGGCATACTCATCTTAACCCTGGGCTTCTCCCACCTAGTCTCAATACTAGTCTTCGAGAGGGGCCGTAGGCTACACGTCTTGAGATTTTCACTCCTCCTCCTGCTGTTGTTAGTGATGACCCTTACATCTCCAACCTTCAGGCTGGCCTCAGCTGGCCTGCTGGGGGCTCTCGGCGTGCCCCTGGCTGCACTAGATGTGCCTACGCTGGTCGCGGGCGTTGAGGTAATGGGCTTCATGGCTTACGGCGCGCTCATCCTGCTATCCCTGGCGGCTGGCCCTATCAGGGGGTTCTGGCTGTACCTCGCCGTGAAGTACATGAAGTCCAGGAGGTTTAGGACGCTGCTCATCTTATCCACGATGACGCTCGTGGTCGGGTCCACCTTGGCCATCTCCAGCCTAGCAGCTGGCCTCACGCCTGTCGTGAGGGAGGAGAGGGGTATAGGGCTGTGGGGGCTAGACGTGGAGGTAGACCTGATCAAGAGGCCCATGGGGCTGAGCGAGATAGAAGTCGAGTGGATCAAGGCGCTGGTCGGGGCTGAGGAAGTCGGCCGTGAAGCCGTCATCCCGCCAGTGTACTCCGGCATTATGCTGAGCAGAAGAGAGTCGCAGCTTCCGACTATGATGTACCTGGTAGCCCTCGATATGGAGTTCGCCGCCAAGTACTTCAACCTCAGCGCTCACGTCTACGAGGGTAGGCTTCCCCGCGATGGAGCGCTTGAGGCACTCCTACCCAAGGGATTCGCTGGCCAAATACTGGTGGGCGAGAAGCTATGGCTGTTTTACGCGAGGCCCGGCCAGCAGGGTCCGCCGGTGCCGGTCGCCCCGGTCCTAGATAAGCCCGTAAAAGTAGTTGGGTACTTCGACCCGTACTCCCTAAACTCCACTCTAGACCCCGAGTGCAGGCCTCTCTTTAAAGGCCTGCACCGCCTCAGCTTCACGATAATAGTTCCCTACGATCCCGTGGGCAAGTACCTAGCTACTGCCCGTGTCTGGCTCATCACTCGTAACGTGACGGCTGTGAAGAGCGCGGCTAACCTAGTGATAGCGGCGCTGCCCGTGTCCCTTCACGTACTTGAGGGCAAGCGCGTGGTTACGCAAGAGCGCGTAATGAGGCTATCATTCAGGGGCACGGAGGCGCTAGTCCTCCTAGTCCTGGCCGCTCTCATGAACGCGGTGGTCATGTTCGGCCATGTGGAGGATAGGCGCAGGGACGTCTACACGCTAGCCGTACTCGGGGCTGACCCGAAGAACCTCTTTAATGCGCTAATGACGGAGGCTATCGTGGTAGGCCTAGTCTCGTCCTACGCTGGCTGGCTGATAGCCCCCCTAATCAGCTACGCTATGAGCGCCTTAGCCGCCTGGATGGGCGTGGGGGCCGTGGCCTTATCCCCCCTCCCCGTGGAGAGCCTGTTCTACGCGGCTGCTGTAGGACTCGGCGTCTCACTAGCATCAGCGTACGTTCCATCCAGGAGAGTTAGTGGGCTATCGCTGATGGGGAGGGAGGAGAAGAAGGTGATCTCGCCAAGCGACCTCAGGTTGGTGGGAGGCATGGCGGTCTACGAGCTGCCTGTACGCGTCTCAGTTTTCGAGAGCGAGACTCTATACAGGTACCTCAAGGAGATACTGCCTAAGAAGGACATAGTGGGGGAGGAGGTGTACTTGGATGGGACCTTCGCCATATCATTCGCCATACTCCCTCCCCATCTGAGGGGCACCTTAGTCATGTGTAGGCTGAGGACTGTGAAGAAGGGAGATAGCCTGATCCTGACGCTAGAGGTGCCTGAGGAGTACAGGAGCTACATGTACCTGAGCGATGTGATCTACGCCTTGGAGTCAAAGCTCCTGGACTACTCGAAGTGGAGGGAGAGGCAGTTCAGATACCAGATACTGAGGCGCGCGCCTAGGCGCGAGGTGCTAACCCTAGATGGCCTACTAGAGAGGTGTAGAGAGGTGATGGCTAGGGTCAGGGAGGTGGAGCTCAAGCTTAGGAGGCTGGACGAGATGAAGGCCACGATCTCAGCCAGCCTATACTCGGAGTATGAGAGGAAGTATAGGAGGAGCCTAAACAGCATGATCCGGGAACTGTTAACGCTGTCCCTTAGGCTAGAGCCGTTTGTGGGCCAGCTAAGGGAGGAGATAAGGAGGTTAGAGGCTGAGCTAGAGAGGCATAGAGTAGCTCGTGAGCTAGGGGAGGTCAGCGAGGAGGAGTATAGGAGGGCTGTAGAGCCATTAGAAAGGCAACTAGAGGAGTACAGGAGGAAGCTGAGAATGATAGAAGAGGTAAACGAGTTCCTAGCATCAAGAAGGAGGTAGCTGCAGCGTCCATTATCGTCACGAGCTAGTCTCTCCTCCGACTTTTGTTGAAAGGGCTTTTTGTGCATCAAATGTAGCCCGGGCTCCCCAGGCGTCGAGTACGCGGCGTGCCAGTCATAGTCTAGGGCGTGAGGAGTGTGCCTCATTAAAGCCTAGATCTGCTCACTTCAGGTGTATATGTCATTGCTGCTCGAGCAGTTTTGTAAAGTAGTCGAATATCCAGGCAGTGTCGTTGGGGCCTGGCGATGCCTCGGGGTGGAACTGGACGCCCAGTATCCTCCTCTCCTCGTCTATTACGCCCTCTACAGTCTTATCATCCGCATTTATGAACCAGAGCTTAAGCCTAGTGCCTTCCAGTGACCGGGGGTCGACGGCGTAGCCGTGATTCTGAGAGGTGACGTAGCACCTGCCTGTCCGCAGGTCTATGCATGGCTTATTCTGCCCCCTATGCCCATATGGGAGCTTGTAAGTATCGGCGCCCAGGGCCAGCGATATTATTTGATGGCCTAGGCAAATCCCCAGGATGGGCACGCCGTAGTCAACTAAGCTCTGAACCGTCTTTATGGTCTCCACGCAGAGCTTAGGGTTTCCAGGTCCATTGCTCACAACCACTCCCCTAGGCTCGAATGCAATGATGTCAGACGCTGGCACATCATATGGTAGGAGGATCACATCGTAGCCCCTCTTAAGCAGTGAGCGGATTATGCTCAGCTTGACTCCACAGTCTATCACAGCGATTAAGCCCTGGCGACCATGTGTGGATTCATAGAGTACTGGCGAGCTCACTGAGGCCCTGGCTACATAATTGGTAGAACCGTAATCAACTTCCTGGATCAACTCCCTCAGCTCCTCCACACTCGGCTCCTCGCCCTCCTCGTATACTCTAAGCGCGCCCATCATGACTCCCTGCTCCCTCAGCTTCATTGTAAGCTGGCGCGTGTCTATCCCCCATATGCCGGGTACCCCTTCCATCCTCAGCCACTCATCAATGCTCATCACGGAGCTCCAGTGGCTAGGCTTGAAGCACACTTCGTGGACTACGACTCCCTCGACCTTTATACTTCGAGACTCGAAGTGTAGAGGTAGGCCGTGCTCATCCACCATGGAGTAAGGCGGGACGCCGTAATTGCCTATTAAGGGATAAGTGAAGCAGAGTATCTGACCTATGTAGGAGGGGTCGGTGAGAGACTCGGTGTACCCAACCATCCCCGTGGTGAATACCACCTCGCCCACGACTACCCCTGGACTACCGAAGCCCATCCCCCAGAATACTGTGCCATCTTCAAGCACTAATACAGCTCTCACCCGTCCTCACCCCACAGCCCGTCTAAGGGCTCCACGGTGATCTCACCGCCATTGAGGTAGTACTCAAGAGCCCTGACCAGGTGGCGGGCTAGCTCTAGGTCGAGGATTAAAGGTACTGAGAAATCTGCACATGCCCTGCGGATTTCGTAATCCCAGTCGCGATTAGCCCCCCTGCTCACGGCTATGGCTAGGCCAACTCTTCCTTCTCTTACGAGCTTCACGCACTCCTCTATAGATGTGCCATCTCGGGATGACGGTGTAGCTATGAGAGGCTCGTATCCCAGACGCCTTAGAGTTCCAGCAATCTCTCTCACTACTCCGTCTCCTGAGTGATCTGCTATAATCAGCACCTTCGAGCCTCTCTCTGGAGCATCGTTAGGCTGGGCGGCTAGCCACGACTTTATCAACGCGTCGTACATCGAGGAGCCCAGGGCCGCTACCTCGCCCGTCGACCGCATCTCAACATCGAGCACAGGGTAGGCGCCTCTTATCCTCGTCCAGGAGAATTGAGGAGTCTTCACGCCCCATCGGCGAGCTGGGGGCTCATACACGGTGGTGGGAATGTGTAGCTTCCTCCCCATGATTACATCAGCCACGTACTCCATCAAGTTGACCCCCTTGACCTTTGATGTGAATGGCATTGAGCGTGAAGCCCTAAGGTTACACTCGATCACGTATACCTCCTCTCCCTTCACTAGGTACTGTATATTGACGGGCCCCCTAGCTCCCAGAGCTCTGCATATCCTGAAGGTGTAGTCCTTCACCTTCTCCAAAGCCCTACGGCTAATGGAGAAAGGCGGGATTACCATCGTTGAATCGCCCGAGTGGACTCCCGCCCCCTCAATGTGCTCTATCACGGCCCCTATCAATACCCTGTCTCCATCGGATACGCAGTCAACCTCCACCTCCCTAGCACCCTCGATGAATTTGCTGGCTACCAGCTTCCTGGCTAGGGGGTTCTTGGCAGCCTCCTCCAAGTAGGCCGTGAGCTCCTCTTCGCTCCTAAGCACTCGCATCGCTAATCCTGAGAGCACGTAGGAGGGCCTAACTATAACCGGGAATCCCACTTTACGGCAGAAGTCGATCAGCTTATCCTTGTCCTCACACTCGATCCAGGGGGGCTGGGGTATACCCAGCTCGTCGAGGAGGGCGCTGAACTTCCTCCTGTCCTCAGCCACGTCAACTGCGCGTCCACTGGAGCCGAGGATCTTGACGCCTCTCTCCTCGAGCTGGGGAGCCAGGTTATTAGCTAGTTGCCCGCCGACGCAGGCTACCACCCCTAGTGGCCTCTCCTTCTCCCATATGTCTAGGATCCTCTCGAGGGTCACCTCCTCGAAGTATAGCTTATCGTTTACGTCCCAGTCGGTGGAGACGGTCTCCGGGTTGTAGTTGACTACTATCACCTCCTCCACACCCCTCTTCCTGAGAGCCCTTGATAGTTGCACTACGCACCAGTCGAACTCGACTGAGACCCCTATCCTGAACACCCCGGCGCCGAGTACGAGCACCTTCCTCTTGGGCGAGGGCTTCACATCATCTGAGTCGCCGCCGTACGTCAAGTACAGGTAATTGGTTCTAGCTGGCCACTCAGCGGCTAGTGTGTCTATCCTCTTGATAACCGGAGTTATCCCGTGCCGCTTCCTGAAGGCCCGCACCTCGTCCTCGCTTATCCCCAGGCAGATGGCGATCTGTCTATCCGAGAAGCCTAGCCTCTTAGCTTCCTTAATCAGGCTGACGACTTCGCTGCGATCCTCTAGCTGGCGGAGCCTCCTGAGCTTCTCCTCCATCTCCACTATGTTCTGCACTTTATACAGGTACCACGGGTCTATGCCTGTTAGGCGGTATATCTCCTCGATTGGCACGCCAGCCTTAATGGCCTCTGCCACCCTGAGTATCCTGTAGGGCTTAGGCGTGGCCAGGTCTTTCCTAAGCTCCTCGATGGAGGGTAGGCGCCCATCATCCCAGGGGTTAGCGACCAGCCCCTCGGCGCCTATGTCAAGCATCCTAATGGCCTTCTGGAGGGCTTCTTCGAAGCAGCGGCCAATGGCCATTACCTCGCCTATGCTCCTCATCTCGGTGCCAATGAGCCTCTGAGATGCGGGGAACTTCTCGAAATCCCACCGCGGCACCTTGACCACCACATAGTCTAGCGCTGGCTCAAAGTGTGCCGATGTTACCCCGGTCACTCCATTGACTAGTTCTGGGAGAGTGTAGCCTAGGGCTAGCTTGGCGGCTATGTAGGCTAGAGGGTAGCCCGTCGCCTTGCTTGCCAGCGCGCTGCTCCTAGACATCCTGGGATTAGTCTCTATGACGTAGAACTCCTCAGACTGGGGGTTTAGGGCTAACTGAACGTTGCACTCGCCTATGACGCCTATAGCCCTGGCCACCGCCAATGACGCATCCCTCAGCATTTGGTACTCTCTGTTGGTGAGCGTTTGAGATGGGGCTACGACTATGGAGTCACCCGTGTGGATCCCCATGGGGTCCACGTTCTCCAGGCATGCTACCGCCACCGCATTATCCTCACAGTCGCGTACCACCTCAAACTCTATCTCCTTCCAGTGGCCCAGGTAGCGCTCGATGAGCACCTGCCTTATGGGCGACTGAGCTAGCGCCTTCTCTACTAGCCGGCTTAGCTCATCCCTGCTATGGGCTACGAGGGAGCCAGCACCTCCCAAGTTGAAGGCCACTCTAACCATTACTGGGTAGCCTATCTCCTCAGCCGCGTCTAGAGCCTCATCAACCGAGGATGCCGCCCTAGAGGGCGGGACGGGTATCCCATGCTCTCGCATCACCTCTCTGAAGAGGTCTCTATCTGAGGCCTTCACAATCCCCTCAATTGGCGTGCCCAGCACCTTAACCCCGTACCTGTCGAGTATGCCGCGCTTAGCCAGTTCAACACCGCAGTTGAGCGCAGTCTGCCCCCCAAAGCCTAACATTATCCCGTCAGGCCTCTCCCTCTCAATAACTCTCTCGACGAAGTTAGGCTTCACAGGCAGCAGATATACCTTATCAGCAAGCTCCTGGGAGGTCTGGATAGTAGCCACATTCGGGTTTACGAGTACAACCTCGATCCCCTCCTCCTTCAGCGCCTTTATGGCCTGTGAACCGCTGTAATCGAACTCAGCAGCCTCCGCTATCTTTATCCCTCCTGACCCCAAGAGGAGGACTTTACTCACTTCCTCTAGCCTCGGCATCTCCCTCACCTAGAAGCTGTATAGGGGCATTGAGCTGGGATTTAGAAGCAGCGACTACCTCTGCAGCCTTTTGGCGCGCCAAGACCCTTGCCCAGGCTTTCCAGGCATGAAATATAAACGTAACGTTACATTTGGAGAATTAGGTAGCTACGCGGAGGTGGGTTTCTTTAACTATACTGTGCTATTAGTCTCCACCCTCCCCGGCTGCCACCAGTAGCCTCCCAGCCTCTGCCTCGTACTGGGCAGCTCTCCTAAGGAGTGCAGCCGCTTTAAGGGGTGATGTACTGATTATGTGAAGAGCCTCCTCATACAACCTCGCGGCAGCCTCCAGGTACTCGGCGGCCTTAGCGACACCCTCCTCCTTAGGGAAGCACAACCTGAGGAAGCCCGCGTTATCAAGCCTGGTTAGCGATGCGGCCTTAAGCTGCCAAGCTATCTCCTGGCCTGTTAAGCCCCCTCTCTCAATACGCTCAGCGAGCGCGCTAATTGCTGTTGAGCCCAGGAACATCCTGTAGCTACCGAAGGTGTAGTTGAAGCCCAATTCTAGCAAGCCATTCCTCCTTAGGACCTCTGCCAAGTTGATTGAGGGGCGCGCCCCTCTGGTGAAGTACATTAACGCATACTTCCAAGGCAGTTGAAAGCCCCTACATAGATCATTAACGGCTTTAACCACAAGAGATGCGGGGAACCTTAAGCCACGCTCACCCAGTAGAAACTTGGTAGGCCCCGTGGGCTCATACAGGTAGAAGAACTCCTCATCGTATCCCACTAGCAGCTCGAAGTGAGGCGTGAAATGGCTCGCCCCATAGAGCCTCGAGGCATTAACCGGCAGTACCACTGGTACATCTCTCGAGACTAGGTAGCGGCAGAGGCTCTCGAATAGCTCCTCGTCATTCATCACTAGGAGGTGGTATTCTAAGCCAAGCAGGCGGGAGGCATTAACGTATCCTGCGAAGGGATCGTTAAAAGGTGTGAAGAATGCCTGCCCGTCGAACTCCCCATAGTAGGCGCCGTACGTGAAGCCCATCAGGAAGTTGAGGTAGCCTACTGAGGCGTTGATGCCGTACTTGTATGCTATCATTTGTAGACAAGTCGATGCACAGTAGGGCTTCTCATAGCTTACCCATGATATTCCCTCGATGAACGCCGTAGGTGGATAGCTCTTCACGTCTGTCCAGCGAGCCCACTCGGGTTCGTAGTACTCTTCCAAGTACTTGTACCTAAATTGCAGGGGCAAGCTCACTTCCTCATACCTAACCTCGGGCAGGCTCAAAGTGTATACAACTGCAGCTAAAACCGTTAGAGTAGCCGCGATTGCGTAGATCGAGGCTTCCCTGAGCTTCACCAGCGTCATAGTCGTCCAAGGATCGAGAAAGCCTCATATAAGCCTAGTTAGAATTCACAAATGCTTTGGTGTGTTAAATGATCGACCTCGTAGAGCTTTACGTGAGGTACAGTCGACGTCATGAACCCGTGGTAAGGGGGGTGACGGCCAGGCTCTCGGGCAAGCACTTGCTGTTAGGGCCTAACGGTGCGGGGAAGACCACTCTCTTTAAGGCTATATGTGGGCTAGTGCCCATATCCTCAGGAAGGGTATTGATAGACGGACAGGATGTAAAGTCGCTATACGGGAGGTCTAAGCTCCTGGCGGTGAATCTGAGCGAGGTTTACCGCGTGTTCCACCTGAGCGCTTACGACCACCTACGGCTCTTCGCAGACGTCATGTGTGGCGACCTGGACCTAGCACTTAACATAGCTGAGGACCTGGGGCTTTCGCTCGAGCTATTGAGGAGGAGGAAGCCATGGGAGTTGTCAGCAGGGCAGCAGAAGGCCTTCTCCACTTCACTAGCCCTGGCGTCAGGGGCTAAACACGTACTCCTTGACGAGCCATTTGAACAGCTGGATCCGGCGAGGAAGGTAAGAGTTGTACGCCATGTCGAGGAATATAGGGGGGTGCTGGTGCTAAGCACACATGAGACATGGGTGTTAAACGCGTTGAGTAAGTGGAGTGTACACTTCATGATCGAGGGCAGGGTATATGGGCCGCTGAAGGCTGAAGAGCTAGCTCACGCGAGCCTTGTGCGTGGAGAAGCTGAGGGAGCTATACTGAGATTCAAGGCGGCAGGCGGGGTGTATAGTCTAGTTCCTGGAGCCTGTGGTGAGCCGCTTTCAAAGCTGGTTACGCTAGATAGGATCTACGAGGTAACGCTCGGTGGTTAGGAGTGAGCCTGTACCTAAGGCTCAAGGTTAAGGACCTCTTAACTAACGTGGAGCTGCTTGGATGGTCTATAGGCTTCATGGAGTTTTGGGTAGCTATGTGGATCTTCGTCTTCAGCGGCAGTCAGGCAGTAGGTGAGTGGGGCGTGTACGTGGTTAAGATTGATGTTGCCCTAGCCTATAGCTTCCTGGGCCTGCTGTCCATCTCCACTGCTGCGATAGGTCTGACTTACAGCATATTCCACATGTCGAGAGCTGCTAGGTACATAGTGAAGTTCACCAAGATTGGGCCGCTGAGATTAGTGATGGAGGACTTCCTAGGCAGCCTCACAGCCATACTCGTGTACGCAGCGGTAATCTTCTCGTCGGTCATAGGCCTCTCATACTTGAAGTGGCGTGTGCTGGCCCTCCCCGAGAACCCTCTCGGCGTGCTGATCGACTTAATACTAGCTGGCGTCTCCTACTACTGGCTCTCCTACACACTAGCTCTCTTAGTCCTGGTATCCGGCAGGACCAGGGCGTTAACCATGACCAGTTACCTACCCCTTATCATAGGTTTCCTAGCATACTCCCAGCTGTGGGTAGACCTGGGAGACCTAATCTACGTGGCCCCCCTCTGCGCACTGCCCGCCCTCTTAACCTACCACGGTACTGGCGCTATTCCACCTACGGGATCCTATCTGGCGTGGCTCACAGGTACTACGACGCTAAGAGCGGTGAACCTGAGGCTAGCGGCCATCTCTACCTTCGCGTGGATCGCGGTGTTTATCGCGGCGTCTTTAGCACTCATGAGGAGGAGCCGTGGCGTGCCTCTAGAGGAAATAAGGCTATAAAATGATTTAGGTTAAGGCCTAGTCCGGGTTCCCTCCGGAAACGTAGCTTAGTGCTGCAGGTGTCGTGGATGTGCGCATCCAAGCGTGAATCAATGTAGCGCTACGATTCAAGATGAGAGAACGATGAAGCTAAGTGGAGGTGGGCTCAGGGCCCGGCGGCTCCGATCCTGCCTTATTGAGAGGCGTGATCTTAGTCTCGAGTACCTCATCCATGCTGCCGCTCCTGTAGCCTTGTAGGTCTAGCGTCACATACGTCCAGCCAGCGCTCTCAGCTCTTTAGCTATGGCGTCCATCACCTTCTCCGAGAAGAATAGCCTCCTCTCCTCCCTCCCAACCTCTATCCTGGCGATTACGCCGTGGTCTCTGACCCTGAGCTGTTTAACGCCAGTGAGCGCTCTCACTATCTCCTCTGCCCTCTCTATCCTAGCTAGCCTCTCCCTAGTTATTCTCTCACCGTAAGGTATCCTTGATGCCAGGCAAGCCATGGGAGGCTTATCCCAGTTGGGGAGGCCTAATAGGCGGGCCAGCATCCTCACCTCCCCCTTGGTCAGCCCTACCTCGGCCAGGGGCTCTGTATTCCCTCCTCTCGAGTAGCTAGGTAGCCCGGCCTATGTCCCTTCAGGTCATCGTGGTTAGTCCCATCTACTATCACCTTAGCGCCTACTCGGTGAGCTACCTCTTTTAGCTCCCTCGAGAGGTTCTTCTTGCAGTAATAGCATCGGTTGGGAGGGTTAGCTGCAAATCTCTCATCATCTAGTTCACTGCTGTTCACTATCACGTGGTTAACCCCCAGTAGCTTAGCTATCCTCTTAGCTTGCTCTAGCTCGCTGTGAGGATAGAGGGGGCTCGCAGCAGTAACGGCGTACACGTTCGAGGGCCCGAGCACGGTAGCCGCTACAGCCGTCACTAGGCTGCTATCCACACCACCCGAGAACGCGACTATGACGAGGCCTCCCCCCTCCTCGAACAACTTAAGTAATCTCTTGAGCTTTGCAATAGTTTCCAGCGGCAGCTGCCAGAGCGCTAACCCCCTGGCCTGCGAAGCCATAGCCCACTGATACAGGGAGGCCCAGCACCGGCACGTCCACTAAGCCCGCTACCAGCGATGCCAGCGCCGCCTCGCGGCCAGCAGCCACTATTAGCACATCGGCCCCCCACTCCAAGGCCTCACGCACGGCTCTCAGCGTTCTCTAGAGGGCTGCAATCCCCACGTCGTAGAAGGTTTAACGTCGCACCCCATCTCCTCAGCTACAACACGTGCCTCCTCTGCTACTCTGATGTCGGCTGTGCCACCGCTCATTATAGCCACTCTGCCGCCAATCTTCACGGGCCTGTAGTCCTCTGAGTATAGGATTAGGATTCGCGCCAACTCCTCATACCTATACCTATGCGGCTTAACCTTCTCGACTACGTAATCAGCGTCCTTCCTCGAGACCCTGCTTATTATCGCCCTGCCAGCTGATGATAGCATAAGAGAGGCGATCCTCCTCAGTTCCTCATGGCTCTTCCCCTCGCCCAGCACTATCTCGGGCACACCTCTCCTCATCACTCTGCTGACATCCAGCCTAGCTAGCTGCTCCAGCTCCTCTATGGCCAGCAGCCTTATCCTCCTCTCAGCCTCCTCGA
>Ga0180301_10002574_pt1 | contig 14267 bp, 16 predicted proteins | sample GuaBasSediGuay16_FD_121797 | JGI IMG/M metagenome (GOLD analysis project Ga0180301, IMG submission 121797) | Subseafloor sediment microbial communities from Guaymas Basin, Gulf of California, Mexico - Guay16, Core 4569-2, 12-15 cm | ecosystem: Environmental > Aquatic > Marine > Hydrothermal...
AAGATATTCTTTTGCTCAATTAGTTGTTTAAATCCTGTAAGAAGCTGGAATTTGTTCTGTAAGCTGTTTATGCTTTATTATAATAAGTTGAGGTGGTGTTTATGTTAAGTGGACAGGTCCCCTTTCTGAATTTTACAAAAGAAATCTACTCTCTGTCTCCTTTAAGATTAATTTTATAGCTTGATTGTTTAAATTTCTTCACGCATCTTCAGCTGTATTCAATATGGTATTAGATTTGGTTGTAGTGTTATACATTTATAATCTATTAAAATTTTTATTATTTGTTTGTTAGTAATATTATTAGATTTTATTTAGCATTGATTAATCCAATACCATAATGAACCGCCAATAACTTAAAAATAAAATAACATGTTGGCGTAATCAGTTTTTGTATTCACAAATTTTGGGGTAGCATTTTCCATTGTAATTTCCGCTTTAAGGTCAGATGGTTTCCGGTGGGTGTAAGATGGGAGCCCTCTAATACTGCAAGGTGATGAATAACATTTATAAAGTTCAAACTTCAAACTACAAAGTGTTAAGTTTAAAGTTTGATCTGCAAAGTTAAAACTATGAAGTTTGAAGTGGGGTGGGAATGTGGTAATAGCCATTTGCAATCAGAAAGGTGGTGTCGGGAAAACGACAACGGCAGTCAATCTATCAGCACAACTGGCTCTCATGGGGAAAAGAGTGTTATTGATAGAACTTGGATCCTCAAGCTGCAGCAACATCTGGAGCGGGAATCGAAAAAGAAAAGGTTAGAAGCACCATTTACGATGTACTTGTAAATAAGGTTAGCCTGCAAGATATAATTCTGGAAACAGAATTAAAAGGATTATTTGTGGCCCCAAGTAACATAAATCTAAGCGGTGCGGAAATCGAGTTATCAAGTATTGTTGGAAGAGAATTTATTTTGAGGGAAGCGTTATCCTCTGTCAAGAACGAATTCGACTATATCATCGTGGACACGCCGCCTACACTGGGTATCCTGACTATAAATGCAATGACTGCCTGCAACAAAATCATAGTCCCCGTTCAGACAGAGTATTATGCACTCGAAGGAATCGCCATACTTCTCAGGACTGTGAATCTGGTAAAAAACAGGTTAAACAAAGATATAGAGCTGAGGACATTGTTAACGATGTATGATAAGAGACTTAAGCTCAGTGAAGAAGTTGCCAAACAGGTAAAAAGTTATTTCAATGGCAGAATGTTCAGAACAGTTATCTCTCGGAACGTGAGACTTGCCGAAGCGCCAAGCCATGGCAAACCGGTGGCAATATACGATCCAGAATGTGCTGGTGCGAAAGCGTATAGAAAACTTGCTAAAGAGGTGATCGAGCTTGGCTGGTGAGAAAAAGAAGAATGGTAGACTCGGCAGAGGTCTGGATGCACTAATACCTCCTGACTTAGATAATGTAAAACAGGAAAGTGAAAGAAGTAGAGATGGGGAAGCTGAGACGAAAGAAGTGGAGAGAGGGAAAAAACCAGAAATTCAAATCGATGATAGAGTGTTGAACGAGGCAATTAAAGCTGCAAAGAGTTATTCAAGGATAACGATCTGGTCACCGATGTGCGTGGCTGTCTTCAAATATCTAAAGAAAACTATACCGGAGTTCTCGATGAGCAGAGTGGCTGCAGAATTACTCGAAAAGGCGGTTAAAGAAAAATACCCAGAGCTGTGGAAGATCGTTGAATCACAGTTTAAACGTAAATCTTGATTTTCACTAAATACCTTTATAGAATTTAGTTTTTAATTGATTTTATCACAACCTTGTTATTAGGCAGAACGGTCACAAATTCGTATTCTCCACTGTTTATCAATCCTTCCACTTCATCGGCAGTCACAACCATCTGTTTTGGCTTTTCTGACTTCTCAATTTCTTTGTCACACTCACTTGAAAAAGTCTCGAGAAGAGGAACTGTTAAGGAGTACGATTGCCTTATGTCTCTTTCGATATCTTCTGGCAACGTGTGCTTGTTTAGCGTGTAAACGTGTTCTATATCACCTTTGTGGCCCATCTTACACTCCTTTCAATCGGAGCACTAACGTCAGCCCTAGTCATCAACCAGTCAACGTTTGGTGCGTGCACTTCTTCACCCGGAAAATGTGCGAGGTACGATAGTTCTTCTGCAGAAAGAACAAATGAAGAGCGAGATACTTTTCTCGCCAGAAAATCTTTCAGCACTCTTTTACTTCTCGATTTTTTAATTTTGAATCCCTGGTTTGCAGTGGGGTTCATGAAGAGTTGGAGATATTGTTGCAGGTTTCGAGTTATTATTTCGACTTCTTCCTTTTCTTTTTCGCCCCAGTCGAAAATTCCAAATCTCATCTCTGTTCTGAATAGAACATCCCTACCTTTAAGGATGACCAATCTAGCGACCTCTTTCTCCAACTGCGTAGCTTCCACAATTCTGGGATTCAGCCATCCAACGACCTTTCCTTTCATCATAGCTTCTCCAGCAGCTATGATTTTTTCTCCACTTTTTGGCGACGGCTCGAAAGCAACCTGGTACGCTACAGTAATACTCTGACCTCTCAGTGATGTAAATAGAACGTTGAACGGGTCAACACTAAAATTCGTATTAATCGGGAAAACAGAACTCCTCTTGAGCTTTGCAGTCAATATACAGTACTCACCTAGTTCTGTATATAGCGTGTTGCAGTCGCAATCACTTAAAAGCACCTCTGGATAGATGGATGCTACTCTCTTTTTGAGAGAGACAAAATCGTCATCTTCTGAGAGGAGAAAAATTGATGCATCGCTTTTTGTTGAAAAAACGATTTCAAAACTATATTTACCTTTTAGCGTCCTCAGTAGTGTTGCAGCTCTTGGAAGACTTTTTTCGTAGCGATACGGTTTTATTTTAATGCATGATGCCATTGAGAACCTTTCACTCGTCGATCTTGATTTCTGTCCATTCGCAAAATTGTCAATCAACTTTTTAATTAAAAACACAGTACCACCTTGCTCCCTTTTTCAAGAAGAACTCAACATCTCTTCTGGAAAAATACAAAGCAAAAAGCAAAAATTGGACTGTTAAAGTTTTTCAAGGGTGTCAATTGCTTTTTTAAGATCGATGAGCAGTTTCTGCGTGTAAATCTCTTTGAGCTCAGTTACCTTCTGTGTGAACTGTGGCAGGACTTCGTTGATAATTCTCAGGAGGTGTGTCAGTTTGACCTTTTCCAGCGGCTTTTTTCGACGATCTTGCCTTTGTCGTCGACATACAATCCGGCGAGAACGTATGTCCCCTTCTCCCTGATTATCCCGAGTATTATTTTCTTCCCATCGACCTGTATGCTGAAGGACTCGTCGATGTACTCTCCGAGATCGTAGTTCTGCAAAATTTCTCTCGTTTTAGCCTTAAGGAGTTTTTTAACTTCTTCTATAGCCGCACCCGTAAGTGCAGAACCCCTGGGCGAAACTTCTTTGTCCTTCACCATCTCATAGTTTTGTGTTAGGGAATTGATGTCGAATTGAGGGGTCATATTGATCCCTCACAATGTTTTCGACAATTCTTACTACAGACCACCACTTCCAGTCACCAGTTTTATAATTACATCGGCAAATCTCCAGGCAAGAACGTCAATTGCAAGGAGTATCAGCGAAGCAGTGACATACCTCTTCCCCTGTTTCTGTTGCTCTGGAGACAGCTGAGATTTCCACCAGAGTACACCTCCGTAGACCAAACCACCGATTGCTATAAGTGCTACAATTACCTTGTCTGTGCTGAAATCATCAAAAAACACAAAAGTAGAAACCACCGATTGCTATAAGTGCTACAATTACCTGTATTGCATAAATTATTCTGGTAATCGCAGATGTGAGAGGAGAAATTGCCTCTTCTACCTTCGATTTTTCAGTTGGATTTAAAGTTGGAATTGTTATCGAATCGTCGACGGCCTGTACAATCTGACATACCTGAAACATCAACAGCACAATCACAGATATGACAATCGACCAAATTTTCGCAGATTCAATTTTATCCATCTCTCCACCCTCCCTTTTTTAGTAATGTTTAATTGAATAGATATATATACATTTTGTTAACCTTCTATTTCATTATCATTATCGATAATAACGTAAGACATATATATTTAGGGATAAACATCTATCGAAAAATTGATAGAGGTGAAATGATGGAGAATTTGAGTGACCCTAAAAAACCAATTAAAGCAATTAACCTGCTATCCAGAAATGTATCTTCTATAAAACAGGTACAACCAGTATTCAAAAGAATTAAGCTCGATGATAGGGCTCTCGCAAATGTCGTGGTAATGCTAATTCTCGTCGCAATAACGGTCGCCCTTTCTGCAACCTTCGTTCAGGTTTCGCAGTCAACCAGCGAGAAAATGATGGTTTCGGGTGTGCAGCCAGCAAGCGTCATAGTCAGAGGTTCCCAAGTTACTGTCAGCAATCCCACGGCACTGTCGATAAACCTTTCTCGGCTCACGCTTCTTGTTGACGGTAATTTAACTGAAATCCACGACGATAACAACAACGGCGTTTGGGAACCCTTCGAGCCAATCAGCTTCTCAATCGATGACAGAAACGGAGACGGGATCATTACAATCGCACTTTACTTTGACGGTGAAGAGATGTTCCATGTGACATACATCAAGCCAGTAGAGCTCGAGAGAGATAGACAGTACCCCCAGCTGTCAGTCAATCATTCTGCCAGCAATGGAATCGTTACTCTGGACATTGAATCTTCCGACGATATAGTCGTCGCCTCGCTCCAGATTTTCATGGGTGATAGAAGCGGAGAGCACATTTACAAATCAGAGGGATTGATCGATGAAAAAGATATTCCTGAGTTGATGAAGGAAATTCGAAATTTCAGGGAAACCGGCGTTAAGGGACACACGATTCTGAAGTACTCCAACGTTCACAAATCAGTCGAAATTCCAGCAAACAGCATCAATTTCACACAGGCGAAGTATGTTATCGTCAAGGTGAGGGATATTACAGGTAAAACCTCCTCCAGAGTTCTGACAGCAGAAGAACTGCTTCCAGACACACCGCCGACTGTAAGCATCACTGCACCTTCCACTGTCTGGACAACTGGAAGCAACGCCGAAGTTTCCTACTCCGTTTACACTGCCGACGAAAGAGGAGTTGTTGAGGTATGTGTGGATGTGGACGGTAGTATTATCAATTGCACGTATCCCAACAATTTCTCAGTCTCATTCACGAATTCTATCAATCTCCATCTGGGAGTTCACATCCTGAACGCGACAGCGAAGGATACTTCAGGAAAAACAGCTATGGATTCAGTTACCGTTGAGGTGAGAAGGGACAATCCTCCATCTGTTCACATAATTCAACCGAACGAGGGAGAGGTTTTCTACGTTTCATCTTCCAGCCACTACACAGTTACGGTCAAAGCAACGGCATCAGATGACAGGGGAGTTAAGAAGGTTGAGTTCTACGTTGACTGTATCATGGCGGGAGAAGATTCTCATCCACCCTATCAGATGGATGTTGATCTCAGCCCCGGAAAACACACGATAGAGGCTGTTGCAGTAGACATCGAAGATCAAACTGCGAGAGATTCCGTTAACGTTACGGTGAGGGACAATCCACCAACTGTCAGCGTAACAGCTCCTACGAATGTAACAACTGGAAAAGTGCCAAAGATGTGAACGTTACAATTTCCGCGAGCGATGACATCGGTGTTGCAAGAATTAAGCTTTACGTTAATGGAAAACAGGTTTTCTACAATGAGCCCTATGCAAAGGCCTTTGCAAAGACGCTGACGATCTGGCTGAACTCAGGAAACAATCGAATTGAGGTGGAAGCTGAGGATACGAGCGGTCAAAAAGCATCTGATTCGACAACCGTAAATATCATACTGATCTCTCCCCCTGACGTCAAAATAACGTATCCTCTTGACGGAGAGACGTTTATTCCAGGAGATCCCGCAATTTACGCAGTAAGTCACTCGAAGTACAATCACGACGTTGAGCTGATAGTCGACGGAAAGAGTATTGAAACTTTCTCGTCTCCAATCAACTCATCAGTAGTTAGCACGGGATGGATTCCTCTGCACGGAAATGCCGATTTGACCATTCCAAATCCTGGGATTGACGGAGGATATACTGTCTTAAGGGTAAGACCAGTCTCAACAATACCCTTTAAGGGTGACGTGAAAGCTGGAGTTGCAAAGAGCGGAGAAGTGTCTTTTAGAGTTAATGTTCCCTATCCCGCTAAAATTAATTTGCAAACTGAAAGACTGTCTGGAATTGTGAATGCAAAATACATCACACATTACGGATGGAATGTAAGGTGCGGAGACTGGTACGGCTGCGGAGATATTGTGCATGACATATGGGTTTACAGGTCTGATCTACCAAAAGGAGCAAAAGTCGTAAGTGTTGGTAGGCATATAACCCTGACAAACAACGGCGGGTTCTGGGGCTACGTTTACAGAAGTGCCAACGGAAAGGTAGTCGTTGGAGTGACAAAAGACCCTATTTTGTCAAAGGTTGCTTTTGATAGCAGACGTGACTTAAGATCAGTGACGGTACACGACGGATACTTTGGTAGCATCCTCTTTCCAGGCAGAACTCCAGAAACGGAATCCTACGGATATGGAGACGATCCAATCAGACTTCAATCCATAGACCTTTCGGGCTCATACATATACGTTTACAGGGAGGGATATTCCAATCAGGCGCGCATTCCAGTTCAGGTTGCAGTAAATCCACCAAAGATCTCCTACTACACAGAACCGTCTGTCAAAGTTTACGTTGATGGAAAAGAGACAACTCATGTCCCTCTAGGAGCTCACGAGATAAAACTGATCTCGAGTGCAGGATTCAAATACAGAGTTACAATAGTTCCGAAAGACGATGAACACGGTAGCATCTCAAAAGTGTACGTTGAGGGATTAGGCTGGAAGAACATTCCAGCAAATGGATTAACGATTAACAGGCCGGTATTCAAGTTCAGATTTGCGAGGAAGGGAGACTACCTTGTTAATGTGGAATACCACTACAACAAGGTCAAGGCAGTTCAATCAGCCATACAGTTTTCCGGTAGCAGGTACATAACCATGCTACCAGGAAGTGTTGAGATTTCCGTACCCATTAAACGAATTCAAGGACCTCAAAAACCTCTAGAATCTCCAAAATCTTCTACACCCGAAAAGGGATGGATTGCAAAATATTATGCTAACGAAGCGTGGAAAGGCACGCCAGTGGTAAAAACTGATGTGGCAATAGACATCAGCGATAGTAACGGATGGCCTAAGGAAATAATAGGAAAGATGGACGTTTTCAGTGTTGAATGGCGGGTTATCTCCACATTCCAAGAACTGGAGAATACACGTTCTACTTAACCTCTGACGACGGATCATGGCTGTGGATAGATGGTAGGAAGGTCATAGACAACGGCGGACTTCATGCACCCGTAACCAAGTCAGCAAAAATAACCTTGGGTAAAGGTTATCACGAGATAAAGGTAAGGATGCACGAGCACTACGGCGGAGCTTATGCCAAGCTCGAATGGAGCGGACCCAGTTTTGGAAGAGAGCTTGTCATGGATGTTTTCAAGACAAAGCCAGAGAATGGTGAATCGAGTAACATAAATTACTACGAGAAGACCTGGGATGGTAGACCACCGGTAACGCTTTACTACGACACACCGTCGAACAGTGTTAAGCTGATTTCTATTGATCTGTTAACAACTGGTGGATGGTGCGGAAGATACTGGGGAACGTGGTTCTACGGTTATTACATTTCGGCAGATTGGGGCAAGCTCATTATAAAAGCCGGAGGAGAGAGCGTAACGCTTGAAAGGGGGCATCATGAGATTATTCTGAGTGCAAAGGATGGCGTTAGCGATGTGTACGTAGATGGGAAGAGGATTGCACGGGTAAGTGCAGGAGACAATATAACCTTATCCACCAAACATCCCGGATGCAATCATTATGGCTGGAGGAGCAGGTGGGATGGTAGGCAGACCCTCAAGATCGTTGAAGCTTCTTTAGATGCCCTGTACGCGGGTGGTATTTTCATAACAAATTCTGAAAGCGACGCCAAGGCGTTGAACGAATTCAGCTCTGAAATCTCACTTCAAGACATCTCAACTACGGCACCTCTTTCCATGTCAAGAGAGTATTCCGGGCACGGATGGTATTATTACCTTAGCGGGTTAAAAACGACCGTAGCGTCACCAAAACCCTTCGAGTCTGTCTCATTCCACGTCTCACCAAATATTAAGGCTCATATCAGCACTCCGTGGGGTTCTTTCGATTACACTCCCGAAACGTACACAACAGTATTCGTCAACGACAAGGAAGTGCTGAGGATTAAAGGAGGAGGAGAGATTGAGGTTAGAAACTTTGGAAGTTTCGGCACAGTGCTTGTTAATGGCCAGGTTAAGACGATCACTGGCAGCATAAACGATCTAAAAGTAGGCGTTTGGGGACAGTTCTACCGCTCAAACTATGCGAGAGGTAAGGTTACAGGCGGAGATGGTACAATCACGATAACAAATATCAGGAAGATTACACCCCTAATAAGCAGACACGACATAATCACGGCTGAAAAAGAGATTTTCGTAAGCAACAAAGTTTTTATAAGAAACCTCGGTCCAGGAGAGCTCAAGGTTTTAAGCGGTGATAAGGAAGAAATATTGGATGTTGACGGTGAAAAGGTCTTCAGCAGTACTGAAGGTAAGCTAATAATCAAACCGACAAATCTACCAGCAGCAATCACGTATCTACCATTTGATACCGTAGAGGATTACTACACGGTTTCGGTGAAGGTACCCGGAATGAAAGAGATATTCGAGTACAGAATTGCTCCTGGCGAGACAAAGACGGTAAGCGTACCTAATGGCCTGCTCCACCTGACGGACAAGGGTATAATTAACCTCAAGGTCATGCCTGAGACTTTAAATAAGGAGATCCGCATCATACAGGGATTCACGATTCTGAAAGATGTCAGAGATTACGAGATAAAGGCAAGGGCATACATAGGAGATATTTCGGCAGACGATAAGGTAAATGTAACGGTCTTACCGCTTGAAAGCTTAACTTCTTCCGACTTACCTCCGGGAATAACGGTAATCGAACCATCCAGAGATGTTTACCTGCCGGGAACGATTACCCTGCACGCCAAGGCTACCGGTGATGTTACCCTAACTAAACTCGTAATAAGGGTTAACGGAGCTGTGGTTAAGGAAAAATCAACAGCATCGAGGAGTGACGAGGTCTCCGCGACTAAATATTTCAACGTCGGTACGTACACGATAACTTTCGAAGCTTACGACGTAACCCACAAAACGGAGAAATCAGTAACGATTGATGTGAGAAACGTTAAACTGCCAAGGATCACAAGCATAAGAATTCTCAGCCCCGACTTCCACACCTACAACTACGACGGTGTTGCAGGCGGAATATGTGCTTACGGACCATCGTATCAGGCCGAAACAGAACTGCTCATTGAGGCTACTGTGGAAAAGGGTGATTACGATATAGCGTACGTTAAATTCGCAAGTGTTGACAACATACACGACAGAACAGGCAATCTGGGAGATACCTGCGGGACAACGACCGAACCGTCCGAAAACAATTATTTCGCATCTCCGGGAATCGATTACAGTCCACCGTACAGAACAAATGTCACGGTCTGGTATCCCTACGGAGATAAAACAACGCAGTCACAGAGAATAACGGTGTTTGCCTGTGACGTTAAGGGATTCTGCACATGGGAGAGTCTGGTTGTCACGGGTGTGTATGTGCCTCCAGACACGGTACCTCCAGCCGTCTCGATAGAGAGTCCTGTCGGAGCAGTCTGTCAGGAATCACAAACCATACGGGTTAAGGCTACGGATGATAGAGGTGTGGATTACGTCAGGCTGTGGATGACTCAGAATGGTAGGGTTTATTCTATTGGATACGCCAGTTTGGTGTCAGGTACATCGAAGGATGGGGTCTGGGAGAAATCTTACGACTTCTCGTCCGTCTCGGAAGGAGATTATACTCTTTACGCTGAGGCTGGAGATGGAACCAACACGGCGAGGACGAGCGTTTCGATTCAGGTTATAAATTGTGTAATTCCAACACCAACACCCCCACCGACTCCTACACCTCCGCCAACACCCACACCACCACCCACTCCTACGCCATATCCGACTCCGACTCCCACTCCTACACCTACGCCAACTCCATCTCCAACGCCCAGCCCAACACCTATGCCAACGGTAACACCTCAGCCAACGCCGACTGAGACTCCCAATAAGGACCGGATTTACCTATACGTAGTCTCAACAAACGGCTTGGATTACTTCGCTGGTGAATATAAAGGAACAGTCTACACGTTCGGCTACTACAACCCATCGATAGGCGAAGGTACATTATTTGCCAACCCAGTGTACAACAGAGATGTTGAAACGGCATATCACATTCAGTTAAGCAAACCAAAAGCTGGTGTCTACGAGTTCAATCCAGACAACTTCAACGACGGAACGACAAAGATAACGGAATCTCCGTGGTGCAGCTATCACTACAACGAGCAATCCGGCGGTAGCTATGTAATAAGTTGTGGATAAGAGTTAAAGGTTAAATTTTTATTAGTTTATTTTATTTAAAAATATAGTGTCTAAATCCAGATGTGACTTTCTCGTTAGCCCCAGCAGGACCATAAAACGGGCTCGTTATGCTGTACGCAACGAACTCTTCTTTTGTATTATTCAGCTTTATGACTAAAGGTCTTATCGGTACATTTTGGATACCAGAAGGTATGTGAAGCTCCTTAAGGTGGATATAGTACATTGGAATTGCCACAAACCCATGCCACCCTCCCAAGGGGTTCTCACAAACGAACTCCCCAGCCTTAACACCCATCCAGTTAAGAACATAGATAACGAATGTATCTTGGGCATAACAACTACCCCTACCGTAGAGCAAGAAAGATTTCATTAAACTGTCCGATTTAGAGACATTTAACGAAAACAACTTATCTCCATCCAGAACATTAATGGTAAATGGCTTACCAATCCAGCTGTTGTCTGGAACGTAATCAACTGCACTCCTTACGAGCCTGTCATAAACCAGCTGGATTGTTTGTGTTTTTGTCAATCGGTTTTCATTGCCATACTCCAAAACCTGCTCTGCAATAGTCTTGGAAACTCTAACATCTTCCGCGTTCGGATTGAGGTAATACCTTATCTTCACCCTACCAGAGTAGTGTTCATCCCAAGTAGAGTTGTAGCTCCAGCTACCTTCTGTTTCGTTTATAAATTTCAGATAGCTCGGCCACCAACCATCAACAACGTATCCACTTTTTAACTCAGTTGAAACATCAACCTTCACCGAATAATACCTATCAGCAAACAAGTCATCGTAATCCACTATTATAATCCTCAACCAAGTATCGTTGATTCTTTCCACATACCTACCCTCCAACAACCCACTGCACCCGTTTAAAAACTGGTAAACCTTGTTACCCATCACCTTGTAAACGATGCTGGGGTTCTCCAGTTTCCTGTATAAAGCCAAACGGTAAACCTCGTAAGGTATCTTGCCCTCCTCAACCATCTGCTTTAATTCATCTAAGCTTACTGTCTTAACACCAACAGCAGTTTCGATTGCCGAATTAACCGTAGATGAATTCAAATAGCCTGAAAGGAACAGTCCGATAACGATTAATACAGCAACACCGAGAAGGATTTTACCCTTCATAATCGGCTATTCCCAGTGGCAACCTCCTCAACCCCTCAACTTTGTCAAAATCTCTATCATCCGAAACAATAACGCCATCAACTGCTAAAGCCGAAGCAGCAATCATACTGTCAAAGTAACTCAAGCCATACTTTTCTTCAATTTCAGCTTGCTTTATAAACAAGCTTGTGTTAATTGTTGAAACCTCCTTAATCCTTTTACCAAAAATCTGTTTGAGCGCTGCCATAGCTTTTGCTATCTCCGACGGTTCTCTGCCCCTCGCCCTCAAAACCACCTGAAATTCAAAGATTGCTGTGTCGGGAATCTTCAAGTTGTTCATCGATAGCGTTTTTATCGCTTCAGCGTGCTTTTTATCTCGTGGATTCAGGGCAAACAGAAATTCTGTATCGGCTACAGGCATCTAATCCCTCACGTTTCTTAACCACTTCTCAGCTTTTACCTCATCAACCTCTTCTATGTAGGGCTCACCGATAACATCAGCGAGGACCTTAAAAGGTTCGGATGACAGCTTTTCAAGCAGTATTTTATCTCCTTCAACCTTTATTTTAAGCAGATCCCCCTCCCTAATCCCAACCTTCTTTCTTATTTTTGATGGTATTACTACGATATTTTTCTTTCCAACTTTAATTGTTTCTTCTAACATAACTGTTCACCAGATTATAGTTGATTACCAGAAATATAAATTTTTCCATACACGTAGTTCAAGGTGGTTTTAATTTAGAAATGTGAAAAATTAGGACCGTGTTCGATTACTATACTCTCGCAAGCTTTAAATTACCAAAACCTGTGTTTTCTGCCGATTATCGAAAATATAAATCAGTACGGTGGGGCCAACTCCCACTCCTATACCCACGCCAACTCCATCTCCAACGCCCAGCCCAACACCTATGCCAACGGTAACACCTCAGCCAACGCCGACTGAGACTCCAGTTCCTGTACCTGATAAGATTCTGCTGTATAAAGGCTACACAACCATCGATCCAACCACATACTTTGTAGGCGAGTACAACGGCAAACTGTACCTGTTCGGCAGCTACACAGTTACGCTTCCGCCAGAGAAACCGGGCATTATTTGGGCAGATCCGCATCTCGACAACGCCAACATGATAGTTACAGTTGATAAAAGCTCACAGGTTGGATACTACAAATATCAGTCAGGTTATTTCGACGGAACTACATACATAACTGTAAAACCGTATTGTGAGCGCCCCGAAGACTTTGAAGTGGAACAAGGAGCAAATGCTGTGTTCAGCTGCAGTTAAACTCACTTTTAAAAATTTTTATTTTAATTTAAATTTTTAAATACCTTTAAATTTTTGAAGATATGCTTTTCCCGATAGGGGTTGCAGTGGTATTCTGCCTAGTCCACTTTTCGGACTAATAGTAGCATATACCTCCTCTTTACCTTTATTGTATTTGACATGAAGCTTAATGTAAACAAGATCAGCTACTTTTGTATCTTTTACGAGTTGGATGTTTATAAGATTAAGGGGGATAACAACTTCTTCGTGGTAATCAGTAACCATAGATTTTACTGGATAAACAAAACCGTACGCAACTACTTCCAGAGAATTTAATATGTTTATCGTTAAAGTGGAGAAAACATAGCAGTTACCTCTTCCATCGAGTAGTATAGACTTCATCAAACTGTCTGATTTACTGATGTTTACGTCTACGAGTTTATCTCCTTCTATCGCTTTTACATCAATCGGTTCCTTAAAAGTAATCGAAACATTCCACACTTCGAGAGTGTTTGCGTTAAAGCCATAAGTAACTAATAAAAGTAAGTTTGTCGGGTTTGCATCAACATTGCTCTTCTTTAAGTGATCAAACAACTGTTCAGCGATTTCCTTAGATATTCTCCTGTCTTCAGGATTTGGATTTCTAAATATTTCAATAACCAGATCGCCATTGGCTGCTTTGTATTCCGGATGCGCTGTTCCTCCAGCCTCACTAGTTATCCACTCTCCCTTTGTCTCGTTAATCAGTTCAATATAACTCGGAAACCAACCATCAACAACATATCCACTACTCATCTCAGTGGAAACATCAACCTTACCGAATAATACTCATCAGCAAACAGATCGTCATAATCCACTATTACAACTCTTAACCACGTATCATTGATTCTTTCAACATACCTGCCCTCCAAAACTCTCCATTCCCTCGCATGAATTGGAGGGTTCAACTTTAACAGATCTTCTCTAATTCTTCCAATCTCCACCTTGCTGTCGTGAATTCTGAAGGTAACATCGGGATCTTTGAGTTCCTCATACAATGCTAAACGGTAAACCTCGTAAGGTATCTTCCCGTTATCAGCCATCTGCTTTAGTTCGTCTAAGCTTACGGTTTTAACACCAACAGTAGTTTCGATTGCTGAGTTAATGGTAGATGGGCTAAAGTAACCTGAAACGAACAGTCCAATCACGATTAATACGGTAACGCCGAGCAGGATTTTACCTTTCATACTACAATTTCAAATCATGGAACGACTTCAAATCCGTGCGTTTTAAAATCAGAATCGAATGTGAATGCCGTTCTCAAATCAAGCCTCTCCATCATTGCAAAACTCAAGC
>Ga0180301_10002575_pt1 | contig 14264 bp, 13 predicted proteins | sample GuaBasSediGuay16_FD_121797 | JGI IMG/M metagenome (GOLD analysis project Ga0180301, IMG submission 121797) | Subseafloor sediment microbial communities from Guaymas Basin, Gulf of California, Mexico - Guay16, Core 4569-2, 12-15 cm | ecosystem: Environmental > Aquatic > Marine > Hydrothermal...
CAAAAATTCCCATGCTCTTTCCTCCTTCCTTGGAAAATAATAACACATGTGTGGGAAGCCTCACTTATCGGTTATGATCTTGTTTCAAAAATTGAACCTCGAAAACACTATAACCGTCCAATTTTATGTAAGAGCTGAAGAACCAACATAGGAGGTGTTAAGGATGAAGAAAGTAGCAGTGATGGTCATAATTCTCCTGCTAGTAGTCACAGGTATTTCTTATGTGAATCCAGACTATGAAAGCCCCATCGTCAAAGTCGTCGAAGCATGTGCTCCAGCTGTTGTTAAAATCGATGTGGTCAGAGTTACAAGATCACCATTCTTCGATCCTTTTGCCGAAGAATTTTTCAAGAGATGGTTTGGAGACATACCATGGGGATTTGAGAGAAAAGTGAGTAGCCTGGGTTCAGGATTCATATTTGACCCGGAGGGTTATATCCTAACGAACGAACATGTCGTTCACAGCGCAAAAGAAATTACCGTCACGATGTTCGACGGAACAACTTACAGTGCTGAATACATAGGAGGAGATGAAGAATTGGATCTTGCCGTCATAAAAATAGAACCCAAGGGAAAGGAATTACCAGTTCTTGAGCTTGGAGATTCTGACAAAGTGAAAATAGGAGAATGGGTTATAGCGATAGGTAACCCTCTTGGATTCCAGCACACTGTGACCATAGGTGTTGTCAGCGCTCTGCATAGAAAGATACCAAAACCAGATGGGACAGGTTATTATACGAATCTGATCCAAACAGATGCAGCTATAAACCCAGGAAACAGTGGTGGGCCCTTGCTTAACATACATGGACAAGTCATAGGCATAAACACCGCCATTGTGAACCCGTCAGAAGCGGTTAACCTTGGATTTGCGATTCCTATAAACACGGCAAAGAGGTTTATAAACTCGCTCATAGAAACGGGAAAGGCTAGAAAAGCATTCCTTGGTGTAACGGTATCGACCGTCAATCCTTCTCTTGCAAAAGCTCTGGGGATAAAATCCAAATGGGGTGCCATCGTAACAAGCGTTATAAAGAACTCTCCTGCTGAAAGAGCGGGTATAGAAGAAGGTGATGTCATACTGAAAGTTGATAACATGGAGGTTAAAAGTGCTGAGGAATTGGTATCAGTCATACACAGCTATAGACCAGGAGACAAAGTGAAAATTCTTGTTGAGAGGAAAGGAAAGGAAATAGAACTTGAAGTGGTTCTTGGCGAAGGTGAAAAGAAAGCTGAAGTAGAAAGAGAAGCAAAGGTATTTGCAGGCCTCGTTGTGGATGACATCACAGGTTCTGACAGGGAAAATCTGAACATACCTGAAGATATAAAAGGAGTCATAGTGAGAAAAACAAAGAGAATGGTTCTCGGAATAAGGGAAGGAGATGTTATAACTGCCATCTTCGTGAATGGTAGAAGATACGATATCGAATCTGTGAAAGATTGGAACTCCGTGGTCTCAAAGATAAGAAGAGGGGATTACATCGCCTTCTACATATACAGGAAAGGTGGGAAAGCTTTAATAAGCTTTGTTTACTGAAGAAGAACCGGGGATCTTCCCCGGTTCTTCATATCGCTATTCTTGCGAAGATCTTTGCATCCTCTACCATATGATCTATGTTTTTGTACTCATTAGGTTGATGCCCCGTCCCATCTACTGTGCTCCAAACGGCAGTGTGATATCCTCGTTTTCTGAAGAATGCGGCGCACGTTCCTCCGCCTATTCCTCCAACTTTGGCATCAATCCCTCTGATCTCTTTGAGGGCAGAGGATACTTTTTTTACTATCTCCGAATCCGAAGGCGTTGGATCTGGTGCGTCTTGTCTCATAACAACTTCAAACCTTGTTTCCAGGTCTTTTTCCCTCAAAATCCTTTCAACATCCTTTACGATGTTGTCTAGGTTGTAGATTGGGAGGACCCTAGAATCTATATAGAAAACGAAACTTCCAGGAATCGTGTTCACGTTATCCACGGTCTTTTCCACTCTGGTCGGTTCGAAAGTACTGATAGGTGGTTCAAAAAGTTCATCTTTGTCCGAATATTTGTCGTGAAGCATTTTATCTATCTCTAGCATGATCTTTGCTCCCTCTCTGAAAGCGTTTTTACCAGTTGGTCTTGAAGCATGTCCTTGGATACCAAACACCGTGATTTTCAACCACAAAATACTCTTTTCAGCTACTTCTATGAAATCTCCTTTTGGAGAGCCAGCGTCCGGCACAAGGAAAAGATCTCTATCTGAAAAGATACCTTCCTCTATCAAATACTCTATACCGTACTTGCTACCGGCCTCTTCATCTGCAACCAAGGCAAGACCGAAATTTATAGAGGGGGTTATACCAGTGTCCATCAGGGCTTTGCCAGCAAATATGGAAGCAATGAGGGACCCCCCGTTATCTTCAGCTCCTCTACCATATATCTTCCCGTCTTTTTCCACGGGGTCAAATGGATCGTGATCCCACAAATCGCGACTGCCCTCAGGTACTTTGTCCATATGAGTGATTATCCATAAGGTCCTTGAAGTATCTTTTCCTTCGATCAAGGTCACAAGATTTGACCTCACTATGCCTTTTTCATCTTTCACATCGTACCTTCTCACAGTTTCGTATCCTAAATCTCTCAAAAGCTCAGTTAACCAATTTGCCATTTCTTCTTCTCCAGGCCCACCGAATGCGGGATTCACTGAGTTTATGGATACGAATTTTTTCAAGGAGGCTACCATATCCTTCCTGAGCTCTTCTACTCTACTGAGAAATTTCATATCTATCCCTCCTCCAAAGTATAATCACCTACTTCTAGCGTGAGTATTCATATTCGATGATACAATAATAAAGGATGAAGAACGAAATGGTTTTATCGTCATGAACATTCAGTGCGTTGGATTTTCTTGGGAGTATGGAATATAATCTGAATCAGCGGATATTCAAGGAGGGAAAGCGAATGAGGTTTCAATACGATAGTTTACCGAAAGAAGAGATTGAAAGGTTGACAGAGCTTGGAAGATTGTGCAGAGGGGATATTCTGAAAATGACTTATATCGCTAAATCTGGTCATCCCGGAGGATCCATGTCTTCTGTGGATATATACCTTGTCCTCTACTCTTATGCCAACCTGTCCCCTAAAAATGTGAAAGATCCTGGAAGGGATAGAATTGTCATAAGTCACGGACACACCTCACCAGGAGTTTATTCCGTTCTAGGAAGACTGGGTTTTGTAAACATTGAAGATGTTTTAGTGGGTTTTAGACATCCATCTTCCGTTTTCGAAGGTCACGTCACTCGGGGAATCCCAGGAATCGATTGGACGACTGGAAATCTTGGACAAGGGTTATCCGCTGGTTTGGGATTTGCCCTTGCCAGTAGATTCACCAACAGAGATTATCACGTTTTTGTCGTGATGAGTGATGCTGAACAAGCAAAAGGTCAAGTGGCAGAAGCAAGAAGACTTGCAAAAAAGTATAATGTCACCAACCTGACGGTGATAATAGATTACAACGATGCTCAGATAAGTGGCAGGGCGAGAGATGTCATGCCTGTGAACATAAAGGAAAATTATCTCGCAGACGGTTGGAGAGTGTTGGAAATCGATGGACATGACTATTCTCAAATATATTCAGCTCTGAAAGAAGCAGTGGAAGATAAAGAGAATCCAGTAGCTATTCTGGCCAGAACGGTTATAGGAAAGGGTGTCTCCTTCATGGAGAATCAAGTTAAATATCATGGAAAACCTCTGAACGAGGAGGAACTTAAAAAAGCCCTTGTGGAGCTTGGTATAGAAAACGATGTGGGGGTGTACATAGAAAGGAGAAAGAACTTGAAGGTTGAAAAGCATGAAAAGTTAGAACAAGAATACGACATAAGGATAGATACTGGAAAACCTTTCACTTACTCTCCTGATGAGAAACTTGATAACAGGACAGCGTTTGGAAAAGCACTCTCAGATCTTGTGAAGCGAAATGAGAGCGGAACACCTATCGTCGCTGTGGATTGTGACCTTCTAGGATCTGTTAAATTGGACATATTGAGTAAAGAAAGGCCTGATAGGGTTATCGAAGCGGGAGTTCAGGAGCACAACGCAGCTGCCATGGCAGGTGCTTTATCTTCAGAAGGTGTTATCACATTCTTTGCAGATTTTGGCGTTTTTGGAGTCAGTGAGACCTACAATCAACACAGATTGAATGCTATGAACCATACAAATCTGAAAGTTGTGGTCACACACTGTGGTATAAACGTTGGGGAAGATGGAAAAACGCACCATTCCCTGGATTATATCTCAGCTCCCTTGAACTGGTACGGTTACAAGGTAATAATACCTGGAGATCCAAATCAAACGGATAGAGTGATAAGGTACGTTGCTAAGACTTACGGAAACTTCGTTGTGGCTATGGGAAGATCGAAACTCCCTATCATTCTAGGTGAGGATGGAAAACCTTTCTTTGGTGAGGAATATGAATTTGAGTATGGAAGAATCGATGTGGTACGAGACGGTGAGGATCCCATTTTAATAACTTATGGATCCACCCTTCATATAGTCGTCGATGTTGCGGATAGATTGAAACGTGAGGGAATGAAGCCAGTGGTCCTAAATATATCCTGTCCCTACGATTTAGACGAAGAAACCATGGGAAAATACATTCCTGGTAAAAAGGTTTTCGTTGTGGAAGATCACAACGTTTTCACTGGCCTTGGTACCATTCTTGGATCCTTTCTCCTCGAGAAAGGTTTAATACCCGACCGTTTCGTGAAGATTGGAGTTCCCGAAATACCTGTTTCTGGCTCATGGAACCTTCTCTACAAGATATATCATCTTGATGTGGAAAGCGTTTATAAAAAGGTTCTGGAGGTGATAGGTGGATGATTGAAGTTGGGAGTTTGAAGAAAGGTATGTTCATAGTTTACGAAGGGGAAATATACAAAGTCATAGAAGCTAGTAAACATTTCATGGGAAGAGGAAGTGGCCTCATCAGAACGAAACTAAAGAACGTAAAAACCGGTTTGATCAGAGAAGTGAACTTCCCAAGCGGGGAGAAGGTTCCTGAAGCCGAACTCTCTTTCAAAAAAGCTCAGTATTTATACAACGATGGAGATCACTATTACTTCATGGACTTGTCGGACTACGAGCAGTACGCCTTGCCAGAGGAAGAGATAGGGGATGCAAAGTGGTATCTCACTGAGAACCTGGAGCTGGATCTCATATTCTTCGAGGGTAAACCCATCGGTATAGAATTACCAAATGTCGTTGTTCTTGAAGTTAAGGAGACAGAACCAGGGTATAAAGGAGATACGGTATCAGGAGGAGGAAAACCGGCCACTCTTGAGACAGGGTTGAAGATAACCGTACCCTTTTTCGTTGAAGTTGGTGACAAGATAAAAGTTGATACTAGGACAGGAGAATATGTTGAAAGAGTATGAAAGGAGGGATTGATATGGCGGAGAAAGGTTTCGGAAATATTGAAATTTCTGATAGTGTGATCAAGGAGATTGCTGTGAGGAGTGTGTCGGAATTTCTGGAGATATCCGATGAAAAGGATATAAAAAAAGTAAAAAAAAGTTTGTCCATTCAGAGGGAACCTGAAGGTTCTGTAGTGGTGAACCTCAAGATTGATGTCCCTTATGGAGAACCCATACCAGATTATGTCTCAAAACTCATGGAAAAGTTGAAAAATGATATCGAAAGAATGACGGAACTAACAGTGGAGGCTGTTAATGTCACGGTCGAAGACGTATTCGAGGTGACCAAGGAGGAGAAAGAAGAAGTACAGGGGGAGACAGCTGAAGAGATAGAAGAAGGCGAAGAGGAGGAGAAAAAGGAGGAATGAAGTCGGGGGGTGTTTAATGCCTACTAGACGTCATCGCATGAGACTCGCGGTTTTTAAAACCCTGTTTCAGTACGAGTTCAGAGAAGATGATCCTCTTGAAATATTGGAAGAAGTTATGGATAGATCCTTGAACGATAAGACCAGAAAGGATGCTAGAAGGTACGTCAAAAATATATTTGAGAATCTAGAGGGGATAGATAAAGTCATCGCTCAGTATCTGGAAAATTGGACTCTAGATCGTTTATCTGCCGTGGATAGAAATGTACTAAGGTTGGGAACCTATGAACTCCTCTATGAGTTAGATGTGCCAATAGAGGTAACCATAGATGAAGCTATAGAAATAGCTAAGAGGTATGGTACTGAAAACAGTGGAAAGTTCGTCAACGGTGTACTCGATCGTATAGCTAAAGAAAAAGCTCCAAAAGAAAAATTTCTGTTATGAAAGGAGTGATGTGACAATGCTTGAAGATATAGAAATAGCAAGGAAAGTGAAGCTACTTCCTATCGAAAAAGTGGCGGAGAAACTAGGAATTGACGAGAACCTTCTGAAAAAGTATGGAAGGTATGTTGCCAAGATCCCACACGGTTATCTCAGGAACCTGGAGAACAAGAGCGAGGGGAAATTGATAATTGTCACCGCTATAAATCCAACACCAGCGGGTGAGGGGAAAACGACGACCAGTATAGGCCTTTCCATGGCTATAAACAGGTTGGGAAAAAGTTCTATTGTCACCTTGAGGGAGCCTTCTCTGGGACCTGTGATGGGTGTCAAAGGGGGAGCAACTGGTGGAGGATATTCCCAAGTCCTTCCCATGGAGGATATAAATCTACATTTCACAGGGGACATCCATGCTGTGACCACCGCTCACAATCTTCTCTCAGCTATGATTGATGCTCACATAAAGTTTGGGAATCCTCTGAACATAGATCCAACTAGGGTGATGTGGAAAAGAGCTATGGATATGAACGATAGAGCCCTAAGAAACATAGTCGTGGGATTGGGAGGTACCGCTAACGGCTATCCAAGAGAAGATGGGTTCATAATAACCGCTGCATCGGAAATAATGGCTATATTGTGTCTTGCGAAGGATTTAAAGGATTTAAAAGAAAGACTGGGGAACATAGTTATTGGTCGGAAAAAAAGTGGCGAGCCTGTAAGAGCAAGAGATTTAGGAGCTCAAGGAGCCATGGCTGTTCTCCTAAAGGATGCTATCGATCCAAATTTAGTTCAGACCACTGAAAATACACCTGCTTTCGTTCATGGAGGTCCCTTTGCGAACATAGCTCATGGAACGAATTCCATAATAGCAACTAAAATGGCGTTAAAGCTAGCAGATTACGTTGTAACGGAAACTGGTTTTGGGGCGGATCTTGGTGCTGAAAAATTCTTTGATTTCGTTAGCGTAGTCGGAGGTTTTGTTCCCTCAGTCGTTGTTCTGGTAGCAACGGTGAGGGCCTTAAAGTATCATGGAGGATTATCTATCAAGAATATAGATGAAGAGAATCTGGAAGCTCTCAGAAAAGGGTTGGAGAATTTGAGGGTTCATGTTGAGAATATAAGGAAGTTCGGATTACCGGTTATCGTGGCGCTGAATAGATTCGAGAACGATACAGAAAAAGAAATCGATGCTGTGATCAGCTATTCTGAAAATCTGGGTGTGAAAGCTGTTGTGAACGAGGCCTATTTCAGAGGTGGGGAAGGGGCGGAAGAATTGGCAAAAGTGGTAATGGAAACAGCAGGAAGTGGAAATTTCCAAACCATTTACGACTGGGAAGATTCCCTCGAGAAAAAGATAGAAACGCTGGTGAGGGAAATCTACAGGGCATCCAACGTTGAATACACTTCTCATGCTAAGGAAAAAATCAAATTTTTGAGGAAATACGGTTTCGAGAATCTCCCAATCATAGTGGCCAAAACACAATACTCCATATCTGACGATCCCAAGAAGCTCGGAGCACCTTCTGGATACACCTTCACGGTGAGGGATTTAGAGATATCAGCAGGTGCAGGGTTTGTGGTTGTCCTTGCAGGTGATATTCTCAGGATGCCAGGTCTTCCAAAGGTTCCAAATGCTGTTAGAATGGACATCGATGAGGATGGCAACATAACAGGGCTGTTCTAAGGAGGGGAAGATCTTGTATATAGACTGCAAAGTGATTTCTAGAAATATCGAGGATAGTGTGAGAAAAAGAATAGAAAAATTGGGATTTTCCCCCAAGCTGGTCAGCATCACAAGCAAACCCGATTATTCCACCTTATCTTATCTAGAATCCCAAAGGAAGAAATCAAAAAAACTCGGCATTGAATTCGAGATAATGGAGGTTCCTCCTGAAAAACTTCTGAGGACGGTAGAAGAAGTTTCCCTCAACAAAAATGTTCATGGAATTTTCGTTGCAAGACCTTTACCTGAAGGAGTGGATGAATTCGAGGTTCTTTCAAGAATTGATCCATCAAAAGATGTAGAAGGAGTCACACCCCAAAACTTAGGGCTCCTGATCTATGGGAAAGAAATTTTCCCACCGTGTACTGCAGAATCTGTCGTCAAAATTCTAGAAAATCAGTTAGATATTACAGGAAAGGAAATCACTGTTATTGGGAGAAGTGTTACCGTCGGAAAACCCGTATCGATAATGCTTCTGAAAAAAGGAAGGGATGCCACGGTAACTGTGTGTCATTCAAAAACGGTGGATCTTTTCAAAATAACTAGGCGATCTGATGTTTTAATAGTCGCCGTTGGAAAAGCTTTCTTTATAAAACCAGAACACGTTAAAGAAGGGGCCGTGGTTGTGGATGTGGGAATAAACCTTGTTAACGGAAAGGTGGTCGGAGATGTGGATCCAGAAGTGGAGAAAATCGCCAAATTAACACCTGTTCCCGGAGGAGTCGGGAGAGTAACAACAACGTTGTTGATGGAACATGTTGTCAGATCCGCGGAGATGAGCGTTTATGGAAGAGATAAAATCTGTTTCTGAGTTGACTAGTTACATAATGGAGCTCATAGAAGATGATCCTTACTTGACCAACGTCTGGGTTTACGGGGAAGTTTCGAATTATAAAGTTAGGAATTCACACATATTTTTCTCGTTGAAAGATGATAAAGCAAAATTGGATTGTGTCATCTTTGGTGGAAAATCAAGGGGAATAAAGCTGATAGAAGGGAATGTGGTTGCTGCAAGAGGAGATGTAAAAGTGTACCCACCTCACGGAACTTATAGAATGATATGTGAAGAGGTTCGGTACATCGGTAGGGAAGGTTTATACAGCATAAGATACAAAAGAGTCCTAGAAAAAATGATGAAAGAGGGATGGCTTTCAAGACCTAAGAAAAAATTGCCAGAGTATCCTCAAAAGATCGGAGTGATTACTTCTAGAGATTCTGCCGCTTTTCAAGATATATTGAGAACGATTAAGGAAAGATACCCCTTCGTAGAAATTTACCTCTTTCACACCCAAGTCCAAGGAGAGGAAGCGAAAAAAAACCTTGTGGAAGCAATTGAGAAATCCAAGGAATATGATCTGGATCTTGTGATACTGGCGAGAGGCGGCGGTTCACAAGAAGATCTATGGGTCTTCAATGAAGAGGAAGTCGTGGAAGCTCTGGTAAAACTCAAGCATCCTGTTATAACAGGAGTTGGACATGAGGTAGATAGGGTGTTGGTGGACTTTATCGCTGATGCATCAGCACACACGCCAACCGCCGCTGCTGAGATGGCTGTACCTAATATCAGGGAAGTGTATGAAAGATTCAAGAGTACCTTTGAAGAGGTAAGGGGGAAATTGTCAGAAAAATTCGAAAATTTTGAAAGGAAATTAGAAAACGTTGAGGCTATCCTATCAGCCCAATGTGAAATACTTCTTTTGAAGTTAAAAGAGTATGAAAATAAGTTGAAAACCATAAGAGCGAGAATGCAGATCACTATGTTTAGAAAAGTCAAGGAATTTTCTCAAAAGATGGACAACGTAGGTAGAATCCTGGAAAACCTGAATCCGAAAAAGCCCTTGAACAAAGGATTTGCTATGATATTCAAGAACGGAAGATTGATCACAAGTTCATCACTTTTGAAAAAGGGCGATAGAGTGTGTATAGTTATGAGGGATGGTGATAGGGAGGCGGTAATTGAATGAAATTAGAAGAGAAGATGAAGGAGCTTGAAGGTATATTGGAAAGGCTAGAAAGTGAAGATATCTCTTTAGAGGAGTCAATAGAACTTTTTCAAAAGGCTGTGAACCTATACAAAGAGTGTCGAAAAGACTTCAATGAGATGAAGATGAAGGTTATAGATGTAATGAAAGAACTAGAAAGCGATTCTTCCAACAGTGATGACACCATGAAATTTTAGGATTTTTCGAAAGGAGGGAAAAAGATGAGATTGATGTTAAAGAATGGGGAACTTGAAGTCACAATGAACGCACTGAAAAGATTAGTCTATCTTGCAGTACTTGAAAGCTATGGGCCTGTCGGTCTGGAACCCGAAAATGTTTTGAACAAGCTTTTTGGTAAGACAGAAGGAAAGGGTATTAGGGTTGAAGAGAGAGAAGATGCCACTATCGTTGTTGATCTCTTTATAGATCTTGAATTTGGAATGAGAATCCCAGAAGTTGCAAGAAACATAATGGAGAACGTGACTCACAAGCTGAAAACATTGGCTGGATGCGAGAAAGTAGAGGTCAATGTACATGTAACCGGTGTGAAATGAGGAGGTGCTCCTGTCTTGAAAAAGCTTAACGGAAGGAGATTCAAGATTGCGTTCAAGAAAGCAACGGAGAATCTTTTGAAGCATAAAGACGAGATAAATGTGTTAAATGTTTTTCCCGTCCCAGACGGGGACACAGGTTCTAACATGGTTTCAACTATGATGGAGGGATGCAAGCAACTTGATGAATTGAAAAATGATGACTTGCCTGGTGTTTTAACCGCTATAAAGAATGGTACGCTCATGGGAGCCAGAGGAAACTCTGGCGTCATTCTATCCCAAATATTCAGAGGTATGGCTGAATGGCTTCCGAAAGGGCGAAAAACCATTACTCCACACGATTTTTTAGAAATGATAAGAAACGCAAGAAGGATAGCGTACTCTGCTGTTATAAAACCTGTTGAAGGAACGATCTTAACAGTGGTTAGGATGATAGATGAAGAGTCTCAAAACTTGAAATTTGAAGATTTCGAGGATTTAATGGATTGGATCTTAGAAGTTTCAAGAAAAGCGGTTGAGCTCACTCCTTCCCTTCTTCCAAGGTTGAGAGAAGCGGGAGTGGTAGATGCGGGAGCAAAGGGTCTGTATTACATATTCGAAGGGTTCAGGGAAGCTATCTTGGGTGCGGAAGAAGTGAAGTTAGAGGAGATCAAGGAAATTACAACAGAGGAGATACCAAAAATGGTTTACGAGGAATTGGAGTATCAATACTGCACGGAAGTGATCGTCAACGGTAAGGAAAATATGATGAATCATCAAGCCGAGGTCATAGATTTTTTAAACAGTGTGGGTGATTCAACTGTTGTTGTCGTTCAGGAAAATCTGTTGAAAATTCATGTTCATACGAACCATCCAGGGTGTGTTTTAGAGAAACTTCTAGAGTATGGAGACATAATGAAAGTAAAGATAGACAACATGAAAGTACAACATGAGCACATTGTGTCTGGTATTGAAGAGCGCAAGAAAGTAGGAGTTGTTGCGGTTTCACCAGGAGATGGGATCTCTGAGATTCTAAAAAGCCTTGGGGTGGATATCGTTATAAAAGGTGGCCAAACGATGAACCCCAGTACTGCTGATTTAAGAAACGCTATAAACAAAATTCAAGCAGAAGTTGTTTTTCTCTTTCCGAACAATCCCAACGTGTTCCTTGCAGCAAAGCAAGCTGCCGAAGCAACTGAGGATAAGAAAGTGATAATAGTCCCAACGTCAACAGTCCAAGAATGCGTTGCCGCCATGGTTGAATACGACCCAGAAGCGGAACCGGAGAAATTGGAGGAAATATTCAAGAAACTCATAGAAAATTGTGTTCCGATTTCCATAACAAAGGCTGTGAGGGATTCTGGAAAGGGTAAGAACAAGATAAGGAAAGGGGAATATTTGGTATTCGTCAGAAAGAAGCTGTACTCTCACGGATATGACTTAACACGTGTCTTAGATGAAGTTTTGCAAAAAGTGGGTGCGTCAACCAAGGAAATCATGACGCTTTTCCTAGGAGAAGGAGCTAGAGATTATGAAATCGATAAGATAAAAAGATTGGTGGAAGAGAAGTTCCCAAACCTCGATCTCGAGACTCATGAAGGAAAGCAGCCGCACTATCCCTATCTGATCATTCTTGAGTGATGGAGAGGTGATGAGAATAAAAGCTATAGTCTACCTTCCCTTGAATCCTCAGAAAGCAAAAGAACTCAACTTACCTGTGAAATTGCCGGTTTTGCTCGAAGATTTCCCAACTATAGTGGATGAGGACAAAATCCCTTTAGATGTGATATTGAGAGGTTTAGAAGCCCAGTATGAGGTATCCAAGGATGATTACTACGCATCCTATCTTGTTTATTTTTATTATGAAAAGTTCAAGGAATTGGTGAATAGAGAAGAATATGAAAAAGCGGAGGAAATATTGGAAAAAGCCAGAAAGATAACGTACGATTATAGATATCATTTCTACAAAGGAGTTCTTTTGAAAAGAATGGGGCGTTTGGGAGAAGCCGAGGTCGAGCTCAAGATATCGCTTTCCCAGAAAGAGGATTTTTCTCTGGGATTTTTCGAATTAGGGGAAGTTCTAGCGAGCAAGGGCGAGATAGAAGAAGCTATAGAAAGTTACTACAAAGCTTTTGAAAATGACAGAGACTTTCTTCTTCCACTTCTTAGGATAGGAGAGCTTTATAGAGAAACGGGGGATTTGATATCTGCCATGAACATCTTTGAAGGTATTTTGAGAAGAGATGAGAACTTCACCGAAGCTTATTATCAGTTGGGGATAACGTTGAACGAGCTTCAAAAATTTGACAAGGCAGTAGAGGTCTTAGAAAAAGCTTTAAAAAAACAAGATAGAGACGATATAAAACAGGCACTTGCCTACTCCCTCGTGAAAGTGGGCGCATTCTTCAAAGCTTTAAAAATACTAGATGATCTTCGGAAAAAAAGGGAAGATGACCCCATCGTTCTAACCGAATATGGTATATTGGCACGAGATATCGGTCTTTATGAAGATGCTTTGGAAAGTCTAGAAAGAGCTTTCAACATAAGCAGAGAAGATGAGGTTGTAAGGTACAATTATGGAAGAGTGCTTCTTCATTTTGATAGGGAGAAAGCCTACGAGATCCTGAATGGCTTGACTGGGGATCTAGCAACGAAAGCCGATAATCTTTTGAATTTCATCGAGTTAGCAGAGAATGCTTCTGTCAGCAGGTATCTCGCTTTAGAGAGAGCAAAAGAGGTTTTCAAAGATCACTTGGAGTTACTGGATGAATTTTTTGATGATGAAACATTTCTCTTAGCAGAGTTCTTAGAGCTTGTTGAGGGGAAGGGCCCTTTTCAAGAGAGGTTCAAATTTCTGAGGAGAGGAGAAGTCCCATTTTTCGAATCGGATATAAATTCTTCGGAGTATTTAGATCTCCTTTTCTCTTTAATGCTCAGAACAGGATTCGATCCAATATATCTTGAGGAGAACGTAACTAGATTTGCAGTTTCTGTCTATGGAAACGGTTTGATGCTTGCAGTATCAAGGACTCTTCTTAGGTTATACCAAATGCTTCTCTACACAGGAGAATTTGATATAGAGAGATTTTTAGAAAGTACTGTTCCAGAGATGCAGGATCTTCATTGGAAATTCGCCTTGGCTCTATCCAAGTACCATGATAAAGAAATATTCGATCCAAGCAAAGGAGATGATTTCATCCTGTCGATCGTGAGAAAATTCGCTATAGGAGATGTTTCTATCGATAGGGAAGATTGGGAGAGAATTGTAAAATCCTTGAAAGAGTTGGAGGTGAGATGAAGATGTATTCCGTGGATAGACAAGAATTGATTTCAAAGCTTGTTATTCCTGGCAATACCAAAATCGTCCTGTTGGTTTTAGATGGGTTAGGAGACATACCAGTTAATGGAAAAACGCCTCTGCAAGAAGCAAAAACCCCCAACCTTGATTCTCTAGCACGTGAGAGCGATCTTGGTCTGATAATTCCCGTTCTTCCAGGAATAACACCGGGAAGTGGGCCAGGACATTTAGCCCTTTTCGGATACGATCCCATAAAGTATCAGATAGGAAGAGGAATCCTGGAAGCCCTGGGTACAGGTGTTGAGGTTGGAGAGAAAGATGTTGTGGCAAGAGGAAACTTTGCCACTTTTAAGGATGGTATCGTAATTGATAGAAGAGCAGGAAGACCCCCAACAGAAGAGAGTGCCAAAGTGGTCAAGATATTATCTGAAAAGATAAAGGCTATAGAGGATGTCACGATATCGTTCTATCCTGGGAAAGAG